>Ga0265297_10011654_pt1 | contig 10719 bp, 10 predicted proteins | sample Munlanlwell13791_FD_192502 | JGI IMG/M metagenome (GOLD analysis project Ga0265297, IMG submission 192502) | Leachate microbial communities from a municipal landfill in Southern Ontario, Canada - Leachate well 137-91 | ecosystem: Engineered > Solid waste > Landfill > Unclassified | place...
TTCTCGAAACTTGAAATTCATGCTGATATGTTGAAACATACCGAAACTGCGGGGTGCAAATGCGGAGCCGCAGTACCCCCCTATTACTCTTATTTCCCTATCCGTTTTTATACGTTAGTATGTACTATTTCATGCGATAGCTTATGCTCCCGTTGCTCCTCGCGCAAATCCTCCTGGAGATTGTAGCTCCTCCGGCAGTGCCCCTCGACCCGCTGATACAGCCATTCAACCAGGCGTTCCCGCTCATGGCGATGGCGCTTTTCATGAGCGTGTGCATAACCGCCCTCATGTACATGGTCGGCAACGCGCTCCAGTCCCCGGACCTGATAGCCCTGGGCAAGGACAACCTGGGGAACCTGCTCTTCAGCGCCCTGGTGGTGCTCCTCTTCATGGCGCTTTTCGGCGTATTCTCGGAACTGGCCGGCGCGCTGGCGTGCGGCCAGCCGTGCAACCACGTCCAGGCCGCGTATTTCAGCGTGCTCGTTCTCAGGTTCAAGCTCCTCTCGCTTTACAGCGTCCTGTACTCCTACGAGCTTCTCTTCGGCTTCGCCTCCTCGCTGGGATTCTCGTTCCCGCTGAGCGCGATAAGCCCGACCACCCTGCTGGGGGCGCTCATATCCATCCCGTCCATCTCCTTCTCCCCTCTCTCGGGCCTCGCGCCGCTCTCCAGCGCCCACACGATAATAGTGGAGGCAGTGGGGACCGCGCTCATGATGGTCATGGCCCGGCAGGTGATGCTGGAATTCATAGGCCGCTACCTCTTCATCTTCTTCGTGCTCGGCGCGGCCCTCCGCTCATTCGTTTTCACCCGGAAAACCGGTTCGAGCCTGCTCGCGCTCGCGGCGGTCGCGTATTTCGTTTACCCGCTCGCGGTGCTTCTCACGAACTACCTCATCTTCAGCGCCTACCAGCCGGCTGATTTCGGCATCGCCCCCACTGCGATAGGCTACTGCTCCGACCCCGGCACCGCTGAGGACGTCGCAGCCAGCCTCAGGGCCGAACAATCCGGCCTGTACAACCAGAACATAGAGAAGGAGAGCGTGGACTGGTTCGATTTAGGCGGCGTGCTGTCGAGCGCAGCCAAGTTCGTGGGGGGCGCAATCCTCAAGGTTATGAACGTAATCCTCACGTTCAACGTGGGCTTCTTCCTCGCAGTGATAACATCGCCGCTCATGTTCTCCTCGTTCTACGACTTCATACTCCTGGAGGTCCAGACCGAGGGGCAGTTCCTCGCAGTGGTGTTCATAAGTTTCTTCATCGAGGTGGTGGTCACGATAACGATGTACCGCGGCATATCCCAGTTCATGGAAGGAGAAACCGAAATATTCGGAGTGAGCAAGCTGATATGAATGGTTGAATTCCTGTTTCCCACCCTGGTTCCGGTCATCGCGATGCTCAGCGTCATGCTCATCGCCGTAACCTACATGGGCGGGAAGGTGTTCCGCATCCCCTCGTGGGAAGCCTATTTCAACGTGGAGATGACCAACCTGGTAATGGCAATGATGATGATAGGGCTGATGTACGGCGGATTCATGGCCACCACGCAGATATCCAAGTGGTTCCTCGACGGCCAGGACCCCATAACCGCCTCCACTTCCTTCCTGAACTCGGTGATAAACCAGGGCGTGCTCCCGATGTACAAGGACCTCCTCGCGATAGAGGCGATGACCTCGCTCAGCAACTCATTCATGATACGCGTGGGCCCGAGCGTGTGGTCCTCGGTTTCCAAGGTGGAGCCCGGCGCGGACGCGATTCTCTCCATGTGCCGTCTCCTTTCATTCGGCCTTCTCGCGGTTTACGGAAGCCTCAGCGCCCAATACATGGCCCTGAGCCTGATGGACCCGCTGATGTCGCTCCTGCTTTCCCTGGGCGTGCTCCTTTACATTTTTCCCACGACGCGCGACGCCGGCGCCTTCCTGATAGCCGCGGCGTTCGCCGCCGGCGTGGTGTTCCCGTTCATATACGCCCTCAATTTCATGGCGCTCGAGAAAATCTACGGTTCCCCTTATGTAGCCTACATCCCGGACTTCCACGGGCTCAACATGCGCGGCCTGCCCGGGCTCATACTGAAACTCGGGGCCTCCTTCGGGAGCATATTCAACTTCGAGTTCTTCGTGCCGTTCATAAACGCCATGGCCCACCTCACGCTCGTGGCCTTGTTCCTGCCTTCCATAGCTATGACGCTCAGTGCCGCGATGATAACCTCGCTGGCCAAATTCCTCACGGGTAAGTGAATATGAAAAAGATGATACTCGCGCTCCTGCTGGCCGTTGCGGCCCTTCACGCCAACGGGCCCGAGCCCAAAAGCTTCGAGCAGCTCCTCCTGGAGAACGGGGGCATCGCAGTAGCATTGCTCACTATAAGCGTGTTCCTGGCCGGCCTGGTCTACATGGTCGGCAACTTCATAGCCAACGAGAAAGTGAAGATGTGGGCCAAGACAGAAGTGGTGGAGATTTTCTACTCCGGCGTGATTCTCGCAATAATCGTGGGGATAGTCGCGAGCGGCACCGGCGTCGCGGAAGCCCTCACCAAAGAGTTCGACCCTTACACTTCGGGCATGGTGTGCGGAAAAGACGCGCCTCCCGCATTCAACACATTCACGCTCAAGGAGGGCAAGCCCCTGGACCCGGCCTACCAGCTGGTCCCGTGCCACATCCGCGTGGCCAAGAACTTCCTCGCGACCATATTTTTCGAAACCGCCCACTTCGTAAAGGCGGTGGGCATAACCCACTCCTGGTACACATACCTCTCCTCTTTCTCCGTGGACTTCACCCCTGTAGGCACCACCACGTTCTTCTCGGGCGCAGGATACAGCCACTCCATACTCGGCTTCCTGAACGCCAAGAACAACGCGCTCCAGTTCCTTTTCGAGAACGGGATAAAGATACTGATACTCACCCGGTTCCAGGAAATACTGCTCAACTTCATCGCAGTCGCGCTTTTCCCTCTGCTTCTCATCGCAGGCCTGGTGCTCAGGACATTCATGCTGACCAGGAAGCTCGGCGGCCTCCTGATGGCGATGGCCCTTTCCCTGTATTTCATTTACCCGATTTTCTACATCATCGGGGACATGGTTCTCACATCAGTAATCCTGGACCAGAACTACGCCCAGGACCTTCCTCTTGAAGAGCGGCCTGCGCTCGCAGTGATATTCACTGACTTCGAAGGCCTGCCGCCCAAGCTCAACGACCTCGCCCCCGGCGGGTCCGCCTCGCCCCAGGAAACCGCAGATGTGGCGGTGGACGGCGCCGCGGTTTCCCAGACTGCGCAGGCCCAGATGAGCGCGCTTTTCGGCAAGCAGAGTACCTGCGCCGAAACCAAATTGGATGTCGAAAGCATGCAGGATGAAGTGACGGAAACCAGCATCGTGGACGTAATCACGGACATGTGGGGCCTCGGCTCAAGTTCCCAGGAAACCACCTTGGGCAAGTTCCTTGGGGATGCATATTCTGCCGGCGGAAGCTGGAACCCGGCGAGCTTCGATTCCATAATCGTGGGCATAGACGTGCTCGCGAAAGCGCTTTTCTTCTCCGCGTTCTTCTCGTTCATTTCCATATTCGTGACCATCTCGAGCATAAAGACGCTTTCCCCGATGCTGGGCGGGGACGTGGAAATAGCCGGGCTTACCCATCTCATATGAGTGATGCTGATGCACAAAACGAAACTCGCGCTTCCGCTCCTGCTCCTCCTGCTGGCCCAGCCGGTGTGCGCGCAGTTCACTGACCCGTTCACCGAGCCCACCTCCCAGGAATACCAGGATTACGTGATGCATGATCCAAGCCAGCTTGCGCGCATCTTCACCGAGTCATCCACGCTCATAAAAGAGAGCATGAACCAGTGCACCGGACCGCCCAACGCGGAATACGCCGCCGTAGAGCTCATGAAGTCCACGTTCTTCGCGTTGTTCATAATGGCGATGGCGATAGCCCTGATGTACATGGCCGGGAATTTCTTCCAGCTCCCGAAAGTGATAGGCTTCGCAAGGCAGGAAATCAACGAGCTCATAATCACCTGCCTCGTCGCGGTGGTGTTCCTCGCATTCCTCGCGCCCCTTAATTACTCGAGCAACCTCCTCGGGTTCGACGTGTTCCAGAAAGCCACCGACTACAGCTACAAGATGCTCGACAAGGTCAGCACCTACTCCTCGCTCCTGATAACCGCCAACATAGCCGTCAACTCCATCTACACACTATACGTGCCGCTCGGCCCGATACGGAGGGCGATGACGATGCAGCTCGGCCCGGCCCTCAGGCCCCTGATAGACGCGGTTTCTTTCGGGCTCCAGTTCCTCATAACCACATACGGCGAGTGGGCTGTTTTCATCTTCATGTTCTGCTTCATTCAGAAGTGGTTCCTGGTGTTCTTCTTCCCTGCCGGCCTGTTCCTGCGCACGTTCCCGCAGACGCGCGGGGGCGGGAACACGCTCATCGGCCTTGCGGTGGCGCTCTCAACAGTTTACCCTTTCATGTTCTACCTGGACGGCCTTATATTCGATGCGCAGTTCCCGGCCGGCGCGTCCACCCTCTCAGCCAGCTACTTCCTAGACATAATACGGCTCATAGCGACCCAGGTTATTTCCGGCACCTCCGCGAGCATCCTGTTCGGCGCGCTCTCCATGCTGTACATATCCCCGTGGATGGTCGGGGCCGTGATGATGGCTGTTGTTATGTATTTCGACGTGATGATAGACGTCCTCCACCTCATAGTGATATTCAGCCTCCTGCTGCCAGTGATGAACATATTCGTGACCCTCACGTTCGCGCGTGAAATCGCGAAGCATCTCGGAAGTGAAATAAACCTCAGCGCGTTCGCAAAACTCATATGAGTGATGAAAATGGCCTATTATTTCCTGCACGAATTCCAGCCTGCCATGAACCAGTTCGTGTGCTCGGGCGTCACGTTCGACCCCTACACCGGCCTGGCCTTCCCGGGCTGGTTCGGGGCGTGCATGGCCGCGCTTCTCGCATCCGGGGCCATAATAGCGTTCATGTACCTCCTCGCGGCCATTTTCCAGAACCAGCCCATGCTCGCAGGTTTCAAGCTCGAAGTGTATGAGTTGGTGGTCACCGTGGCCATTTTCGTCGTGCTCATGATGCTGCTCGGAGGAATGTGCAACATCAACGCGGGCATGGTCTTTCCAGGGGACGAATGGGCGGACAAGAACATATACTACTCGGCAACCAACCACTTATTTTCATTTGCCGAGTACACCCTGCAGACCATGTGGTGGCAGTACAAGGCCTACACGTTCATAGACTATCTCACGAGCACCGAGATATCCGCGGTGCCCATGGGCGTGGGCGCTAACATGCGGCCTCTCGCAGGACTCGGAGGCGCGGTCAAGCCCGTGCTCAACAACGCATTCACTGTCGAAACGATAGCCGTGGTTACCGCGGAGGCCCAGGCCTACGTGCTGGACTTCGGCACGTTCGCATTACTCTCCTACTTCCTCCCGTTCGGGCTCATGCTCAGGTGCTTCGTGTGGACCCGCCCCCTCGGGGGAACCATAATCGCGCTCACGTGCGTCTTCCTGTTCATATACCCGCTCCTGGTAATCCCGTGCTACAGCATAGCCCAGACCCAGCTAAAAGGGCACCTTGATTTCATATACAACAACCCGAACTTCAATCCCGCAATAACGCCCTTCTCCGCCCTATTCTCCTACGCCCTCAAGTGGTTCTGGAGCCCGGACCTGCTCATGCTCTACGCCCTGCTCTCCATGCCCTCCATAGCAGTGATATTCATAGGCGGCGTGTTCATGCCCCTGTTCATAACCCTGGTGGCTATAACCACGGCCCGCTACCTCTCGAAATCGATGGGCGAGGAGATAGACATAACTAACCTTACGAGGATGATATGACATGGGCTGGGAAACACTCGCGCTGACCGCCGCGTTCATCGCCGTCATGATATCCGCGCTGCTCATAATGATCTCCAGGTTCCTGGACTTCAAAATCCTAGAACAGTCAGCGAAATCCGAGCTGCTGTTCGCCGCAAGCTCCGTCCTCGTGGTCATTTTCCTCATCGTGCTCGTGCGCTACGGCACCGCGGTCGGAAAAGGGGTCGCGTTCGAGATGTACAAGTACACCTACGAAAAAACCGGCTATCTCCATTACAAGACCTTAGACGCTTCAGGCAACGAAGTGGACCAGCCACTGGATGCATCGGTTTTCGCCAACCCGGACCTCACGCTCATTGAAATTTCCATCCTCTACATGAAATCCGTGATGTACTGCGCCGAGTCCATGGGGCGCATGGTCTTTCTCGTGAGCATGCCCACCCACTGGCTCAGCTCCATATCTCAGGACGTGTTCATGGCATATCCCATGTCCGGATGGGCCTGGGGCGGAGTGGCCCAGAGCACGGACAACATCCTTAACACCCTCTACTTCACCGAGCTGATATACCGCTTCCAGATTTACGTGCTCCGCTTCATGGATGTTTTCGCGCTCGAATTCATGCTCCCGATAGGGATTCTGATGCGCTCGTTCCCGCCCACGAGGGGCGCGGGCGCATTCGTAATCTCCTTCGCCATAGCGATTTACCTGGTCTATCCGTTCTCTTTTCTCGCAGCCGCGTTCTCCACCACTTACCCCGCGCTCTGCCTCACCCCGGACATACCGGCTCCTGATTTGAGCACCACCATGGACCGGGGCTCCCTCTGGTCCATGATGATGTGGTACAACGCGTTCGAGCACAATATAATCGAGCTTGTTACGAACTCCGGGAATTTCATAAACTCGCTCCTCACCAACCTGTGCTTCCTGCCCATGCTCGCGCTCACCCTCACCCTCACTTTCGCGCAGATGTCGAACGGCCTTTTCGGCGCCAACGTGCCTGAAATCGGGCGCGGCCTGTTAAAATTAATCTAGTTTATAAAATTATCAGCCCAAATGCAATCATGCGCAAGTTCGTGATAGACACGAGCATATTCGTGAACCCCCAGGTCCGCAAAGCTTTCGGCTCGGACCCCAAAAAAGCCGTAGCCGGTTTCCTGAAACTGGCGTCCAGGAAACGCGACGCCGAATTCTACATGCCTTCGAGCATATTCGGCGAGCTCCGCAATTTCGTCCAGGGCGACGTGGAAAAGCTCGAAGTGCTCGTGAAGCGCCGCTCGCCCAACATGTACGCAATCTACCTTCCGGCCGCGGTTTTCTACGATTTCGTGGAGGACGTGCGCGAGCGCGTGAACAAAGGGCTGCGACTCGCGGAGGATTTCGCGCGCGACAACAAGGCCAACAACGCGGAGAAGGTGCGGATTCTCCGCGAGAGGTACAAGGAAGCCATGCGCGCAGGAATCCTGGACAGCAAGGAGGACTTCGAGCTCGTGCTCCTCGCGAAGGAGCTTGACGCGGCCCTCGTTACCGCGGACGAAGGCGTGCTGGATTTCGCGAACAAAATAGGATGTGAGATACTCCACGCATCCAAGCTGAAATCAGCACTGTCAAAAAAGTAAAAAAAGCCATGCGCCCTAATCTCTAATCGGTCATCCCCTTCCCCCCGACAAACTCCCTCAGTTTCTTCGAGGTCCGCACGTAAATCTTCCTGAACCTTATCACGGTGCGTCCGCCCTCCTCGCGCTTGAAGACCAGCTCGAGCCTCACTTCCTTCCCCATGTGCGATTTTAGCTCATCCCACACTGCCGGATTTTTCACCCTTATCTCGAACTCATCGTATATCTCCCCTTCCTTCTCGAGCATGTTGAGCGCCCTGGAAAAATTCTCATATACAGCCCTGCCCAGCTCCTTCCCGTACGCCCCGCGGTCCAGCCCGTGCTCCTTCACGAACATCGCGGACCTGAGCAGCCGCTGGTTGAAATACCCTATGGGCATGTCGAACAGCTGCTTCACCGTATTCCCTATGTCCTCTATGTCCGCGTTCGGGTTGACGTACTTCACGGCCTGCACCCGGTCCTCGGACTTGAACACTATCCCTTCCTTCCGCGCCTTGTTCACGTTGAGCGCGAGTTCCCTCAATTTCTTCAAATCCGTTTTCCTGCTGAATTTCCCGAGCCGCGGAACCCCCTCCAGCCCATGCTCCTTCAGGAGCCCGTACTTCTCCTCCTGGCTGATGAAAGCCCCGTCCTCCAAATCATATACGTCAAAAACGTAATACTTCACGTCGAAATCCTCCGCTGGCCTGGTGTACGGGGTATTTCCAATCATCTCCCCGCACAGCATCACCCTGCGGCGGAATATCTTCCTTGGGACCAGTTCGCGCAATTTCTCAGTAGAGAAAGCGTCCACGATTCCGCCCCTGCTCAGCGCATAGACAGCCCCGCAGGTCCATATCCCCCTCACGTTGAACCCGTCGATTTTCTCCTCCGCAAAAACCACGCCCCCCTCGATGTGCGGAAAACCCGGGAAAAAGCCGTCATCGGTCACTACGCTCCCGCGCTCTATGTCCTTGAACGGCCCGCGGAACCTCACGTACTCCAGGCCCCCGAATTTCCTCCTCTCCGCAGCCCCCTTCTCAATTGCTTTTTTGACAATCCCGGAATCAACCATAGCACGCGCCCAAACATACAGACATTTAGGTCCATCTTTTAAAGGATTTTGATATATAGTAACCTTATGAGGAAGAAAGAACGCCCGGGAAAAAAATTCGCGAAAACCCTCGCGATTGCAGTCATTCTCATATCCCTGCTCTCCATCATCACATTCTCCGTCCAGTACATCTATTCGAACAACCTGGACATACAGGTGCGCAAGTCCTACGGCCTTTACCAGAACGGCGTGTTCCGCGACACCGCGGACGTGGAAGTTCCGTCGCAGTTCGCGGTGCGCAAAACCGAAATCCGGGTAACCAACACCGCGGATTCCGCGAGGCGCGCGGTCCTCTCCATGTCCCACCGCGGCTCAGTAACTTCAGCCGAGCCTTCGCCCAAGAAGTTCGGCTCCCTGCTTTCCTGGACGCTCCAGATAGGACCGCGCGAAACCGCCACAGTGTACGTTTTCGGCCCTGACCTGGAAACCGAAACCCCGGCGCTCACGTTCGTGGACTACGGCGCAGAGCAGAGCGTATCCAACAAGAAGCTCTTCATCCCCGCGTCCAGTTCCGAGTCCGTGGTTTCCGATTCCACCTCGTTTTCTTACGTGCGCGAGGGCGCGTCAGCGGGGCTCATAGATTCCCTGGTCGCTGACCAGAACAAGCTGGACCTCTTCTCAAAATCCGCGATAGTGATATTCGCGGGCCTGGTGGTGCTCACGCTCGTGGGCGGCCTGGGCTCAGTCCTTTCCTCTGAAGAAAAGCCGAAATCCGCGCAGAAAACCAGAATCCTCATAGCCCCCAGGCAGGAGGATTATTTCTCGGACAGACTCTAAAGGAAAATTCAGCGGCTGTTTCCTCATTCTCCGTTTGACTAGATTTTATCCGTTAGCCACTGCTCAAGCGCAGCCTCGCCCATCGCACCCACGAAGCTCGCGGCAGCCTTCCCTCCCTTGAATAGAATCGTAGTGGGGATGCTCATCACCGCGTAGCCGGTCGCGATTTCCTGCGCATTGTCAACGTTCAATTTGACGAATTTGATTTTCCCATCCATCTTCGCAGCGGTTTTCTCGAACGCAGGCGCGTACATCTTGCACGGCGGGCACCACTCTGCGTAGAAATCAACGAGCACAGGAAGCTGGCTTTCCAGAACCTCCTTCTTGAAATTCGAATTGTCAACAACAAGCATCAAACCACCCGTAATTGAAGGGTCGCAGGTGGTTTATAATACTAACTCGTTTCCGCCTCCCCGGATTTAATTTCGTCCACTGAACTCTCCAGCTTGCCGTTTTGTTTGAATACGATGAGCGCATTTGCGAGCTTGCACGTGTTCATGCCCAGGAAATCCGAGTGCGCTATCATTCCGAGCAGTTCCCTCGCATCCTTGCTTCCGTTCTTTGCCAGCGCCGCCTTGAATCCAGCAAGCACAGCTTCTTTCTCCAAATCCACTTCCTTCCGCTCAATCATCGTGTACAGCCGGTTGCGGGCCCACATTCTTGCGTCCCCATGCTCCGAGGAAAGGCCCCTGATTAAAATTTCAACAGCTTTTGTGCGCTGCCCCCCTCCGGCATCGCACATTCCCTTGAGAGCCATGAATGCATTCTTCCTGGTTTCAGCGTCTTTCGCATTCAACAGCTCTTCTATCTCCGGATGCATGTGCGAAAGATTCTTTCCCTGTGCAGACATGTGGCACAGCACTGCTGAAAGGTTCAGGTTCCACTTTTCCCCCATCTCCTTCCCTATGCGCATTGCCTTCATCCGCACCTCTTTCGCAGGGTCTCCCCCGCCCGTATCCTGCGCAAGCGCTTCCAATACATTCCTCTCCACATGCCTGAATCTTCCCTCGGCAACTGCGCACGCCATGACCGCGAGCGCGGCCATCTTCCCATCTTTCCCGCTCCCAGCAAGATTCCTGCACAGGAAGCGCGTGAAATGCTTGAGCCTGCAACTTTCATCCTTGACTATTTCCTGATGGAGAAACGAGAGCATCCGAACCCGCTGCCCGGCGTCCCGCTCCAGCAGCAGCCCCGCAATCTCGGCAGCCGAAGCCTTGGCGTCCTTCAGCATTGCGCCCCGCACACCAGCAGCAGCGCCAGCACGCACATACGCATCATTGCTCCAGAGCGCAGGCATCAATACCCTGGCGGAACTCACGCCCACACCATGCGCGGCCGCTTTTTCCATGTAGTTTGCAGCCCATATTTTTACCCTCCTGTTGCTGCATGCGAGCAG
>Ga0265297_10011655_pt1 | contig 10718 bp, 14 predicted proteins | sample Munlanlwell13791_FD_192502 | JGI IMG/M metagenome (GOLD analysis project Ga0265297, IMG submission 192502) | Leachate microbial communities from a municipal landfill in Southern Ontario, Canada - Leachate well 137-91 | ecosystem: Engineered > Solid waste > Landfill > Unclassified | place...
GCAGGCCTTTTAGCTTGTTCAGTTCCGGCACAATCGTACTTTCTAATATTGCCATATTCTTAAAAGTCGGGGCAGGGTTATTTGCGATATTCATTGCCATGGCGGTCTTAAGGATGCCGCAGGATAAAGAGTAAACCTCGTAGGTTATGTTAAACCTCGTAGGTTGAGAAAGCTAAAAGATTTTTTAAACCTACGAGGTTAGGAAGGTAAGAAGAATGAGTTTATATTTTCTTTGTTTTATTTTATTCGGCATCGGCATTTATTGCCTTTTAGTTAAAAAGAACCTGGTGAAGAAAATTGTGGGCCTGGGGATCGCCGAATACGCGGTAAACCTGTTTTTTATACTTCTGGGCTACAAAAACAACGGCGAGGCCCCGATCCTGGACAAGAACATTATAGCCGGCAATTTTGTTGACCCGCTGCCCCAGGCGCTGATCCTTACTTCCATAGTCATCGGCCTGGGAGTTACCGCGCTTATGGTAGGCATTGTCATCCGTTTATATGAGAAGTACCGGACATTTGATATAGACAAAATACGTAAGTTAAAGGGTTAAATATGTTACCAATCTTTATAATCATCCCGCTAGCTGCAGCTTTTCTGATCCCGATTGCTTCCAAGATTAGGAAGGGCTCGGCCCCTCTTATAGCCAATATAAGCGCAGGTGCCCTGCTTATTTTCTCTCTTTTAAGCATCTCCTGGCTGAAACAGGGTGTGCAGGTCTACTCCGTCGGAGGATGGAGGCCGCCGTTCGGTATCTGTATGGTGCTGGATGGCTTTACCGTGCTTATGTTAATAGTGGTAAACCTGATTGGGTTCCTTGCTTTGATCTATTCGGTAAATTACCTTAAGAAATATACTTCAACTTACCTGTATTATACCTTGTTTTCGCTTTTATTGGCAGGGCTAAACGGGATAGCCATAAGCGGAGACCTCTTTAATCTGTTTGTATTCCTGGAGATTTCTTCTATCGCAAGTTATGCATTAGTCGCATTCGGAGTAGAGAGCGAGGAATTAGAGGCATCATTTAAATATTTGGTTTTAGGAAATGTTGCGGATTTAATTATTCTTTTTGCGATAGGCATTATTTTGGGCAATGCCTCGACCCTCAATATGGCAGATATAAGCAGGGCTCTTTCTGTTTCGCCTTCCAAGGACCTAATACTATTTTCCTTGGGCCTGTTTATAATGGGCTTTGGGCTCAAGGCCGGGCTTGTGCCGTTTCATGCCTGGCTTGCCGATGCGCATTCTTCTGCTCCGGCTCCGATGTCAGCTATGCTTTCAGGCGTTGTAATCAAGACCGCCGGGATTTATGCGCTTACCAGAGTAGTATTTAATGTCATCGGTTTTAATTTGACGGTTTCTTCGATCTTTACCTGGCTGGGGATTATTTCTATGAGCGTCGGGGTATTGCTTGCAATCGGGCAGTGGGATTTTAAACGGCTCTTGGCATATCATTCGGTAAGCCAAATCGGATACGTTATATTCGGCCTCGGACTTGGTACACCGCTGGGTATTATCGGCGGGCTGTTCCATCTTTTCAATCACTCATTGTTTAAGTCGCTCTTGTTTTTAAATTCCGGGGCAGTGGAATATTCAACAGGCACCCGCCAGCTGGACAAGCTTGGCGGATTGTCCGGGCCCATGCCCATAACAAGCAGCGCTTCGTTAATCGCCTCTTTATCTATAGCAGGCCTGCCGCCTCTATGCGGGTTCTGGAGCAAATTGATAATAATAATCGCTGCCTTTCAGGCCCATAATACTATCGGGGCTGTCGTTTGTATTTTGGTAAGCATGGTCACCTTGGCATCATTTTTAAAGGTCCAAAAATATGCTTTTACCCGTAAGATTAACGATGCTGTTTTGGCGGCCAAAGAAGTCCCGTTTTTTATGATGATTTCCATGGTGGCCCTGGCCTTGCTTTGTATTGCCGTCGGCCTTTTGTTTGTGCCTTTTATCAATTCTATGATTAAACCCGCAGCAGATGTATTGCTGGGAGGCTTGGATTACGCGACAAAAATATTGGGAGCCAATTAAATGCGTTCGCGGCTTATTACTTTTATTATTTCTTTAGCCCTCTGGCTGCTTTTATCTTTTAGCCTTGACTGGCCGCACCTTTTGGTGGGGGTTTCGGTAGCGCTTTTTGTTGCACTGTCAATGGGGGATATGTTTACCGATTCTCCTCATAAGTGGTTCTCCTTGCGGCGTTACTGGTGGTTTATTGTTTTTGTCGCGGTGTTTGCCTGGGAATGTTTAAAGGCGAATATTGATGTTGCAATCCGCGTATTGCACCCTAAGCTGCCCATAAATCCCGGGATAGTAAAAATAAAGACCACGCTTAAATCCGAAACAGGAAAGACATTCCTGGCTAATTTCATTACATTGACACCGGGTACACTTTCCGTAGATATCGGAGATGAGGATAACTGTCTTTATATACACTGGATTGATGTCAAAACACAAGATCCTGATGCCGCATACAAAATTATCGCGTTACGGTTTGAACGCATATTAAAAGAGGTGTTTGAGTGAAATTTATCCGTTGGTTGTCAGGTTTTATATTCTTAGCAGGGCTTATTATAATAATCTTTGCGTTTTTAAAGGTCAGCGCGCCTTCTAAGCTTATGCTTTTTCTTTTGTTCTGTTTCCTTCTGTCGCTCTTCCGTGTATTAAAAGGGCCGACAGCAGCGGACCGTTCGGTTGCAACCGATATTTTTGGGATCCTGGTCATCGGCTTCTGCGCGATATTAGCCGTTTATACCGGGAAGGACTGGTATATGGATATTGCTATCGCATGGGGCCTGCAAAGTTTTATCGGAGTTTTGGCTTTGGCCAAATTCCTGGAAGGAAGGCACTTTGATGAATGATATTATTGCCCTTATATTCATAGTAGTCGGGATTGCTTTTGACTTATTCGGCTCAATAGGCCTGGTGCGTATGCCGGATGTTTATAACCGGCTTCAGGCGTCGACAAAATGCGTGACACTCGGCACCTGCGGAATACTTTTCGGGGTGTTTGTGAAATTCGGGTTTAGCGCAGCAGGAGTAAAAGCGCTGCTTTGTATTTTATTCCTCCTTCTGACGGCGCCCGTTTCCGCGCATGCCTTGGCAAGAGGGGCCCATAAGTCAGGGGTCAAGCTTTGGGAAAAATCAGTATGTGATAAATATTCCGATAAAGAAACCTCGTAGGTTAAGAAAGCTAAAACCACGTTTAAACCTACGAGGTTGAGAATGTAGTAAACCTCGTAGGTTAGGAGAGCTAAGAATATATTTAAACCTACGAGGTTGAGAGGGTCAGGAATTATGAAATATCCAAAACTTAGAGAACTAAAAGAAGCGATCAAGGCATTAATCAAAGGCCCTTATACAACTTCGTATCCTTTTAAGCCGCATAAGCCGTATGAGCGCTTCCGTGGCAGGCCGTATTTTCATGAAGATGATTGTATGGGCTGTACTGCGTGCGCGCAAGTATGTCCTTCTAATGCAATTGATTATGAAGATACAGTGGTAAACGGAAAAGGAGTAAGGAAGCTCATCATCCATTGGGATATCTGCATATTTTGCGGGCAGTGCCAGGCAAATTGCCCCACCACAAAAGGGATAATACTTTCTCAGGAATATGATTTTGCTACAACAGAGAACAGAGAAGCGTTGAAACAGGAGATTGAGAAAGAGTTGATGCTTTGCGACGGCTGCGGCAGCCAGGTCCTGCCCTATGACCAGTATTTGTGGGTTGCTAAGAAATTGGGCCCCCTGGTTTTTTCTAACGCGTCGCTCATACTTATCTATTTGCGGGTATTGGAATTGGCTTTATCCGCCGATGGCACAAAAGAAAGATGCATCCTTAAGGCCGATTCCGAATATTCCCGTTCCGACCGCATCAAAATCCTCTGCCCGAAATGCAGAAGAGAAGCAGCCCTAAAATCTTAAAATAAATGTTTTCCTCATTAAAGATCAGAAACTTCCGGTTATATTGGTTCGGAATGTTGATTTCGCTCATCGGCAGCTGGATCCAAATGGTCGCGCAAAGCTGGCTTGTGTTCCAGCTGACTAATTCCAGCCTATTATTGGGGATAGTCGGTTTTTTGGGGACCATTCCCATTTTTGTCTTGTCTTTATTAGGCGGTGCTGTTGCTGATAGGATGGATAAAAGAAAGATCCTTTTGCTTACGCAGAACGCCTTTATGATCCTTGCTTTTATTTTAGCGGGCCTGACCCATGCAAAGATCATCAATGTCTCGGAAATTATGATAATAGCCTTGTTGAACGGGGTCGTTATGGCTTTTGACGGCCCAAGCAGGCAGTCGGTAGTGGTAGAGCTTGTCGGCAAAAAGCACCTTATGAATGCCATAGCCCTTAATTCAGCGGCCTTTAATTCTGCGCGCATTATCGGGCCGGCATTAGCCGGTATCCTGATCGCCGGGATCGGGATGAGCGGATGTTTTTATGCCAACGGCATAAGTTTTTTAGCGGTTATACTGGCGTTGCTTTTGATAAAAACCAACGGCCCGTTAAAACAAAAGCCCGGCACCCATATTACAAAAGATATGATAGACGGGCTCCTGTTTATTAAAGGTAACCGGATAATCATGATCTTAATCACTATGGTCGGGATGACGAGCCTTTTTGGGGTATCTTACATAATTCTTATGCCTGTTTTTGCAAAAGAAGTGCTTTCCGTCGGGATCCGTGGATTCGGCATGCTTATGTCTTCGGCAGGGATAGGCGCGCTTATCGCGGCATTAATGCTGGCCCGCCTCGGCGATTTCAAGCATAAAGGAAGGCTGCTGTTTGTATCCTCGCTTATTTTTTCATTCTCTCTTATCCTGTTTGCGTTATTCAAGGCCTTTATTTTTTCTTTGATCGCGCTCGCATTCCTGGGCTGGTCATCGGTAACCGCCATCAGCCTGATCAATACATTGCTCCAGGTGCTGGTTCCGGATGAATTAAGAGGGAGGACGATGAGCGCATTTATGTTTACTTTTGCCGGCGTCATGCCGTTCGGTAATTTAATTGCCGGTTACCTTGCTAATTGGAAAGGGGCGTCTTTTGCCATCTTTATAAGCGGGATAATCTGTACTTTGTTTTTTGCGATAATAAACATCATCTATCCCCAGATAAAGGAACTTTAACCTATTATTTTAATTGATTTTTTATTAAGAAGTATTACAATAAAATTAAACATAAGGGAGGTGAAGAAATATGAGGAAGTTCGGATTCATTATTTTAGTCCTGGCGGTTTCTGTCTGTGTGTTTGGATGCGGTAAAAAACAGCAGACCTTGGAAGAAATGCAGGAGCCGATGTCAATAGAGGCCTTAAGCGATGCAGGGATGCAAACAGCCGTACCTGAAAAAACGCCGGCAATCCAGGCTACGACTACCGCACCGATGCCGATGGAGCAGAAATTGGAAGCCATGCCCCCGCAAGGCCCCTATAAGCCGACAACCGTGCAAATTCAGCAAGCACTGAAGAATGCGGGTTATTATGCCGGTAATGTAGACGGAAAAAAGGGACCTAAGACCTTAAAGGCAATCGAAGATTTCCAGAAGGCAAGCGGTTTAGCTGCCGACGGAAAAGTAGGGCCGAAGACCTGGGCGGAATTAAGCAAGCATCTTAATATGCCTGCTGAAACTAAATAATTGTTCTTAAAGCTTAGAAAAAATCCCAACAAATAAGAAAAATCATTTTTGTTGGGATTTTCTCTTTTTTTGATGATATAATACGTTTTATGCTGCATTTTCCGCAAAATTTCCTCTGGGGCGCCGCTACTTCCAGTTATCAGGTGGAGGGCGGCAATTCGAATTCCGACTGGTGGCACTGGGAAAAGAAAAACAGGCTGGTTAATTCAGGGCCTGCCTGCCGCCAATATGAATTATTCGCTCAGGATTTCGAGCTCGCCAGAAGCCAGAACCATAACGCCCACCGTTTATCCCTGGAATGGGCCCGTCTTGAGCCGCAAGAAGGGGAATTTTCTGAACAGGAATTAAAACATTATATTGAAGTAATCGACGCTTTGATTTCACGCGGCATGGAGCCGGTTGTGACACTGCACCATTTTACAAACCCTCTTTGGCTGTCGGATTCCGGCGGATGGGAGAACCTGGCGGCAGTAAAATATTTCTTGCGTTATTGTAAATTTGTCGTTTCTGCCTTAGCCGGGAGGGTACGATTTTGGATTACCATTAATGAGCCGTTGGTATATATCTATCATAGCTATATTTTAGGCGTTTGGCCTCCCCAGAAAAAAAGCGTGCTTTCTGCAATGAGGGCAGAGGGGCATTTGGTCGCTGCACATATCAAAGCATACAGGTTAATCCATAAACTTTATAATGATCTGGGCCTGGATAAGCCAAGCGTTTCTATCGCAAAAAACGTCCAGGCATTTGTCGCCTGCCGGGATAATTTCCTGGACAGGCTGGGCACAATCTTAAGGGATTATTGGTACAACATAAGGATCATTGATAAGCTTACAAGGCACAACGCCATTGATTTTATCGGCCTCAATTATTATTCCCGTCAGCTCGTCGAGGTAAAAAATTGGGGTATCGCTAACCTGATTATGGATACCTGCTCTCTGGATCACCATCCGCTTAAGAAAAATTCTCTCGGTTGGGATATCTACCCGGAGGGATTATATAACCTGCTTATATGTTTTAAGAAATACAACCTCCCAATTATAATTACGGAGAACGGCATCTGTACGGACGACGACGGCCTTCGCTGGGAATATATCTACGGGCATTTAAAGCAATTGCATCAGGCAATAGGTAACGGTGTCAAGGTGGCCGGTTATTTATATTGGTCGCTTTTGGATAATTTTGAATGGGACAAGGGTTTTGCCCCGAGGTTCGGGTTAAATGAAGTTAATTATGATACTTATGCCCGGACACCCAGGGATAGTGCAAAAAAATACGCAGAGGTCTGTAAAACAGGGGAAATTTAGGCATGGAATATGCTGATAAAGCGCTGATTATTAAAGAAATCCCTCTTTTTTCCAAGGCAAACAAAGAACAGCAGGCGCTGCTTAATGAACGTTCGAAAGTAGCAGAATTTAAAAAAGGCCAGCTTATTTATGAAGAGGGCTCGCCCGCATCTTTTTTTTATTGCGTTATCTCAGGCAGGGTTGAAATATTCATGCACCAGGATAATAATGCTGCCAGGGTCCTTGAATACCTGCATAGAGGGCAGTATTTTGGCATGATCTCGCTTCTGACAGGAGAGCCGCATTCGGTAAGCGCAAGGGCATTGAATGATTGCCGGCTGCTCGTTATAAAGAAAGAAGATTTTGATTTTATCCTCAAAAGGATCCCGGAAATGGCAATCGGCCTGAGCCAGACCCTTTCCCGCCGCCTGAAGAATAAGGATATCCATCAGAAAAGTGTTTTTGAAAGCATGGTGGTTTCAGTTTTTAGTTCTTATTCCCAGGCAGGCAAAAGCATTTATGCATTGAATCTTGCCCTCGGTTTGTATAAAGAGACCGGAAAATCGGTGATCATCCTGGATGTCGCCCCTAAAGACAAAGTGCATTCACTCCCGAGCCGTATGGATTTAGGCAGGGAATTTAAAATATTTGATTTGGCCTCTGCGGCATCGGATTATTCGCATGTAAAACAGCTGATTGAGAGGGATAAATTCGGCATTGACGTTTTGTTTTTTGCTTATGACCCCGATGACCAAACCTGCCTGCGGAAGCTGGTCGATATATTTACTTTTCTCGTCAATGATTATAACTACCTTGTTTTGGACCTGCCGTCATCAATGGACCAGTTTGTTTTTAAAGCGCTTAATCAGTCCGACTATATCCATATCCTTACAAGCCCCGATACAGTTGACCTGCGCCGGACGCATAATCTGATTGAACGGTTAAAATATGATTTTCATTTCCAGGAAAATAAGATAAAGATTATTGTTAATGAGTACAAATTCTCAAAGCTGACCCATTTGCAGCAGATTGATTTTCTGGGGCATAACGTGTTTGCCACGCTGCCCAGGATCGAATTATTATCCAGCGATAGAATAGTGCTGGATGGCCCGGAATCGGAATATGCCAGGGTAATCAGGAGGATCGCGCGCCAGGTCGGCGACCGCCTGGTAGGCCTGGCTTTAGGAGTGGGTGTTGCATACGGATTCTGCCATATAGGGGTATTGAAGGTGATTGAAGAGGAAAAAATCCCGATAGACGTGATTGCCGGTTCCAGCATGGGCGCCATTATTGCCTCACTATGGGCAACCGGGCATTCTTCAACCCAAATACTTAAGATAACCCAGGAATTTAAGGAGCCGAAATACGTCTGGAGCCTGATCGATTTAACACTTCCTTTTGCGGGTTTCATAAAAGGGAACAAACTTCACAATTTTCTTAAAAGGTACCTGGGGAACAAAACTTTTTATGACCTAAAGCTCCCCCTAAAGATCGTCGCAAGCGATGTTAAGAAAAAAGAGCCGATTATTTTTGAAAAGGGGCCCCTTTTGGATGCGGTTATGGCAAGCTGCGCCATGCCCGGGGTGTTCAGGCCGTTTGCATTTAAGGAAGCAGTCCTTTTTGACGGCGGAGTGATCCATCCGCTGCCGACAGAGCCGCTGTTTATGATGGGCATTAATAAAATAATCGCCGTTAATGTTACTCCTACGCGGCAGGATATTATAAGCCAGCGTGAGTTCCTTAAAAGAGAGCTCTCTATTACTTATGAAACGGTAAAAAAAAGGCGCTGGTTTGATTTAAAAAATTATTTGAGGGAGAAGTTTAAAACCAATATACTTGATTCTATATTCTCCAGCATCGAATATATGCAATCAGAGCTTGCGCAGAGGGAGGCCGGGCTTGCGGATATCGTATTGCATCCTTCAACAGGCGGTATGCATTGGCTTGAGTTGTCCAGGGCCAAAGAATTCGCCCGGATCGGCGAAGAAGAAACAAGAAAGAATTTGGATAGGATCTGGAAAGTGATCAATGAATAATGCAAGGAGGTATTATGCGTACATTTATAGTTTTGGCTTTGGCTGTTATTTTGATTAGCGGATGCGCCAATATTAAAGAGGCCGCAAGAGGGATTGCCGGTATTTCTACCAAACAAATTGAGGAGGCAAGGGCAAAGGCCTCAAGCAAGGTGTTTGATTATGATTATAAGACAACCTATGACCTGACAAAAGAGATTTTGGGTCGAATCAAAGCATGCATCTATACGGAAGACCCCAAGAAAAACCTGATTGCGATCTTTGTTTCAGAAACCAATACTACTCCGGTGGGGATATTTTTTACGAAAATCGGCGATAATAAAACACAGGTAGAGGTTTCTTCGCCGAGCACTTATGCAAAAGAACTTATCGCCGGTACTTTGTTTAAATCACTTGAAAAGGGAGGCCTTGATGACGAAAAATTATCCGATAAACAAGTTGATTGAAACCTGCCATGCGATCGCAAAAGAAAAAGGATGGTGGGTCACTGAGCGTAATGACGCCGAGCTTATTGCTTTGATGCACTCTGAATTATCAGAGGCCCTTGAGGCAATGCGCAACCACGGCCCGAAAGAAGCCATCGCCGAAGAGTTGGCTGATTGCTGCATACGCATATTTGATTACTGCGGGGCACGCAGCATTGACCTGGAAGACGTTTTACTGAAAAAAATCGAGTATAATAAAACCAGGCCATATAGGCATGGAAAAAAGTTCTGACATTTTTATGGAAGACCTGGAACATTTAAAATTGCACCTTACCGGAAAAGTCGTTATTCTGGGCATCGGGAACACTTTAAGGGGAGATGACGGGTTCGGCGCGGTACTGGCCGGTCGCCTTAAAGACCGGCTTGCCTGCATTGTTTATAACGCGGAAACAGCCCCGGAAAATTATCTTGGAAAGATCATAAAAGATAAGCCGGATAATCTGGTCATTATTGATGCGGTTGACTTCGGAGGCAAGGTAGGCGAGTTCAGGGTCCTGGAAGCCGAGGGCCTTAAAACTACCAATTTATTTTCCACGCATAATGCCTCAATATCCCTAACGATTAACTACTTGCAAAGTAATTTGAAGGTAGATATAATTATTTTGATTATTCAGCCCAAAAGCATCGCCTTTGGCGAAGATTTAAGCCCGGAGATAAACAACACTTTGAATAAACTGGAGGGGTGGTTTGCAGAGGCAGCCCAAAAAACGTGATGCCGAAATAAGCAGTGTTTATAGCTATTTGTCGGCATCCCGATACAGAATATGAGTGCGCGTCGTATTCGGGACGCCTGGGGAACGCGCCTTGGTATTATCATGGCAGTTGCCGGTTCTGCCATTGGCTTAGGGAATTTCCTGCGTTTTCCTGCCAAGGCCGCTTCAAACGGCGGCGGCGCTTTTATGATCCCGTATTTTGTCGCCTTGTTTCTTTTAGGGATCCCGCTCATGTGGATAGAATGGACCCTCGGCCGCTACGGAGGAGGGTTTGAACACGGGACAGCCCCGGGGATATTCCACAGCATCTGGAGAAAAAACCGGTTTATTAAATATTTCGGGGTAATCGGGATTTTCGGGCCGCTTGTGATCTTTGTATATTATAGTTATATAGAAGCATGGACCCTGGCATATAGCTTTTTTGCCCTTATCGGTAAATATACGGGTATAACCGACCAGGCCACAATGCAAAGTTTCCTGCGGGGGTTTCAGGGGCTGGAAAATAACCGTTTTTTTCAAGGGCTGGGCCCGGCTTATACGTTTTTCCTTATTACATTCGTAATTAA
>Ga0265297_10011656_pt1 | contig 10718 bp, 9 predicted proteins | sample Munlanlwell13791_FD_192502 | JGI IMG/M metagenome (GOLD analysis project Ga0265297, IMG submission 192502) | Leachate microbial communities from a municipal landfill in Southern Ontario, Canada - Leachate well 137-91 | ecosystem: Engineered > Solid waste > Landfill > Unclassified | place...
TGGCAAGAAGGTTGATGAAATGAAAGACCTCCCCTATATCGTCGCCTCAACGCCTATAGGGGCGACCGTACAGGTGAAGGTCATTCGAAAGGGACGGGAAGAGGTTTTTGAAGTTACCATAGCCGAGCTGAAGGACGATAAAGGGGACCTTGAAGCAGAGGACAAAAGCGGCGTCGAAAACCGACTGGGTTTAAGGGTAGAGCAACTCACGCCGCAGATGGCAAAAGAACTTGGTCTCCCTGAAACCGATGGGCTCGTCATTGCTGAGGTGGACCCCAATTCGCCTGCGGCAGAGGCTGGCCTCAGACCGGCAGATATCGTTCTCGAAATAGACCAGAGCCCTGTGAAAGACGCTGCTGATTTTCTTCAACGGATCGAACGCAGTAAGAAGGGCGACACGCTTCTCTTCTTGATAAAAAGAGGAAATTCAACCGTGTATGTGACAGTGAAGGTAGAGAATTGACCCTGCAGACGTTCACCCTGCTGATGCGGATGATGGATGTCACGAACATTCTTCATTCATGGCGATCGAAGGGTTCGTATCATTCGGCGAGCGGCAAAAACAGGCAATGGCCTGACCTTCCATAAGACCAGTTAACGCTCGAGCACCCAGAGGGAGGGTCGTTTCTTTCCTAACGCGATATGGAACCAGGATCTTCATCCGAACGACGGCCGAATACCGATACATCGTCACTCCATTTCGCGCCCGCCAAGCTGAACCTGCGACTGAAAGTGACAGGCCGCAGGCCGGACGGGTACCACGAGCTTGTTTCTATCATGGTGCCTGTGGGTCTTTATGACCGCCTCGACCTTCGGATGACGTCTGACAACCGCATCAACATACGCTGCCGGGGCCTTTCTGTACCCTCCGACGAAGAAAACCTTGTCTATCGAGCCGCAAGGGCCTTTTTTTCCAAAGCAGGCACCCTTCATGGACTTTCCCTAATACTCACAAAGAACATACCGGTCTCCGCAGGATTAGGAGGCGGGAGCAGTGACGCAGCGTGCGTGCTCAAGTTCCTCAACCGAGAATATGATTTTTCGCTCTCAGGGAAAGAAATGGCGGAACTGGCCCTTGGCCTGGGGGCGGATGTCCCTTTTTTTCTGACAGAAAGGCCCTGCATTGCCCGAGGGATTGGGGAAATCCTGGAACCGATTGAAAACTGGCCGGAATTTTGGTATGTTATTGTTATGCCGCCTTTTCAAGTGTCGACCGCCTGGGTCTATGGGCATCTGAATCTATCTCCGGCCTCAAGTGAATTAGAGTTGACAAATGAGGCGGATAGGGATATTGTTTATTATTTAAATAAGAAACCCCTTCTTATCGATCGCATCCTGGCAAATGATTTGGAGCGGGTTACAGTTGAGCGGTTTCCTGTCATTCGGCGTATAAAAGGTCTGTTGAAAGAGGCAGGAGCGGAGGGGGCGCTGATGTCGGGCAGCGGCCCGAGCGTCTTTGGGGTTTTCACATCAAGAGACAAGGCCCTCCAGGCAAAGGAGGGCCTCGCGGGCAGTAATCTTGGAGAACTATTTCTCGTGCAGGGCCTTACAGGGCCTGCGACCTCCACTATCTGACCGCTTCACTGGGGTGTCGTCAAGCGGTAAGACACGGGCCTTTGGAGCCCGCATTCGGAGGTTCGAATCCTCCCACCCCAGCCAAAAGAGAATGGAAGAGGACTCAATTTGGATCAGGAAATAAAATTGTTCGGGGGCACTTCAAATCCCGAATTGACCCTTGAGGTTTGTAATTACCTTGGAGCCAAGCCGGGAAAGATCCTTGCCAAGACCTTCAGCGATGGCGAGATCCAGGTGGAAATCGGAGAAAACATTCGCGGCAGGGATGTATTCATCATCCAGTCGACCTCCACCCCTGTCAACGACAACCTGATGCAGCTTCTGATTGTCATGGATGCCATGAGGCGGGCCTCAGCCGAACGCATCACAGCCGTTATTCCTTATTATGGCTACAGCCGACAGGACCGAAAGGTCAAACCAAGGGTCCCCATCAGCGCAAAACTGGTAGCCGATCTCATCACCACAGCAGGGGCAAACCGGGTGGTATCCATGGATCTGCATGCAGGCCAGATTCAGGGCTACTTCAACATCCCTGTCGATAACATCTTCGCCGCCCCCATTCTACTGAAATATATTCAAAATAACCTGCAGGACGATTTGGTTATCATTTCGCCCGACGCCGGCGGCGTTGAGCGGGCCCGTGCCTTTGCCAAACGTCTGGATGCGTCTCTGGCCATCATCGATAAGAGACGCGAAGCCCCGAATATCGCTCAGGCGATGAATATTATTGGAGAGGTGAAGGACAAGACGGCCATCATCCTCGACGATATGGTGGATACCGCAGGGACACTGACGCAGGCCGCTGCCGCGCTCAAGGACCGGGGGGCGCGTAAAATCCATGCCTGCTGCACGCATCCTGTCCTTTCCGGACCGTCGATTGAGAGAATCGCGGCCTCGCCGATTGACAGCCTGGTTGTCACCAACACCATCCCCCTGAATGACAAGGCCAGGGATTGCCGGAAAATCATTGTACTATCCATTGCAGAACTGTTAGGGGAAACGATCAAGAGAAGTCACAACTCTCATTCAGTCAGCACCTTGTTCGTCTAACTTATTGACGCAAACGCCTGGATAAAATCAGGCGTTTTTGGCTTGTGAAAAATTTTATTAATAGCGGAGGACCTCATGCATCAGTTAACGCTTGCCGCCCAGGAAAGAGACCTAAAAGGAAAAGGAGCGGCCAGAAAATTTAGAAAAAATAATCAACTGCCGGCCATTTTCTATGGCCCGACAACCAAGCCCATGAAGCTGGCTGTCAATCTCGCTGAATTTGAGCGCATCACAAAGCTGTCCGGGTTCGAGAACACCATTCTGGACCTTAAGATTACATCTCGCAACGGGGAAGAGACCAGGAAGGCGATGGTGAAGGAACTCACGTTAGACCCCGTAAAGAGTTCCTGTCTTCACGCCGACTTCTACGAAATCTCCATGGATAAGGAGATCACCGTGGATATTCCTATCCGTCTGGTGAACACGCCGATAGGCGTGACAAATGGCGGACTTCTTCAGGTGGTGCGAAGAGAGCTTACCGTCTCCTGTTTTCCGGATAAGTTGATAGATTCCATAGACATCGACGTATCAGGCCTGGACATGGGAGATTCGGTGCATATTCGCGACATCGCACTTCCCGAGGGGATTACCTGCGTGGATGAAGAGAACCTGACCGTAGCCGTCGTCTCCGCACCTGCCGGCGGACCGGAAGGAGCTCGTGGAGAGGAAATCGAGGAAGAAACGGCAGCCTCAGAAAAGGGAGCTGCTGAAGGAGCAAAGGGAAAAAAGAAAGGGGGTGACCAGTAACAGGCAATTTGCACTTGATTGTGGGCCTCGGCAATCCCGGACGGGAATACGAAACAACGAGACATAATGTAGGATTTCAGGTTGTCGATCTGTGGTGCAGGGATCTGGGGCTGTCCCTGAGCAGCAGCCGCCGCTTCCGTGCAAAGACCATCCGGGTGGATTTCCGGGGGAATGCTATTATACTTCTTTGCCCCCTGACCTTCATGAACCTGAGTGGTGAATCGGTCAGGGCCTGTGCCAGCTATTATGCCCAGGAGACCAGCAAAATTTTGGTCGTTCATGACGAACTGGACCTCCCCCTGGGAAGGATAAAGGTTGTCAGGAACGGCGGGGCCGGAGGGCACAAGGGTGTATCATCCATTATCCGACATCTTGGGAGCACAGAATTTTGCCGGGTCAAAGTCGGCATAGGACGCCCTCGGTATGGAGAAGGAGTTGAAGATTATGTCCTTGCCCCCTTTTACGCCGATGAAAGAGGACTTGCGAAAGATGTGCTCCGACTGGCCGTTAACGCGTGTGAACTGTTCGTTTTGGAAGGGGTTGAATTGGCAATGAATCGTATCAATTGCCAGAACTTAATAATTAAGGAGGAAACAAAGAGATGCAGGGATTAACCTTTTATGCGCCTTTCTTGGGGATCCTGGGTCTGATCATTGCCTGGTTGATCTACGGGTATGTGAAGAAGCAGCCCAACGGAAACCCGCTCATGCAGGAACTGGAGTCCATGATCCATGATGGGGCCATGGCCTTCCTGAAGAAGGAATACTCCGTCCTGGTGATCTTCATCGTGGCCGTCTTCCTTCTCCTGGGGATCGGCATCGACTGGAAAACGGCTGTCGCCTTCTTGACCGGGGCACTGTGTTCCATCGCGGCCGGCTACTCGGGCATGACGGCTGCCACGCGCGGGAATTCGAGGACCGCCGAGGCCGCCAACAAGTTCGGCCAGGCCAAGGCATTGAACGTATCGTATTTTTCGGGCTCGGTCATGGGCCTTGCCGTGGCAGGGCTTGGGCTCCTCGGGGTTGGCTTCTGGTTTGCCGTCTATGGCGGTAGCCCGGACACGGCCCTGTACATTAACGGCTTCGCCATGGGGGCCAGTTCCATCGCCCTCTTTGCCCGTGTGGGCGGCGGCATCTACACCAAGGCCGCGGACGTGGGCGCTGACCTGGTCGGAAAGGTGGAGGCCGGGATTCCTGAGGACGATCCTCGAAATCCGGGCGTTATCGCGGACAACGTCGGCGACAATGTGGGCGACATCGCCGGCATGGGCGCCGATATCTTCGAATCCTATGTGGGATCGATTATCGCGACCATCGCCATTGCCGCTACCCTGACCCTCACTCCCGAATTCCTCAAGGCCAACCCGACCCTGGGCACGGATATGGCGGCTATCAAGCTAAAATACATGGCCTTTCCGGTCCTGATCGCCATGGGAGGCCTCCTTTCCTCCCTCGTGGGGATCTTTTCCATCAAGATTTTTCAAAAAGGGAACCCGGCAGGGGCGCTTCGGTACACCACCTTTGTGGCGGCCATTGTCTTTATCATCCTGACCATCATCATCAACAGGGCCGTCGGCCTTCCCATCGGCATCTTCTGGGCCGTCTTATCGGGCCTTCTTTGCGGCATTGCCATCGGTCTTCTGGCCGAATACTACACCTCGGGTCCGCCAGTGCGGAGAATCGGCGAGCAGTCCAAAACAGGCGCCGCAACGGTCCTCATCGCCGGGCTCGCCGTGGGCATGCAGTCCACCTATCTCCCCATGCTGGGTATCTGTGTGGCCATTTTCGTTGGATACCAGACGGCCGGCGTTTACGGGGTCGGCATATCGGCCGTTGGAATGCTGGCCACGGTAGGGGCCACCATGACGGTGGATGCCTACGGTCCTATTGCGGATAACGCGGGCGGCATCTCGGAGATGAGTGGCCTGGGTCCTGAGACCCGGAAGATCACGGACTCCCTGGATTCCCTGGGCAACACCACAGCCGCCATCGGCAAGGGCTTTGCCATCGGATCCGCGGCCCTCACGGCCCTGGCTCTCTTTGTGGCCTATACCCAGTCTGCAGGGCTCAAGGTAATCGATCTTCTGAACCCCATGACCGTGATCGGCGTCTTCCTGGGTGGCATCATTCCCATGCTGGCCGCAGCCTTTACCATGACATCTGTCGGGAAGGCGGCCTTCAGCATCGTGGAGGAGATCCGTCGGCAGTTCCGAGAGATCCCTGGGCTTCTCGAGGGGAAACCCGGCGCCAAGCCGGAACCAGGCAAGTGCGTGAGCATTGCAACGGGCGCGGCCCTTCGGGAGATGGTTGCCCCGGGGCTCATGACTGTTCTGGCGCCCGTGGCCGTCGGTTTTCTCCTGGGGAAGGAGACCCTGGGCGGAATGCTCCTTGGTGCCACCACCATGGGGGCCTTCCTGGCCCTGTTCATGGCTAATGCCGGGGGCGCATGGGACAATGCCAAGAAATGGATAGAAGCAGGCAACTTGGGCGGAAAGGGTTCCGCTAACCACAAGGCCGCCGTAGTCGGCGATACTGTTGGCGACCCGTTCAAGGATACCTCGGGACCGGCCATGAACATCCTGATCAAATTGATGTCCGTGGTTTCACTGGTAATAGCGCCCGTTCTTCCTACACTGGGTTTGTTTTTGAGATAGGCGCCTGAGGAAGGAAGAATCTCAACGTAGTGTGTCTTATAGCTCACGGTTGGTTTAGCCCATGGCAGAAGGCAATGGCCTCCTACCATGGGCTTTACCGCCGTCATGCCCGATTCTGTAAGCATCATCGGGCCGGAATGGCTGCCGGTGAGAGCGGCTGCCCCGAGGGTTGGAGGGATCGCTTTTCGAGTTCCACCTGTCCTCGCCATTTCAGTCAAAGGAGGTCTCAATGTTCAGTGTGGGTGATCTGGCCGTATACCCTGCCCATGGCGTCGGCGTCATCGAGCGGATAGAAAATCAGGAAATTTCCGGTTGCGAACAAGACTTTTATGTCATGCGAATTCTCGACAACAACATGATTATCATGATACCAACCAGAAACGTAAATAATGTGGGTTTAAGGGGAATTATCAACGAAACAGAGCTGCCAAGACTGTATTCCATTCTGGAAAAAAGAGATGTTGCCCTTGACAATCAGACCTGGAACCGGCGTTACAGGGAGTACATGGACAAGATTAAAACCGGCTCCGTCTTTGAGGTTGCCGAGGTGTATCGCGACCTGTTGATGCTGAGGGTGGAAAAGGAGCTTTCTTTTGGCGAAAGAAAAATGCTGGAAACCGCCCGAGGCCTGCTGATCAAAGAAATTTCCCTTGCAAAACAGATCGGCGAATCGCAGGTAGAGGAAGATCTCGACGGAATGTTTTCCTGATTCACATGATGATTGCATCGTCCCTGTCCACGGCGCCTCGATAAAACGATCTCAGCACCCGTCAGCAAGTATATGAATGTCACAAAATCCAGACAGGATATTTTCCTGTGAAATACTCGAGAGCGATCAGGATAACCGGCTGGATGTCTTTCTCTGCAACCGTTCGATGGGTCTCTCTCGGTCAAGGATACAGTCGCTTATAAAGGAAGGGTATGCCACGGTAAATGGCTCCCCTTCAAAGGCGAGTCACAAACTGAAGGCAGGGGATCGCGTCTTTCTTGCCATTCCCCCTCCATCGGAAATGATTCTTACGCCCGATGACGTCGACTTCCAGGTGATCTTCGAAGACGACGCCTTGATCGTTTTATCAAAGCCTGCAGGGGTTGTGGTTCACCCGGCCCCCGGGCATTCAACCAATACCCTGGTCCACGGGCTTCTCAAGCACTGCAAAGACCTTTCCGGAATCGGGGGCGTACTGAGGCCTGGAATTGTGCATCGGCTCGACAAGAATACCTCCGGTCTCATGGTTGTTGCAAAAAGCGACTCTGCCCATGCCTCTCTATCGGGACAATTCAAGGCCGGACTGGTAAAAAAGCAATACCTGACCATCGTGCATGGACATCTGAGCGGAGAGGAAGGGGAAATTGATCTCCCCATAGCCCGGCATCCGGTCCGACGAAAAGAGATGGCGGTTGCGGCTTCCGGCGGCAGACATGCCCTGTCGCTGTGGTGGAAGCTGATGGAATTTCAAAGCGGTTTTTCTTTCCTGTCTGTTTCAATTAAGACAGGACGAACGCACCAGATTCGCGTGCATCTCTCTCATATAGGCCATCCCGTTGCGGGAGATCCTGTCTACGGCTACCGGCGGGACCGGCGGAAAAAACGCTCCACCCTGCACCCTGAGCGTTTGCCTGACTTTGACAGACAGATGCTCCATTCGAGCCGTTTAGGGTTTATCCACCCGGTGACTCAGAAAGTGATGGAGTTCGAATCGCCCTTGCCGTCTGACATGAAATGTGCCTTGGACCGCTTGAAATCGCTGGATTTGCAACGATAATTCGGAATCCTGTTCTAAAAAGCCTTGACATAAGAAATAATGCGACTATAATAACGCTCATCTTAAATTTTTCCTGCCTTTCGGAGGATTCGGTATAGACCGGATATCTGTGTAGACTCCATAACAACTCTGCTGAGTAACTTTCATTAACTCACACAAAAGGGTTTTCGATACACGGCCTCCTGTCCGCAAGAGGGCGCTGTCGTGTCTTTCAACTGATGTCAATACAGCCAACTTGCGTTAGCCTCCATATGTATGCTGGTCGAGAGTCATCAAACAAACAGGCGGCGAAACTGTGTTAAATTTTCAATCGGATTACATGCCATCCTGAATGCTGTACACAAATCGTCATAGCGTTGAGTGGCTGAACCATTCCTTCGGAAACGGGTCGCCTGTATGAATGCGGTGGGCTGAAGGGCATGACCGTGAATGGACGTATACATGTACTGAAAAACGAAATATGAGTAGACAGGGATACTCCCCTGAATGCTTGGAGCTTAAAACGACCTAACCGCCTCTTGAGGGGGCCGTGACAAACGGAGAGAACAGATGAATCTTGTCGAACTAAAAGAAATGAAGATCAGTCAACTGACCGAAATGGCGAAAGAGTTTAACATCGAAGGGGCCTCCGGGATGCGGAAGCAGGATCTGACGTTTGCCCTACTGCAGGCCCATTCCGCTCGAAACGGATTGATATATGGAGAAGGGGTCCTGGAAATTCTTCCGGACGGGTTCGGGTTTCTTCGCGCCCCGGATGCCAACTACCTTCCCGGCCCTGATGATATCTATATCTCTCCCTCGCAGATCCGTCGGTTCAACCTGAGAAAGGGGGATACGGTCTCCGGGCAGATACGGCCGCCAAAGGAATCAGAGCGGTATTTTGCCCTGTTGAAGGTAGAAAAGGTGAATCATCAGGACCCGGAGATATCGAGAGAAAAAATCCTGTTTGACAACCTGACCCCGCTCTATCCGGATAAAAGGATTACCCTGGAGGTCTCCCCTGACAATTATTCGACTCGAATCATGGATCTGATGACGCCCATCGGAAGGGGGCAGCGGGGGCTCATTGTCGCCCCTCCCAGGACAGGGAAGACCATGCTCCTTCAGAATGTCGCCAACGCCGTTTCGGCCAATCATAAAGACATCCACAAGATCGTCCTCCTCATCGATGAAAGACCCGAAGAGGTCACGGACATGGCCCGATCCGTTGATGCCGAGGTCATCAGTTCCACCTTTGATGAACCGCCTCACCGCCACGTCCAGGTCGCGGAGATGGTCATTGAAAAGGCAAAACGACTGGTCGAGCACAAACTGGATGTCCTGATCCTTCTGGACAGCATTACCCGGTTGGCGAGGGCCTATAACTCGGTTGTTCCCCCCAGCGGAAAGATCCTCTCCGGCGGGCTTGACTCCAATGCCCTTCACAAGCCGAAACGCTTCTTTGGGGCCGCTCGAAACATTGAAGAAGGGGGAAGCCTCACCATTATTGCCACGGCCCTCATTGACACGGGGAGCAGGATGGATGAGGTCATCTTTGAGGAATTCAAAGGCACGGGCAATATGGAAATCCACCTGGATAGAAAGTTGAGCGACAGGCGCGTCTTCCCGTCCATTGACATCAATCTTTCAGGGACTCGAAAGGAAGAACTTTTGATAGACGAGGCGGACCTCAACCGCATCTGGATTTTGCGCAAGCTCCTTGCGCCCCTGACGCCGGTGGACAGCATGGAATTCTTGCTTGAAAAAATAAAGGGGACCAAGGATAATAAAGAGTTTTTAGCTTCAATGAGTGATTAAACTTTAGAAGGAGATAGCAACCATGAAAAAGGGAATTCACCCGGAATATTACAAAACCACCGTCCGCTGCGCGTGCGGCAATGAGTTTGAAACGGGTTCTACTGTCAAGGAAATCAATGTTGAAATCTGTTCAAAATGTCATCCATTTTTCACGGGCAAACAGAAGCTGGTTGACTCAGCAGGAAGGGTGGAGCGTTTCCGAAAAAAGTATGCCACGTTCAACAAGGCCCAGTCCGAAAGCAAGGCCGAAGGCTAAGACGGGTATGGCGCTCCATTAACTGGATCGATGTCGAAACCCAGGATCTTTCCACCCTCAACACCTTCCTGATCGTCTCCCCCGAGAGCGTCTGGTGACGGCCGGGTCCTTCCATCTACCGAAAGCGCCCGGGCATGGCGCGTTTGTGAATGAAAGTTGGAAAATCTGCACAGCAGGGCATCACACGCCAGCGGGGCGTTGGTACCCGACCGGCGGGGTGGCGCAGGGACAGGATCGCATCGGAAACCGTCATTTGGAAGGATCTCTGAGCATCGTCGGAAAATGATCTCTTGTGTTGAGGTGTGTGGTCGTGTTTGCCAAAATCGAGGAAATTGAAGCGCGTTATAAGGAACTGGAGGCCGATCTGGGACGTCCCGAGGTCATTCGGGATCAAAAGACCTATCAAACCTATGCCAGAGAACGGAGTATGCTCGCCCCCATCGTGAGTAGTTTTCGGGAATTCAAGTCGCTTCAGGATGAGATTGCGAGCAACCGGGCATTGCTGGATGATTCCGATGCTGACATTAGACATCTGGCCAGGGAAGAAATGGATGCCCTGGGAGCAAGGCTCTCAGAGGTGGAACAAGAACTCAAGGTCCTGCTGGTCCCCAAAAATCCAAACGACGACAAGAACATCCTTCTGGAAATACGGGCCGGTACAGGCGGGGAAGAAGCGGCCCTTTTTGCCGCCGACCTCTTCAGAATGTACAGCCGCTATGCGGAAATGAGGGGGTGGAAAACAGAAATACTTAGCGAGCACCTGACAGGCATCGGTGGAATCAAAGAGATCATCGTCCTTATAGCAGGGCAAAGCGTATACAGCCGGCTCAAGTATGAAAGCGGGGTTCACCGGGTTCAGCGCGTGCCCGAGACA
>Ga0265297_10011657_pt1 | contig 10718 bp, 8 predicted proteins | sample Munlanlwell13791_FD_192502 | JGI IMG/M metagenome (GOLD analysis project Ga0265297, IMG submission 192502) | Leachate microbial communities from a municipal landfill in Southern Ontario, Canada - Leachate well 137-91 | ecosystem: Engineered > Solid waste > Landfill > Unclassified | place...
ATCTTAAACGCATCATGTCCAAATAGACGTACTTGTCAATCGATTGCTGGTTGAAGTACAACTGAAGGGGCTTTTTGCTCTTCGTTAGTGAATTTCTGAAGTCGTCCGAATGGTGAATGGGTTGGATGGTAGTTCCCTTGCGGTCGATTATTTCACGCCCCTTGCTGTTGTTGAGGTAACCACTTATCATCATGGCGATATTGATCAGAAGATTACGCTCCTCTCTCAAAAATGGCCCCTCATCTTCTTTGGGAAATTGTTTCAGGTAGAAAATATCGATGGTGCCCTTCTTACTGTCGATGGTGACAAAATTTTCTGATTGGCCCCACTCTGTTGTCGTAAAATTTGCGCTCTTGTAAGATTTACCCTCAAATCGGATCCTTGCAACCGTATACTTTGGATATTGCCACGATTTAGGGAGGATATCACATATTTCCTGCAATGTTTCGTCGACCATCTTCCCCTCTTCGATAATAAGCGTGGTTTGGTTGATGGCCTTAAGCTCTTTTAAACGTTCCGTATTTTCGTGTTGCAACCTTTCCAGTTGAATTTTAGAGATCAGGCCAACGAGAAGCGGGACAATCTTATCCAATGTCCGGTTAGCCTCCTCAAGAATGGCCGCAGTCAACTCAGCCCTATTTTGGGCACTGAAAAATAGTTCAATAAAACCACCTTGCCCATCTGAAAGATGAAATTCACTCCGGACAAACAAAGGTGTTTCTTCAAAATTCTGACTAACAAACGCTTGATTGCTAAAGGATATTCTGGTGCAAGCTGAATTCCCTTTTACCAAACATTCTGTAAAAGCATCGCAGACTTGCTGCAGGGATGTCCTCAAATCCCTGCCTTTCCTCAGAATCTCAATGATCCTGGCTATCAATTCGTCATGCTCAAAAAGCAAAACGGATAAAAGCTGCTTATTGTTACCTGAAATCATCTTTCCCCAATTTTTCTAAAAGCCTGTAGGTATTTAACGATGTATTCCTGTTTGAATTTTGATTTGTACTGCATCACAAACCTGGGATGCTCCAGGGCGATTATCTCTTTGAAAAACCGGTACTTTTCGTTCATCGCCCGGATAAATTTTTCGTTCTTACCGGTTCCGAAACAATAGCACCGGTCTGTCTCTATTCCCATGCGAAGCTGTTCCCGGAGTTTTTCCACGCCGAAATCGTACACAGCCGCTGTCAGTTCCTTGCTGTCGTAATAATTGTAGTTTTTCTCCTTACCCGAGCCATCACGGTGGATAAATCCAAGCGGAAACACTGAATTGATGTAAAAATCGCCATAAAATGCTGCAGGACCGCCGTATGCTTCAATGACTTCGTAAACAAAAACGGAGGATGGCTCATGTGTCCTCTTCCCAACATAATCGATGCCACACGGATCCTTCAGCCGCTTGGTGTCGGTAAAGGGTATTCCGGTCACCCCGGCACCAAACCGTCCCGGGTTGATCCCCAATATGAGGTGACGGGAGCTGTTGTCGCTGTAGTACTTCCGGTAAAAGGCGGAAGAGACGGGTAGAATTTGTTCATTCTCCCTGAACGGGTTCATGATACCGATTCCCGCTGGCAACGATCCGTTGAAATCAAGCGATTGGTTGAATGCAATCACCCGTTCGGCAAATGTAGAAAGCATTAAAAGTGTCTTTATTGTAAATGATCTGATGGCAACTGATTGCTTCACTTCGTTCGCAATGACGCACCGTCATTGCGAACGAAGTGAAGCAATCTCAAGGGAGTTGCACAACATTAATTCCCAATCCCCTCCAACGTAAACAGGAACGCGTAATTCAGCGCCAGGTCTTTCAGGTAATCGAAACGTCCGCTGGCCCCACCATGGCCAAATTCCATGTTGGTGTGCAACAACAGCATGTTCTGATCGGTCTTCATGTCACGAAGTTTGGCCACCCATTTGGATGGCTCAAAATATTGCACCTGACTGTCGTGCAAACCGGTTGTGACCAAAATATTCGGATAGGCTTTCCTCTCCACATTTTCGTAGGGTGAATAGCTCTTCATGTAGAAATAGGCCTCCTTTTCCTTGGGGTTTCCCCATTCGTCGAACTCATTGGTCGTCAATGGAATGCTTTCATCGAGCATGGTATTCACCACATCCACAAACGGAACCTGAGCGATCACCCCATGCCACAGTTCGGGCGCCATGTTGACCACAGCCCCCATTAACAGGCCTCCCGCACTTCCGCCCTGTGCGTATAGATGCTCCTTGCTGGTATATTTTTCCCTTACCAGGAAATCGCCACAATCGATAAAGTCGGTAAAGGTATTGATCTTCTTCATCAGCTTTCCGTTCTCATACCAGAGACGGCCCATCTCCTGGCCCCCGCGGATGTGCGCGATGGCATAGACGAATCCCCTGTTGAGCAGGCTCAGACGGGTACTGCCAAAGCTTGCATCCATGCTGGCGCCGTAGCTTCCATATCCGTACAATAGCAGGGGGGCTTTGCCATCCTTTTTAAACCCCTTCTTGTATACCAGCGAAATAGGAACCTTGGTCCCGTCTTTCGCGGTAGCATAGAGCCGTTCTGTGACATACTCTTTGGAATCGTAACCACCAAGCACCTCCTGCTGCTTCTTCAAGGTCTTCTCCCTGGTCTCCATGTTGTAGTCGAATGTGGATGAAGGTGTTGTCAATGAGGTATAACCATACCTGAGGATGTTGCTGTTGTACTCGGGGTTGGCGCCGAAATTGGAGGAATAGGCCGGTTCGCCAAAATCGAGGTAATGTTCCGACTGATCTTTCAAGTTTCTGATACGGAGTTTGACCAACCCGTCTTTTCGCTCGTTGATTACGATAAAATCCCTGAACTCTTCCAGTCCCTCCAGCAAAACATCCGAACGGACAGGAATCATCTCTTTCCAGGAAGTGGCCGCAGTCTGATTGAGCGGACATTCCATCAATTTGAAATTCTTCGCGTCATCCTTATTGGTTAGGATCAGGAAACGGTCGGCCAGCGGTATGATGTTGTACAGAACATCCTTCATCCTGGGTTGAAATATTCTGAACTTAGCGGTCGGCTTGGATGCTTCGACCATTCTGTATTCCGATGAAAGTGTCGCCTGCGAAACGATGAAAATATATTTGTTGTTTTTGCTTTTCCCTACCCCGATGTAGTTGCTTTTGTCGGTCTCTTCATAGACCAGCACATCGGTTTTGTCGCTTGTTCCCCTTGTATGCCGCATGATCTTTTCGGACAGTAATGTAACCGGATTTTTAGCGGTATAAAAGATCGTTTTGTTGTCGTTGGCCCAGCAGGGGTCGCCCTGGGTGTTTTCGATGGCATCCGGGAGTATTTGTCCGGTCTGGAGATCCTTGATGTGAATGGTGTATTGTCTGCGGCTCACCAGGTCAACGCCAAAAGCAAGGTAACGGTTGTCTTCGCTGATATCAATTCCTGAAGCGGCATAATAGGCATGACCTTCGGCCATTTTGTCGACATCCAGGAGTATCTCCTCCTCTGCGGTCAGGCTCCCTTTTTTTCGGCAATATTTGTAATACTGCTTGCCATCGTCGGTCCGCGAATAGTAGAAATATCCGTTTTTAAACACAGGCACACTCTGGTCTTTCTCCTTGATCCTGTTTTTCATCTCCGTAAAAAGATCTGCCTGAAACTGTTTTGTTCCTTGCATGACGTTGTCCAGGTAGCTGTTCTCGGCTTTCAGGTAATCCACCACCTTGGTACTGTCAGGCCCTTTCCCGAAAAAATCGTACATCCAATAGTAGTTGTCCAATACTTTGTCTCCATGGAGGGTGCGCCAATGCTCTTTTTTGGCGGCTATGGGGGCTGTTGCTTTCATAAATTGACCATTAACAGATAATACGTAAACGAAAAGGCTTACTAAGACAATTAGTTTTTTCATAATAAGATGTTTGCGTTGATGTTGATTTTAAACCAGATAATAATATGGAATTTCAACTGGCTTCATCCAGACAAAGCTAGAAAAATATATCAATTAATCTGATCGATTTGCCCATACACCAACCAATCGACAAAATCGAAGGATAAAAATTTACATATATAAAATCTGAAAAACAATACGATTCCGAGTTTAGTAGATCGTGTACTTAGAAATATTTTGCTATTTATTTGGATATCTCAAATATGTTCCTTACATTTGTAGAGTTATTACAACAAAATAAATTTGAAAACGACTTTAGGACATATCGCCGCCATACAGACAGGAGTATTTGCAAAGCCTGTTGCAGAAGGAGAAATCGTCTATCTTCAAGCCAGGCACTTCGACGAAAATGGAGAGCTTGTCGGCGTGTTGCACCCTGATCTATTGGCTGAGGAAATAAGCGAAAAACATCAGCTGCTTGCCGGTGACATATTGTTCTCAGCCAAAGGTACCAAAAATTTTGCTGCTATATTTGAAAGCCACAATCCTGCCTCAGTAGCCTCTACCTCCTTCTTTGTCCTTAGATTACAGGATGGTTCTGTTTTACCCGAATACCTGGTCTGGTTCATCAATCACCCCAACTCACAAAATTTACTGAAAGGAGAAGCCAGGGGAACTTCAATCCCATCCATTTCAAAATCGATGCTTGAAAGTCTGGAGATCTCAATACCTGATCTTAACACCCAGAAGTTGATTTTAAAAATTGCCAAACTTCGGAACAGGGAAAAGAAGCTGAAGCAACAAATTGAGACCCTTCGGGAGAAACAAATTCAACAACAAATAATCAATTCAATAAAATAGATCCATGTCCAAAAAAATTACCCAGAAAGAGATCAACGATGCAGTTTGGAAAGCCTGCGACACCTTTCGCGGAAGTATTGACCCGAGTATTTACAAAGATTATGTGCTTACCATGCTTTTTGTAAAATACCTCAGTGATGTGCGCGACGATAAATACGAAACGCATCTGGCCAAATACAATGGAGACAAGGAAAGGGCAGAAAGAGCCATGAAGCATGAACGCTTTGTTGTGCCTGAACACAGCCATTTTAACTATTTGTACGAGCATCGCAACGAACTTAACATTGGTGAACTGATCGATATTGGATTGGAGGACCTGGTGGAAGCCAACCGCGAAAAGCTTTACAGCGAAGATGGGGCAGGAATTTTCCAGAACATCAATTTCAACAGCAGTGTGCTTGGCGATACCAAAGACAAAAACACCCGGTTGAAAAACCTGTTGCTCGACTTTAACAAGGAGACACTTGACCTGCGCCCCTCACACCTCGAAGGAACTGATATTATCGGTGGGGCATACATGTTCCTGATTGAAAATTTTGCCAGCGATGCCGGGAAAAAAGCCGGGGAGTTCTTCACGCCGAAAGAGGTTTCGACCCTTATTGCCAAACTGACCAAATCGAAACCCGGATCAAGGATTTGTGACCCGACCTGCGGTTCTGCTTCCCTGCTGATCAAGGCCGGTGAAGAGGTTGGTTCTGATAATTTCTCACTCTATGGACAGGAAGCCAACGGCAGTACCTGGGCATTGGCAGTGATGAACATGTTTCTGCATGGTTTCGACAATGCCACCATCCGCTGGGGAGACACCATCCGCAATCCGAAACTAAAGGAAGGCGATGCCCTGATGAAATTTGATACCGTGGTTGCCAATCCACCCTTCTCCCTTGACAAATGGGGGAAGGTAGACGACAAAGAGGAGAATAAATCCAGTGATAGCTTCGACCCTGAAACCGACAAATACACACGCTTCTGGAGGGGTATTCCCCCCAAAAGCAAGGGAGACTGGGCTTTTATCAGCCACATGATCGAGACCACCTACGAAGGCAAAGGAAAAGTGGGCGTTGTGGTTCCTCATGGGGTGTTGTTCCGCGGAGCCAGCGAAGGTAAAATTCGGCAGAAAACAATCGAGGAAAACATTCTTGAAGCTGTGATAGGCCTGCCTGCCAACCTGTTTTTTGGCACCGGTATTCCGGCGGCTATTCTGATCTTCAACAAGGGTAAGGTCAATAATGCCAATTTCTTGTTTATTGACGCCAGCAAACAGTTTGAATCGGCGAAAAACCAGAACAGGCTGCGTCCTGGCGATATTGACCACATTGTAGAAACCTACCAAAAATTCAATGAGGGCAAACTCCCTGTTGGTATTGTTGAAGATAAATTCAGCTATGTAGCCACCTTTAACGAAATTCAGGAAAATGACTTTAACCTGAACATACCGCGGTACGTGGACACTTTTGAGGAAGAAGCAGAAGTGGATATTGCTGCGGTGCAAAAAGAAATTGATAAATTAGAGATCGAATTGGTTAAAGTGCAGACTGAATTGGCCTCCTATCTAAAGGAATTAGGGGCATAGCAAACCTGTATTTGATCAATAAACCTATTGAGTATACTAACCTAAAATTGGTTTACTACATGGAAAAACTTACCAAGCATAGTATTCAATGGTTCTATAGTCTGCTTGCAAAAGGAGAGTGTGAAACACTCGATTTTAAAGAGCAACTGGAAGATAAATCAGTCTTTGGGAAAGCAATCAAAGGATTTGCTCCTAAATATGAAGATTTGGCGAAAGACGTTGTTGCCTTTGCCAATAAAAAGGGAGGTTTTCTACTCATTGGAGTAGTTGATGAAAGCAAGGAGTTAAATCCGGATTTTGAATATATTGACGCAAAGGTTTTCGAACTTGTCAGGCAGATTCAGGATCGAACGACACCTTCCATAACATTAAAGCCGCACCGCTTAAGGGTAAGAAAACAAGATATTCTGGTGGTGGAAATACCATTTTCACAGCAAATGCACAGAACATCGAAAGGAGAATACCTGATCCGAAGCAATGATGGGAACAGGGCTATCGAACCCCATGAGATTGCTACTATTCAAGCTGAAAAAGGACTCATTGTCTATGATCAAAAAATATGCGATTTTAATTTTTCTGGCAATGAAACCGACAAGCAGGGGCACCCTATCCCAGGTTGGCAGGACATTGTCCGCACGCGCGATTTATGGAACAGAATCCAAAAGGAAAAGCCCCAAAGCCCCTATCTGAAAAACAGTTCATACGAGTTCATCGAAACCTTGGGATTGGTTAGGGAAGAAAAAGGCAAAAATCTGCCCACTACCACAGGTGTTCTCTTTATTGGCAATCAAAAGGCGTTGAAAGAATTTCCTTACAACCAAATCAAATATATTCGCTATTACGAGGATGGCAGCTATGCCCCATTTGAATACAGTGGCAACCTGATTGAAATGGCCGATGCTTGTTTCAATCAATTGAAGTCAGAAATTAAACTGAAAGAGTTTCATTTTGGTTTGTTCCGCGAGTACATTGAAGATTACCCGGAGGTGGTACTTCGGGAATTACTTATGAATGCCATTGCCCATCGCGATTACAGCCGGCAGCAAATCATTGAAATACGTAAATATCCCAATTATCTTGAATTCGAAAGTCCTGGGCATTTTCCGCAGGGAATTACTGAAACTAATTTTCTGAGAAAAACCAATCCCAGAAATCCCAGTATTATGGATGTACTTCGGGAAATCAATTATGCGGAGAAAGCAGGTAGTGGGTTTGATAAGATTTTTACTGCTCTTTTGTCAAAGGGGAAAAGCTTACCCAGGCCACAGCAAACTGAAAACTCCATATTATTCAGGGTTGAGGCAGATATATACTCAGAGAAAATTGCCGAACTCAGTTTGCTCTATAAACAGACCACCAATAAGGAGATTGATCTGGAAAAACTTCTGGTGCTCAACAGCATTTACACCGGACAAAAGCTTACGTTTCAACAATTAGAGCAATCTCCTTTTATCAACACTTACCAATTGCGGAAAATTTTAGCGGAATTGCAGGAAATTGAATTTATTGAAACTACTGGAAGAACTTCGGGAGTTAAATACATCATACACCGGAGTAAACTGGTATCTACAGAAGACAAGATCAGCTATTCCAGACTGAAAAAACAGGAAAAAGCACGGCAGATTGAAGCCATCATTCGCTATCTGGATACCGTTGACGAAATTGACAATGAAGGAGCAAGAAGACTGCTGATGCTCGGAGATAATGATATTTATTTTATATCCCGTCTTTTTGCCGAAATGAAAGAGAATAATCTTATAAGGGAACTCAGAAAAGATAACCGAAAAATATGGTACGAAAGAGTCAAAACAGTATAGTTGCAAACGAATTAATATTGATATACACTACTTTAACTTGGTTTTCGTTTGCAGGTTCGTTTGCAGAAATGCGAACTTCCGCAAGCGGTACAAACGCTTTCTGTTTGCACTTTTCTTTGCAAGAAAGAAACATTCTGCAAACACTTTGCAAAGAAAAAGCACCTAAACTTCAATTACTTGTGAAAAATTCGTTTGCAAACCCGTTTGCAGAAAACCTAAACTTACCAACAACATGACCACCGATATTAAAACAACCACAAAACCCTTTTACAATACCACCATTCCAGGCGATTGGGAAGTGCAACATTTTGAGGACGTTGCTGATATAGATAAGGAAAGTTTAAGTGGTAGTACTTCAAAGGATTATGAATTTGACTATATTTCCTTATCTGATGTTGATAGTGAGGACTTCAAAATTGAAACGACAAGACAAATATTTGCTAATGCACCTTCTCGAGCACGAAGAATTGTCCACAACAGAGACGTTCTGATGTCAACTGTTCGTCCAAATCTTCAAGGTTTTTCTTTAATAAACGATGATGCAAAAGATTTGATAGCATCAACAGGATTTGCTGTAATTACCGCAAAGAAGTGTTGCAATGAATTTCTGTTTCAATATCTTTTCAGTTCTGGGATTTCACGACAATTTTATCAATTACTGGTAGGTTCAAACTATCCGGCAATAAATTCTTCTGACGTTAGAAAGTTAAAGTTACCCATTCCCCCTCTCCCCGAACAACGCGCCATAGCCCACCTCCTTGGCTTGATGGACACCATCATCAACCAAAACAACCAACTTATTGCCCAAAAAGAACTTCGCAAAAAATGGCTGATGCAAAATTTATTGACCGGAAAGAAAAGGTTAAAGGGGTTTGGGGGGGAGTGGAAGGAAGTCAAACTTGAGTATTTTATCGAAGATTACAATGAAAAACCAGCAGAAGGTTGTAATTACGAAGTACTAACATCAGCAAAAACGGGTTTAATGAAACAATCAGATTATTATGGCAATAATCGAATTACAAACCGAGAAGATGCTGACTATAATGTAATACCTCCAGATTATTTAACCTATCGTTCAAGAAGCGACGATGGACTTTTCACCTTCAATAAAAATACTCTGGGGATAACAGGTTTAATTAGTGGGTATTATCCGGTATTCACCATAAAATACGGGGACATTGATTTCATTTTAATGTATTGCAATTTTTATCGTCAAAAGTTGACAAAATATAGCATAGGGACATCACAACTTGTGCTTTCCATGAATGCTTTAAAAACCGCACACTTTAATCTGCCAACCAAGGAAGAACAAACCGCTATTGCACAAGTATTGCAAGCAGCCGATAAAGAAATACAACTGCTCAAATCCAAAACTGAAAAGCTGCGCGAGCAGAAAAGGGGGATGATGCAGGTGTTGTTGACGGGGAAGAAGAGACTTAATAATTAACCTAGATATCTTATGAAAAGAGAATTACACACAATCTACATTAAACATGACGGTCAATTTAAGACCCTCTCAAAAATCGCTCTTTCGCAACTCATTCTAAAGATTGTTTATCTGAAAGGTGATGGAACCCTTATGCGTCAAATTGAAGCAGAATTATCAACTGTTCTATCATCACCTGTTTCGAAAATTGATATAGAAGATGCAATTAGAGTTTTGATAAAAGCCCGAAAATTGAATGTAAAATCAAATCGTCATTTTATACATAATGATTACAAAGATGATTTAAAAAGGGAAGTTGAAAGCAATAAAAATCTCCTGACAAAGGTACTAGATAAATATTTCTCTAAAGCCGAAAGTAAAAAACAAAATATAGAAGATTGGTTTAATGATACGGTTATTTGCTTTTTTGAGAAATACAGTTTTGAATGGTTTCAGCAAATTGCATTTAAAGGCAAAAATGGCTCCAATATTGTTCCAAATGTGCACGAAATTCTTAATAATAACCTACTTAACAATTTGTCTATTGTCGAAGCTGATAAAGACTGGCTTAAAAGCCAATTTATCAAATTTATTGACAGTGAAGATGCCGATGATAATTTATTGTTCTGGTACTATGGGATTTCAATGTTTTCATCAAGACTAATCACCGCAAGAAATTATGCAGATGGTATTACTATTGAGATGTTTAAGGATAGTAAATTTATCTTGGATACCAATATCTTGATGATCCTTGATTTGGAAGAACATGAACTTTCAAATTCACTCAAATCACTGGAAACAATTTTTAAACAATTAAATATTACTCCAGTATATTTTAATATAACACGGGATGAATATTTGAGAGCAATGGACTGGAGAAGAAAAGAAACAATAAATGTATTTAATAATTTTAATTTGAGTGTATTAAAGTCTTCTGATTGTGCATTTATTCAAACTGCATTAAGAAGAGGATGCCAAAACGGAGAAGATGTTAGCAGAATGTTCACTGGCCTAATGGCAATGCCTTCCATTTTCAGCGGAGACTTACCAATAATAAATCAATGTCGTTTAGTTAACGTTTATTTATAATCGTTTGTAGTTCATCGAGTAAGGTCGTTTTGGTTTCATCTTTCTGGGTTCACTTCTTCCGGGTCTGATGATTTCCCTGGTCTTTTTCACAA
>Ga0265297_10011658_pt1 | contig 10715 bp, 11 predicted proteins | sample Munlanlwell13791_FD_192502 | JGI IMG/M metagenome (GOLD analysis project Ga0265297, IMG submission 192502) | Leachate microbial communities from a municipal landfill in Southern Ontario, Canada - Leachate well 137-91 | ecosystem: Engineered > Solid waste > Landfill > Unclassified | place...
TGCGCCAGTCAATTTGGTGGGTTTAGCCAACTCCCAAGCCCTTCTAGTAAAGGATAATTACATAGAATTGATTGATGCGGCGTTGTGACCACTCATAGGTCAGGTTCTCGGCGTACCGTATTTTTTTGAAATCCGCACCATTGATTTTTTGAAATAAAAGTGAGATTATTAAAATAATATGAAAAATCCATTAAGAAACTCACTTTTTTTAACAGCACTCATTCTGGTCGTTACTGGCGTCTTATTGCTTATTTTTGGTAAAACGGCGGAAATTCTCACAGGATTAGTATGTATTGTGTTTGGGATTTCTATGGTGTCTTTTTCGACTTTAATGAGACTGAAGGCAGAAAAAAATTCTACTCTTGAAGAAAAGCTGGGGGATCGCGAGGTAAAAAAATAGCTTTAAGTTTTTAAAAAAGTAATTCTTTTATCGTGTATATGAAAAAGAAAATGTACATCATTATCGCGGTACTAGTTGCGCTTGTTGTTGTGTCGGCAATTCTTCGTTTTGTTGTTGGTGGTCCCGAAGATGATTGGATATGTGAAAACGGTGGTTGGGTAAAACACGGAAATCCTTCTGCAGTAAAACCAACTACAGGATGTACTACAACAAATGAGAATACGAACAAAAAAAATTCAAATAACGATGGCATAGTGATGCCAACCGAAGAATTAACTCAAGTTGCACTGACAAACAAATTTGGATGGCTTGGCGCCAGTGAAGATGGGACCGACATGGATTTTATCAGGCAATCTGGTGGCGGTTGGATGCGTCCACACCCCGGTCCTTTTGTTTGGGACATGATTCAGTCATCTGAAAGCGCAAGCTACGATTATACAAACATGGATCAATTGGTCGCTCTCGCTGAATCATATGGTTTGAATTTATTGATTACGATATGGCCGTACGCTGAATGGGATCAGGCGAAACGAATCCATGTTACTAATTGTGCCGTGTCTGCGGATGATGAATTTTTGCCGACCAATGACGAAAAGGGACGACCATCTTATTTGCCACTACATCGCTGTAATCCAAATGACTGGACTGCGTATGAACGGCTCGTTGTGGCTGTTGTCGAACGGTATGACGGTGATGGTAACGATGATATGCCAGGGTTACGGTATCCAATCAAATATTGGGAAGCCATGAACGAACCCGACTTAGAAGGGGGCACAACTTTGGATTTCTATAAGCAAGGTCCGGTTGAATATGCGGAACTCCTTAAGCGCACATACCAGGCGGTTAAGCAGGCTGACAGCACCGCATCTGTTGTTATTGCCGCCGCGGCCGGGAGTGATGATCGTTTCTTAGATTTTTACCATTCTGTTTTTTCTGTCATGCCTGCAGCGAAAGAATATTTCGATATCGCAAACATCCACTGTATTTCAAACGATAAAAACGTTTTGGATTTTAATGTTGGTGATTACAAAACGTTTTTAACTGAGCAGGGGATTAACAAACCAATTTGGGTAACAGAGGCAGAACAAATGGGTCAAGAAAGCGCAGAGAAAAATATTGAACAAACCCAAACAAGCGTCTCCAATGCGATTGCGAATGGCGCGCAGAAAATTTTCTTTACCCGATATGATTTTAGTGATACGAGGACTGACATGAGTAAGCCCCAAGAGCCGACTGAAAACTCGATTGAAGAAAGTATTGAGGCTTACACGGAAATTACTTCAGGCACTTAATAGCAAAAATCTGAATAAACTCAAAAGGACTGTCCTTAGTGGAGCAGTCCTTTTGGAAAGTCTGAATATTTTGTTTACTGTTTATTTACTGGTGGTTGTTGCGCCGGAGGCGTATTTGATTTTTTCTTTTTTGCAACAACAACAATAATTATAATCAGTAAGACGAGAATTATTGCTCCTCCGATGATTAAATAGAGCATCGTGGAATCTTCTTTGTCTTCTGTTGCGGCCGTTGTGTTTGTATTGCTGCTGTTCGTCGTTACTGCCGCACCGTTTGTATCCGTCGAATTAGTATTCTGGTTGACGTTTACTGCGCTGCCATTGGTGTTTGTAGTTGTCGGAGCGGTGATTGCCAGCTGGTATTCCGCAGGCGTATCGCTGGAGTAATAGTACGAGCCGATTTTCAAGAACAAATTCGACCCCGCAGTCGCCTGCACGGTGCTAGTAAGGATGCTGCCCGCATTGCTTCCAGGCTTTGAGTCTAACACTTCACGGTTTGCGTCGTAGATGGTCATTTCCAGTTGTGCGTCGGTAGGTGGAGTCACGGTGAAGGTGTATGCGCCGCTTGCCGTTGGCGAAAGCACAAACATATCAGCCGTGTCATTACCGCCTTCGTCATCGCCTGTCACATAACCTTTTGTCGTGCCGGCAGCGATGGGCAATGCATTGTCAAAATCTGCCGGAGCGTCTTTACTTGAACCGCCATCATATTTGTTCGCGATGGTAAGCGTTAAGGTGTACGAGCTGCTGCCGTCGTCATCATCAGCTAGCTTCAGATAATATTTGTACGATTGTTGGTCGCCGTTCACGAGCCAATCGGCAGTGAGTGTTGAAGTGGAATAGTTTGCCTCAAATTGTTCCACAACCTGATTTCTGTCCTGGTTGTATAAAGCAACCGTGCTCATTGTCCCGTATTCAGAAGCGGTAACAAATGTTACTTTGGCGGTCAGTTGCTGCCCTTGTCCAAGGGTGACATAAAAATATTGAGTCGTGTCATCAGCGATTGCTCCGCCCGTGTAGGTGCCCGCCTTGAGCTCGACGGCATTATCTAAACTGTTTCCGCCAGCAATGTTTGCTGCCTGGCAGTTTGTTGTTGGCAATGCAATTGCGAGTAGGCCGATTGCTGCCACAAAGAGGAATATTTTTTTGTTCATAATTCCTTTCATAATTAATGCTAATAAAACAAATACCCATTAAGTATAGAATTTAATATACAGAAGTCAATCGGCAGATATTTCCTTATAAAGCAATTAATTAGCGTCAATAAATAATGAAGGCCCCCAGAAGCGAGAGCCCTCAATGTTGATGCGTTTTTCTTTCACGAAAGTACTTTGACGTGGTCCAGATGCCAGAACGTCCGTTTCAGTCTGCCTTGGAATCGGCCAGTCCTGATGCGGTACGAAACCATGACGCAAAAATCTGCGCAATAGGCCAGTTTTTTTGGATGACGACGATCAGCAATAAGTACAGCTTTATTGTCGCTGACCGTGTTTCGAACTCTCATCCCCGGCCTCAGACCTTTCCTACGTTCCTTGTAGGGTTTAATGTACTCACTCCACTTCTGCATACATCCACTCCTTTCAATGCCAGTGTTTACATTGTACCATCAATTATCTATTACCTTAAATCAGCATGCCAAGAGCGTGCTTCATTTTTCGTTGGAATTCATAGAAAGAAAAATACAAAAATTTTATAAAAGGGTATCTTGATTTATAGTCTCAAAAGTGGGATGATAGAGACAGAAAACAAAAATGTTGACAGAAGAAAAGAGGTGGATGAAGTGATCCCAGTACCTACTCACATAGCGGTTTGTACGAAAGACCCTAAGCACGAAATCCCAATATATCAGGGTGATAGTTTGATGCATCTCGTAACCCAACCTCAAAAGTGTCCCGTGTGTGGATCTGATATGACGATTCAACCTTTTGTCTACAAAGGTCCTCCTCTCGGTCCTTCGTACAAAAAAAATTAATCGCTAACGCACGTTGGCAATTAAGACCGGAACTTTCCCTCCGGTCTTTCAATTTGATTTCTACATCCAAAAGTGCGATGATGAAGCCATACATTTTTTTACCATGAACACCCCACATCTTTATCGCGAAGTCCAAAAAAGCAAACCCTGGTGGATGTACCTCATCATCGCGCCACTCATTGTTTTTTCTGTGTGGAGTTTTGTGCAGCAGATTATTTTTGGGATTCCGTTCGGAAGTAGCCCGGTGCCGGACTGGGGAGCGTGGCTGATATTGATCATATTTGGTATCGGACTTCCGTGGCTGTTTTGGAGCGGCAAACAAATTATCGCGTTTGATGGGAAAAATATTTCTGCATCCTACGTGCCGTTTTGGAAAACGACTTTTGAGCTTGATCAGGTAGAACAATATTACCCGAGAGACTTCAATCCTATGCGCGACTTTTGGGGATGGGGGATCCGCTACGGACTTAAAAAAGGCTCAAAGTGGGTTATGGCGTATGTGTATTTTGACGAAACTCGAGGCGTTCAATTTGAGCTCAGAAACGGTCGGCGTATTCTTCTTGGGAGCAAACAGACTGATAAGTTTTTAGAAGTATTACATAAAGCAAAATAATTTATATACTATTATGCAGGTTAAAGAATTTCAAAACAAGATAGTTGAATTTTCTAGAGCATGGGATAAAAAACGTAATGTCGAATACACCGAACAGCTAACGTTGATCCATCTGGTAGAAGAGCTTGGCGAACTAGCCCGTGAATATGTCAATCAAGAAGCGCGTAAGGACAAATTTAGCCCGGCCGAACTTGATAACGCTGTTGGCGACGCACTAATGCAGCTGGTTAAGCTCGCTTATTTACGTGGTTTGGATATTGAAAAACTGGTTATCGAAATTATCAACGAAGAACAAGAACGATTAAAATAATATTATGAAAAAATTTCTTTATTGGGCACCGCGTATTCTAAGTATCCTGCTCGTGGTGTTTATTTCACTGTTTTCCCTAGATATATTTGATGGGAGCTATATTGGCTGGGAAATTGTCCTCGGATTTGTGATACATTTGCTTCCGGTGTTTGTAGCAATTATGTTCATTATCATCGCCTGGAAATGGGAGAAGATCGGTGGTTCGCTTTTTATTTTGTTGGGGATAGCATTTGTATTTATCGGAGGTTATGAATTAATAGCAATTTTGCTTTTTACGATTCCATGTATTATAGTTGGAGGGATGTTTCTTTTACACCACCATATATATCCTAAAGAAAATACATATACCAATCTTAATCAGCGACGGAGAGGGTAGCAACTTGATGTACTAAGAGATTGAAAAATGTTTCCCCACAGGTGTTGAATAAAATGGACAGTACAGATAGACTACCATCATGACAAATTTCATCATCGCGTTATTCGTGGCGATTACAGTCTTTGTTCTGTTTTCAGCCTTGCGCAACAAAATCCCACGTACTATTGGGTTGCGTAATGTGTGGCGTAGAAAAAGCAACACGATTTTAGTAGTTATCGGTTCGATGATTGCGACATGTCTTATCACGTCGTCTCTTGTTCTGCAGGATTCCCTGGATAAGACGTTTTATACAATGGTGCTTGAAAATGAGGGGGAAATAGATGCACGTGTTGATTTCCAGGAAAAAGGTGTGACAACGTCTCCTCTGACGTATATCGCCGATCGTGATTTAACTGCTGTAGAACAGGCACTCCATACTGATGATATAGATGGGGTATTGCCTATGTATCAAATTACGGCTTCGCCGTTCGTTTTAGATAAAGAAGGAAACCCGCGTTTGCAGGCCTATAACATACAGGTACGAGCGCTTGACCCCGAGGCAGCAACGCATTTTGGTTCTAGCCCGCCCAAGCTTTCTTTAGCGTCTGATAGTTTATCGGACGCTATTGTCGGCAAAGGGCTTGCTGATGAATTAGATGCGCAGGTAGGAGACACGGTTGCGTTTACTTTTTTTGATCATACCTTCACGTTGAAGATTAAAGAAATCGTTGATCCAAATGGGATAGTTGAAGATCGGGGATTAGTTGTGCAAAAAAAATTCATTACCGATTCACTGCAGCTACCCGAGCATTCTGCTCAAATTATGCTTGTGTCGAAGACCGGGGGTGTGAGGCCAGATGCGTATGACGGTCAGGTTTTTCAGACTTCCATTGAAAAGGCGCTTGAAAATGTCACACTCGAAAAGTACGACATAGATGTCTATGAGACCAAATCAGAAGCTTTAGATGGGTATGGTATGGGCAATTTTGTTTCTATACTTCTTGCAATCAGCATTTTTGGTTCTTTAGTCGGTACCTTGCTCATTGTAAGTCTTTATTCGATGCTGGCGACGGAACGAAAATCAGAAATGGGAATTTTGCGAGCCATAGGATTTACGCGCGGCGACTTGGTTAAAACATTTGTTTATGAAGGATTTATTTATTCTTTGCTGGCGTCATGTGTGGGTGTTCTTGCGGGTATAGGCGTTGGGAGTATTCTTGTAAATCAATTTACTTCAATGTTCGGGTCGTTGTTTGAAACCGTTCAAGAAGGTCCGACACTCGATTTTGTTTTTAGTTATTCATCCACCAGTTTAGCTATTGGCGCAGCGTCTGGTTTTTTGTTTACGATTATAACCGTGATGCTTGCGAGCTATGTGTTCAGCAAAATTAATATTGTTAACGCAATCCGTCGTTTACCAGAAATTAAATTTTACCGCTGGAGCGCAAAAACAATTTTTTCTCTTGGCCTAAAGGCACTTATGTTTATTGCGGGTATAGGGAGTTTGATTTTTTCGTATAAGCTTCCGTCAATGTTTCAAACGATGCGAGATCAAAGCGCCTCTCTGTTTCAGAAAATGACAGATGCGAAATTTACACAAACAACAGAGGTGTATGCTGGCTATGCACAGTTTATCGGCATCACGCTTATTATCTGGTTTAGCGCCTTGATTTTTGTGCAGCTTGTGAAGATTACTAAACAAAAGGATTGGTCCCGATATATTTTTCGAATAGCAAGCGTTATCAGTATTTTGTTCAACGCGTTAATTCAGCAGTTTGATGCGTTGCAGAAAGCCATTCAGTACGATGCGGGCATGGCACTCTTTTTCATAAGCGGTGGAATGCTTGTGGTGTCCGCGGCTGTATTGATCGGATACAGTCTGACTATCATTGTTCGCGTGATTGAAATTACGTTAAAGCGCTTCAGCTCTCTCACATCTGTTTTTCGCATGGGTCTCAGGTATCCTGATTCGAACGTAGGACGCACTGGCATGACCATGATCATGTTTTCCTTGATAATTTTTCTCGTCGTATTTATCAGCAGCGTGAAAACATCTATTAACAACGCGACAGATGAAATGACGGTGAATGCGATGGGCGGATATACGATTGATATTATGTTTAATGAAAACGCAAACCAGAAAGAAATTACGGACGCGCGGACTAAGATTCAGGCGAATTCAGATGTTGAATCCGCCGTTACACCGAGCTATTTACCTGTCACATTTCCTGATTATGCCGATAGAGAGCTTCCACCCAGCGTTTCTGCTTATTCCGAGGAGCCAGCTAACGAAGGTGAAGTGGAGCGGCTTTCATCAACAGTTACTGCGTTGCCGAAGGAATTAGTCAGCGCGGTTCGCCCTGTCATCTCAGAAAAACTTCCTGCATACGCAGACGATGAAGCGGTTTGGAAAGCTCTGGATGAGGACAGTTCAAAAGTTGTGCTGGGCACGTGGTTTGACCAGCATCGTGATGATACATTGATTGATGGACAGAAATTTCCAGATTTCAAATTGGGGGACACTATTCGAATAACTGATCCTTCAAAATCCGTGACTGTTGAAAAACAAATTATTGCGCTCTTACCTTACGAAGGGGAAGGATTTGGCGGCATCAATAGTGAATTTACGCGCAACATTATCGGAGGATCGCAAAGTATTGTTGATTCTTTTGACGAAGCGGTCGTTAGTAAATTTGCGTACCGTGAAATGCTGGTCCGAGAAAAAGATGGTGTTGATAGGGCTGATCTCGTGAAGGATATTAAAAAAGAATTGCTGGGGGCCAATATTTCAATGGTGATGGATATTAATGTGATGCTTGGAGCGGCATTCGCTCTTATTAATTCAATCTTTTTATTGCTTGAGGGATTTTTATCGCTTAATTTGCTTATTGGTTCTGCAGGACTTGCGATTATTATCGCACGCGCCGTCCATGAACGACGTCAGCAGATCGGTATGCTTCGTTCACTCGGGTTTCAGAGAGTAATGGTTCTCGGCGTGTTTTTTCTCGAATCGACGTTTATCGCATTTTTAAGTATTGTTATCGGTATATCAACTGGGCTTGTGTCCGTCTACAGTTTTTTCGAAATTTTTATGCGTGATCAGGGGATGGATTTAGTGTATCCCGTAAAGGAAATAACGATCATTGTTGCAGGAGTCTATGTCGTCGCAATTTTGCTTTCATTATGGCCAGCGTATAAAGCATCGCGACTGGAGCCTGTCGAGGCAACAAATTACCCCGAATAATAACTTATTTTTTTCGAAATGTATGACAACATCATCAACACTAAAAGAAATTGTAACTGTTAAACAACTGAATAAATTTTTTAATCAGGGCTTGGACAATGAAGTCCACGCGTTGAAAGAAGTGAATTTAGAGGTAACGAAAGGAGAGGTTATATCCATTATGGGACCGTCTGGATGCGGGAAGACAACGCTTCTAAATTGCATTTCAGGAATTGATGCTGCGACATCAGGAGAGGTGGTCATTGATGGTAATAACATTCAAGAAATGAATGACAGGAAAAAAACAAAATACCGCGCATCAAAAATGGGTTTTATTTTTCAGACGTTTAATTTGATCCCGGTTTTGAGTGCATTGGAAAACGTTGAGATGCCTTTGCTTATCACAAAAGTTAGCACAAGCGAGGCTCGTGAACGAGCAAAAGCTATGTTGGAATTAGTTGGGCTGAAAGATCGTATGGATCATAAACCAAATGAATTGTCTGGAGGTCAACGTCAGCGCGTTACTATCGCACGTGCGCTCGTGCACAACCCGGCAATTATTTGGGCCGATGAGCCGACTGGTAATCTTGATACAAAAACAGCAAACGAAATTATTGATTTGATGTTGCAGATCAATCGCGATCGTAAAGATACGTTTGTTATGGTGACCCACGATCCTGCTGTAGCGCAGAAAACGCACAGAACGCTCCGAATGGACAGCGGCCGAGTTGTTGTGTAATGTCCTGTCTTGTAGCGGTATTGTGGGTTTCGTGGTAGGGTGGATATGTAAAGGGCATCATTTATGGAAAGCACTAGAGCACCGCACTTTGCTCTTATTTTTCATGTTTTAACCCTTATGATACAAAAGTCTGCAACAAATTTTTTCGGGTTAGGCATCGCACCGAAACTGCTTGAGATTCTTGAAAAAAATCGTTTTATCGTACCGACACCAATCCAAGAAAAAACCATTCCTTTAGCAATTGAAGGAAAAGACTTAATTGGAATCGCGCAGACTGGAACAGGAAAAACGCTTGCCTTTGGAATTCCTCTTATGCAAAATATTGCACGACTGAGAACGCGCGGACTCATTTTGGTTCCGACACGCGAGCTTGCTGCTCAAGTTGATGAAGTGCTTTTGCATTTTGGTAAATCACTGGGATTGAAAACTGCCGTTGTTGTTGGAGGAGCATCTATGTATACACAGATACGCGCACTAAATGCCAGGCCACATATAATTGTTGCAACTCCAGGAAGATTAATTGATCATTTAAGTAAGCGTCAATCGCTTTTGCAAGATATTGGCATACTTGTATTAGACGAAGCAGATCGAATGCTTGATATGGGTTTTGCGCCCCAGATTGAAAAAATTCTTTTACGCGTTTCAAAAAAACGGCAAACAATGCTTTTTTCTGCAACTATGCCACAGTCTATTGTTACGATTGCAAGCCGGCATATGCATTTGCCGCTTCGAGTTGAGATTGCACAACCAGGAACAACAGTAAAAGAAATCGAGCAAGAGGTAATTTTTCTTTCGGTAGAGGATAAACGTACAATGTTAAAAGCTGTGCTTGAAAGGTATGGTGGGTCCATATTAGTTTTCTCTCGGACGAAATGGGGGGCGAAAAAACTTGCCGCTGACATTCGCAATCTCGGACATGCCGCAACTGAAATTCATTCGAATCGCACTCTAGCGCAACGCCGATCTGCAATTGAAGGTTTTAAAAAAGGCACATATCGAATCCTTGTCGCTACTGATATAGCAGCTCGTGGGCTGGATGTACATAATATCGAACTTGTTATCAATTATGATTTACCGAGCACACCCGATGATTATGTCCATCGAATTGGAAGAACTGCCCGAGCAGGAAAAAAGGGAAAAGCAATTTCGTTCGCCACGCCAGATCAACGAAGAGACATAAAAGATATTGAGCGACTTATACGAACACAGCTCGCGATTGGTGTGGGGTCGCTTACGCCTTTAAACGATTACGGACGCCAGCGTCAAGAGGATACCGACCGAAACAGACGGGCATCAGGAAGACCCTCGAGAGATTTTCGACAAGATCGAAAACCAATTCGGTCGCGTAACTCTCGATGGCGCGGGCGGAATCGTTAAAATTGTTTTTTTTAAATCAATCGTGAGAGGACTCACTTTTTAGGTGAGTTGATTTTGTTTCTTAAAAATGTGAGAATTACTTTATGTTAAAAGTGTTAGAAAATTTTTAAATCTCACAAAACAAAAAAAGCGTATGAAATATACACCAGTCATTTTTCCTCGTGATGGACAAGGACACAACAACATTATTGAATGGTGGTATTTTAACGGTCATGTACATGACGCGTCCGGACATGAGTACAGTTTCATGGACTGCTTGTTCAAGGCTAATTTAAAGAAGGTAAAAATCCCTTTTTTGAGTAAGTTACCTTTTCATCAGCTTTCAGGTACTCCGTATGTGTATTTTGCGCACTCCGTTGTTTCAGATATTGCCAAGCAAAAAAATTATAAAGAAATTCAGTATGTTTCGATGTCTTCAAATGACAGTTTTTCTC
>Ga0265297_10011659_pt1 | contig 10715 bp, 9 predicted proteins | sample Munlanlwell13791_FD_192502 | JGI IMG/M metagenome (GOLD analysis project Ga0265297, IMG submission 192502) | Leachate microbial communities from a municipal landfill in Southern Ontario, Canada - Leachate well 137-91 | ecosystem: Engineered > Solid waste > Landfill > Unclassified | place...
CAGATCACGCCGACGGCGAGGGCGATGCAGATTCTGGGTCCGTATGACCGCAAGCCGAGGTCGGAGATCGGGCACGAACGCACCGTCGCCTGGACGATCCCCGACGACTGGAACGTGTTGTCGATCGTCGGCGATTCGATGAGCGGAAAAAGCACCCTGGCGCGGGCGCTGTGCCGGGAAATCGACGGAACGATGTTGGAGGCCACGGAAGGCCACGGCGGACTTGCGTTCCAGTGGCCGAAGGACCGGTCGATCCTCGACGGATTTCCGGATTCGGCCCCGTGCGACGACGTGGCCGGGATGCTGACCAGCGTGGGATTTTCCAGCATCCCCGACTTTGACAAGCCCTTCTGGGCGCTCAGCGCCGGCGGTCAATTCAGGGTGACACTGGCGCGGGCCCTGGTCGAAACCAAGCTCTTGGGACGGCCGCTGGTCATCGACGAGTTCGCCAGCCTGGTCGATCCGGTGGCGGCGATGGCCGGTTCGGCGGCGTTGAGTAAGACGGCGAGGCGGGAAAACCTGAAAATCGTCTGTGTCGGCTGGCGGCGCGACCACCTGCCGTACCTGGAACCGGATTCCATCTGGGATTGCGACCGCCAGCGGGCGATCGACTGCTTCGACGCCGATGGCCGGAGGTTGGTTCGGCGACCGCCTGTCGAGCTGCGCCTCTTCCGCACCGATCAAACGGCTTGGCCTCTGTTCCGTGGGCATCACTATCTCGACGCCGGCCTGCACCGCCAAGCCCAGTGCTTCGCCGCCACCTGTCAAGGGCAACCGGCGGCCTTCGTCGCGGTGCAGCACTTCCCGTCTGGGACGATCGGAAAAACCTGGCGCGAGCATCGCGTCGTGACGCTGCCGAAGTTCCAGGGGCTGGGGATCGGCATGGCGGTCAGCGAGGCGGTGGCGGGGATGTTCGCCAGCACCGCCGTGCCCTATTTCAGCACCACCAGCCACCCCGGCATGATCGCCCACCGCCGCCGACATCCGGAACGGTGGCGGATCGTGCGGAACGCCTCGATGAGCATGAAAACACAAGAGGGCCTGGTGTCCATCGGGAGCGGAGAACGAAAAACCAGCGCCTTGCGGCTCACCGAAAGCCACCAGTACGTCGGCCCGGCCGACGCGGACGGGGCGAAACGATTGGGCGTAAAAAAACAGTAGAGACTTACCGCCTTCAATCGGCATTCGCAGTTCGCTATTTCCCATGTCAACTTTCTCGCACATCTTCGCCCAAGGCCGCGCGGTCATGTTGAGCGGCGCCGCCGAGGCGGCGGTGCATGTGTCGGCCCAAGGGGTGCAGACGCCCATCGTGGCGATCTGCGGACCGGTCGAGGCGGCGAAGGACCAGGACGGACTGGTGCGGCAGGACGTCGAGCAGCGGTGGTGCGAGGTTCCGATGCTGCAGGCCGAATCGGGCATCGCGTCGATCGGGTTGACCGAATCGATCGTGATCGCCGGGACCACGTGGGGCGTGGCGGAGATCGGGCGCGGGGCGATGGGTCTGCACTACGTTCGCTTGGAGCGGCATGCGCGGCGGGAACTGGCGGGCCGGCGGACGGGGCTGAAGTAATTTTTTGAACACCAATCGCGCGAACGACGCGCATTCTGCTGTCTGCTGTCTCCGCGGTTTCCCAACCTGATTATTCATATGCCTGTCGCAGCCACCGGATTCATTTCCCTGTCGATCGAGAACCTCCGCGACCTGGTGGCGCGGTCGCCGACGTGGCAGACCTGGACGGGTTCGACCCTCGGCACGGCGGAGGAAAACGCGACGCGGGCGAGGCTGTTCACTTATTCGATGGACCTGCCGACCCCGGACGCGGGGCAGGCGGAACGGTACGAGGCGGCGGAACTGACCGGCATCCGCCCGCTGGTGCTGATCGATGCGTTTCTCGATCCGGCCTACGGGGGCGGTTTTGAACTGGCGCGGAATGCCCACGACTACATGCGCGACGGCGGGGCGCTGTTGCTGCGGTTCGAGGCGGACGTGGCGGCGGAACTGGCGGGGGATGAGGCCCAGGCGAAGCGGGACTTCATCAATCGGATCGGAAACACGCTGTACGACATCGGCCAACTGGCCAACACCGACGGGCAACTGGCGATCAATCACATCGCCACGCTCAGCGAGGCGATGCGGTCGGACAACCTGAGCCGGGCGACGCAGGGGGATTATTTCTTCATCTACATCGGCGTGCGCTATGGAGCCGGAAGCGGCAGGGGCGGCGTGTGATTGGCATCCACGTTCATTTCGACCGCCCGCCGGGGGCGACGCGGCAAATGTATTCAGAGGCCCGCAAGGCGGCGTTTGAAGCGGGCCTGCGGCATTGGCAACGGACGTTTTTGCCGTTGCACTTCGAGTTGATCGCCTACGCCCGCTACGGATACCAGCCGCGGTCCGGCCAGACCGAAGGCCCGACCGTTCCCCGGCAATTCCTCGCCCGCGACGGGACGCTGAAATGGGGCAAGTGGCGGCAAAACCCGAAGTATTTCTGGCGAAAGTACCGTGAAAAAGGGCACATGCGCCCCGACGTCTTCTCGGGCGAAAGCAAGCGGGTGGCCGAGAACCCCGCAAACTTCAAAGTCAGCGATCGGGGGATGACCAGTCGGGGCGTCATCACCGGGCTGCCCCGGCATTTTTTCCAGTACCACAAGGGGGGAATGGTGACGCGGAAACTGTACGGCGTCACCCAGACCTTCTTCGTCGCCAAACAGCCCGACAAAAAGGGCGAACTGGAGACGCTCACCAACGCGGAGATCGCGGAGATGGTGGCGGTCGCCCGGAGGCGTTTCGACGCCTATTTCGCCAGCCGTTCCGCCGCGTCCGCCGCCTGATGGACGTTTCCGTCGGCGCGTTCCCAAACCATTTTTTTCAGGAGTCCATCATGGCCGCACGAGACTTTTTCCTGTCCGTCGTTGAAACCAGCGCCGGCATCATCAACCAGATCGAGAGCGTTAACCTCGATTCCGGCGTCGAACAGCTCATCAACTCCTACGACGGCCAGCATTTGCCGACGGCGGCGTACGTGCTGACCCAGAAGCCGCGAATGACCTTCAGCAGCACCGCGATCGCCCAGGCGCTGGGGTTCGTGAACCTCCTCACGGGGTATTCGCTCACCAGCGCCGACTTCAACTTTCAGCCGGCGGTCAACGGCGGGACGCGCGACACGGCCGACTGCACGGTGCTCAGCGCCACCAGCGGGCTGCTGTGCGTGGAGTCGATCGAGGCCAGCGAAGGGCGATTGGCTTCGATTTCGCTGATGGCCTACCCGACCAGCGCCGACGGGATCGTGGCGCCGCTGGGGACGGCCACCGCGGGTTCCTTGCCGGCGGCGGTGACGACCCGCCAGGGGTACACGGTCGGTCCGGCGGTCATCAACGGGACACTGCTGGAGGGCATCCGCTCGCTGCGGCTGAACATGAACATTCAGGTTCAGCAGGTGACTTACGACGGGTACGCCTACCCGCAACTGGCCTACATTCTGGAGATCAAGCCGGTGTTCACGCTCCGCACCGCCAACGTCGAGACGATCGACGCCCTGGGGTTTTTCGCGGCCCAGGGACTGACCGACAGCGTGCTGCACCTGAGCCGGCTGACCGAGAACGGGATTCGCGCCGCCAACGCCACCGCGTCGCACATCAGCTTCACGCTCGACGACGGCCTGATCGTCAATCGTGGGGCGACCGGGCAGCACAACCAGCCGGCCGAGGCCGAATTCGAGTTTCATCCGGTCTATGACGGCACGGCGGCGCTGGTCGTCGTCAACACCGCCACCGCCATCGTCCTGCCGTAACCGATCGCACAGAATAGAACACTTTTTTTACGAAGGAGGCCCACCGTGGCCAAGCATGTTTTCATCTCGCGCAAGGACATCCGGGTTTCCGACGGGACCGTTCGCATCGCCAAGGGCGACGAGGCTGTCACGATCGAATCGAATCTGACCGCCGACGAGGCGCTGGCGGGCATTCACAACGGGCATTTCGTGCCAAAGCCCCAGCCCAAGGCATCGGCGACCATCCCCAATCCCCCCCCGTCATCCGCTGGGGAACCGGTGGAAAATACGCCGAAAAAGAAATAGGCTGGCGGGTCGTCAAAAGCGTTCACAAATTCGCGGCACGGATCAACCGACCCGCGCAGGAGCCATTTGCATGTCACAGTTTCTGTATTTCGTTCCCGGCCTCAGCGGGCAGGTGACGCCGGCCCAGGTGGATGCGGTGGGGCTGTCGCATATGCACGAGGGATTGCAACCCGATTGCCGGGATTCCGGCGGGCCGGACGGTCTGCACGGGGTGCTGCTGACGGCGCAGCGTTCGCTTTTGCCCAAGGAGGAGCAGGACCCCAAGGCGCGGGTGAAATTGCTGTACGACGCCAAGGGCCAGACGTGGATTCCGCTGCGGGCCAACGGGTCGGCCGACGACGCGGCCCCGATCGCCTACGTGGGGATGCAGACCGACCGACCGCCGACGCCCGCGTCGCTGCTGCGGCGGCGGGTGTATGACGGGGCCGTCCTCGTCTTCGAGAACGGATTGGCATGGACGGTCCCGGTGGCACACGCCTTCGCGAAGGAGGTGACGCTGCCGCGGCGGATGCGGCTGGGGCCGGACGGGCGGATGGGACTGCGGGTGGAGGACCGGTTCGCCGGTCTGTGCGAGCGTGCGGCGGGGGCGTTCCAGACGATGCGCCAGTCGATGCTGGAGGACGGTGCGGCGACGTGGAAATACGGGGATTTGTGGGAGCTTTCCCTCATCGCGCTGGGGGTGAATTATCGGGTGGGGGCGGGGGAGATTTCGCTGCTGGGGGGCCTCAGTGGGGATGAAATGCTTGGGGTGGCGCGGGCGGTGTGCGACTGGGACGAATATGAGAAGGCCCTGATCGAGTTTTCAAAAAACGAACCAGCCTCCGCGTCTGCCGATACCGGCTCTGGCGCGGAGGCCAACTCCCCGGCCACCGACCCACTTTCTGCGACATCGGCCTGATGATGCGCGAAGAAGATCGGGACCGCTCGAAGTTCGACGAGATCGCCGGGAAAATCGGCGAGTCGAACGGGATGACGGCGGCCTTGATGGCGGCGATCCAGTCCATTCCAAGGCGACGCTGAAGACGGCAAGAACAGAAAACCAACGTCGATGCGCATTTCCCCAAGCCCCAATCCCCAAGCCCCATGAGCAGCAACAACATCCAATTGACCATCACCGGCCGCGACACCGGCGGCGCGGCGGCGGTGACGAACCTGACGGAAAAGGAACGCCAGCAGGTCATCCAGAGCCAGCAACTTGCCGTCCAGTTGAAGCAACTGGAACTCGCGGAGATGCGCCTGACCGCGGCGCGGAACCAAGGCGCCGCCGCCTCGCGGAACGCCGGACGCGCCCTGACCGAACAGGAACGGGCGGTCGACCGGGCGAATTCCACCTACTCGCGCACGATGTCGATGCGGCACGGACCGGGGATGGTGCTGACGCAGACGATGCGGCAGATGGTCCGGCAGGCGGACGGGACCGAGCACGTCACGGCGGCGGAGATGATCGAGAAGGCGGATGCGGTCCTGTTTTCGCGCTGGCAAAAAGCGCAAAACATGCGGAACGCGAATAATCAGGAGCGGGAAAACCGGGTCCGGGAAACGTTGGCGCGATCATTCCAGGACAGAACCTTCGCGGGAAGCCTGATTCTGAATGAACGTCAGTTGCATGCGGTGACAAGGGCCGCGGAACAAAAAAAGAAGCAAACGAGCCAGGGGTTCGAGCAATCCAGTCATTACACCGATCCGGCGCTCGCGCTGCTCGCCAGCGGCGTAGTGCTGAAACCGCGCCACCTTGAACTTCTTCAGCAGTTCGATCCGAAAAAGGCGGGTGCGGCGGCAACGGCGATGATGCAGCCGATTCTGGAAGCGCAGAAGAAGGTCGAGCAAATCCTTCGTGAAACCGCGGTAAAAAACGTGGGAGCAAACAAACATTACGATGATCTGAAAAAAGTCCGATCGGACAGAGAGCAACGCGACGCCATCAAAGAAGCCTACTGGGAAGCCGAGCGCCAGAAATACCAGGCCACCAATCCCGTCGGGACCGCGACGGCCGGGTTCGTGCGGGGCGGGGGAACGTTCCAGGACGACGACCGCTTCATGCGGCGGGCCCGCAAGGCGGTGGCCAAAAATATCGCCGCCACTGCCGAACTGGCCGGCAAGGTCACGGCGGAAGAATTCGAGACGATGAGCCGCGCGATGGCGGACCGGATGCGGCAGCGGGCGCTGCTTCCAAAATTGGGCAAGGCATGGGCCGTGGCCCGGATGCCGGTGATGATGGCCGGAGGGGCGGCGGTCGGCGCGGGGATGGCGGTGCAAGCGGAACGTGAAAAAGCGTCCCAATCCCTCGTCAACGCCGCGGTGAGCCAGCGCGAACTCACCCAACTCGCCGGAAATCAAAAAGACCTGGACCTTCTGGTGAAGACCGCCTCGGACCTGCGTTCCTCGACGGGCATGACCGCCACCGAAGCCAACAACGCGATCTTCTCCGCCCAGTCGGCGGATATCCCGATGGCGGACGTGGCCCGGCTCACGCCGCTGTTGAAAAAGACGGCCCTCCAGCCCGACGTGGCCTACCGGCTGGTCCAGAAGGTGCAGTCGAATTTCGGCAAGGATTCCGGCACGGTCGAGGAGATCATCTCGGCCGCGATCCGGGCCTCGGAGCCGGCCCCGGACAAGGTCAACGACCTGGCCCAGGCCATCGGCACAGCGGCGATGCCGTTCAAGATGATCGGCGGGACGTGGCCGGAATTGTTCGCCACGGTCGGCACCAGCGCCGGACCTAACAAAAACATGGAGGCGACCGCCGAGCGAATGGCATCCGACTACATGCAGTTGAACAAAAAGAAGGACCAGATCGACTGGCGCGGCCAGAAGCCCCTGGAAGGCCGGGCATTGGTGCTGGGTCTCAATAAATTACTGGAACAAGGACAACTGTTCACGACCGGCGGCCGTGTCGCCACCGACCTGACCGATTTTTACGGCGAGCAACGGGCGAAGATCGACATGGACACGACGGTGGAAATGAATCGCGTGTCGGAGCCGATGCTGAAAAAGATCCTGTCGGACAAGGCCACCGGCCACAGCGTCTTGCAAGAGCGCGCCAAGCTGGAATTGCCCCAGGCCAACGCGGTGATGCTGAAGGATCGGGCGACCGAGTCATCGACCAAGGCCGCCGAAAAGCGCTGGGGCAACGCCGAGTCGCTGCTCACGGCGGCGGCGGGGTTCGAGGATGCGTGGATGATCGAACAGGGGTACAATTGGTTGAGACGCACGGCGACATGGGCGAGCCGGGGAGCCGCGTCGGTGGGTAAGGGCCAGGACTTTGTTCTGGATTCGATGATGTACGAGGGCCGGATCAACGACCCCGAACTGGTCAAGGGATATTTCAAGAACAAATACCGCGATTTGGACCTCGTGGGGTTGAATAAAGTTCATGACAACCAAACGATCCGGTATGCCAATCCCAACGATTTTACGGGGTTTGAATCCGGCCAGCGAACGATGACCAACTCCGAAAAAGCGTTGCATATTCAGGCGGTGGAGGAATTGGAAAAGGCGAAGAAACCGGACCCCGCGGGCGCCCCGTTCTGGCCCCGTTTTACGTCCGGCCCGATCGCCGAATTCCCCGGCAAGGCGAAAGACCTCCTGAACAAGTTCATGGTCCCCGATGGCGTGGAGTGGGGCGAGGCGTCGCGGATGATGCACTCGCAGGCGGCGCAGGCGTTCGGCGTGGAGGACGACGATCGCAAGTCGGCGCTGCTGAGGACGCTCGTGGACAAGAAGCTATCGGAGGCCAAGCCACGGTTCAACTTCGCGGCGTCGCTCGGCCTGGGGGCGGCGGCACGCGAAGGGGTGCTGCGTCCGGCCCTGGCCGGACTGGGGAATGACTGGGAAGAGGCGGACTACAAGGACAATCAATCGCTCATCGAAGCGACGATCAAAGACCTTGAACAGAAGTCGACCACCGGCAGCGATTTCCAGAAAATGAGCGCCGGTCGAAAACTCAAGGCACTGAACGTCCTCAACGCCAATGCCCTGAAAAACGACGGCGTCATGGACGATGCCGAGGCGGCGGACATCGCCAAGCAGATCAGGGGCCAGGACGACCTGGCCAAGGTGATGAAGAAGCTGCTGAGTCCGCTGGGCCGGATCGCCAACGTGCTGGAAAACAGGGGCGGCGGCCAAATGGTCGGCGACACCGAGGGCCAGCCCTCCGCGCCGTACGCAAACTGAAAAAGAACCACCCGGAAGAACGCCGGCCCACGGTTCCGCATCCCTGCTGCTTCCCCCTGACTCCTTCCCTACCATGCCCCGATCCCGACTCGTCAATCCCGACACCTACATGGACTTCATCCGGCTGGAGAACCACCCGCAGTTGCAGTCGCCGCTGATGCAGTTGTTCGAGCATCCGGGCATCGACGGCCTGGGCGCGATCAAGATGGGAAAGCGCGGCAAGCCGTTCGAGTTGATCGGGTTTCGCGATTTCCTCACCGCCGCCGGGGCGATCAGCGACCTGGAAGCGCTCAAGGCGGATTCGGTGGGGCAGGTGTGTGAGATTTACGACTCGGCGGAAAACCACTACATCAACCTCCTGTGCCTGGAACTCGACATCGCCAAGCCCGTCCCGTGCGGGACCATCGTCGGCGGGCTGGTGAACAACTCGCGGGCGGTCTGTTCGTGCCGCATCGTCATGGTGCATCTGGGGGCGTAGTGTTGAGAACGGAAGTGGTCAGTGGTCAGGGAAGACCGCCCACAGATTTGCGGCATTCTTCTGACCACTGACCACTCGCCACTTCTGTTCTATCCCCCCCATGAACGATCCCGCCGTCAATCCATTCCCCCAATACCGCGTGTATCAGCGGCAGTACGTCGAGACCGGCGCATGGACGCCGGTGGAACATGTGCAACTCAAGCAGATGACGCTGTGCGCCGCGCCGGAACTTCCCACGGCGCGGTTGTCGTTTCGGTCGGGGCAAGTGATCCAGCCGGGCGAAACGGATTACGCGGACTATTCGCCGCTGGACCTGGGGGGCAAATTCCTGAAAATCGAACTGCTGGAGGACGACGGCGCGACGTTGCGTTCGACCCACTGTTTTCAGGTGCTGCTGGACGAACGGCGGATCGGCGGGAAACCGGGGGTCGGCATCCCCCAGCCGCAGTGGCAGGAGATCACCGCCGTCGGGCTGGAGGAACTGCTGGACCGCTCGCCGATCAACGGCGGGTACATGTACGATTCCGGGGCCACGCCGGCGGATATCGGGTACCCGGTGCATACGCCGCTGGCATTCAACGAACGATATCGACGCGGCTATAACAAGACGGGAAACCGCTCGAACACGGTCGTCGCGACGGGGAACGGCTTGCCGGAGCCGGACACAAAAGGGTTCACCGTCTTCGGGGCGGCTCGCAACGCGCTGTACGCCTTCGACGCGATCACGCAGAGCGCGGTCGAACCGGCGCGATGGAGCATCGACGACATCCTGGGCTATTTGTACGGGTTCTGGGTGCGGTCGATCGACCTCAAATTCGTCTGGCATGAGGCATCTCCGCCCGCCCACGCCGCCGCCCTGCGCACGGCGTTGCAGGGCATCTTTCCCCCCGCCTTCTCCGTCGAGGGCCGGACGGTCAAGCAGGCGCTCGACGCGCTGCTGAACGCCGAAAAGGGGCTGGGATGGTGCTTCCGGTATCCCGCCATCGCGGACGGCGACCCGATCGTGCCGATCGTGGACATCTTCCCGGTCGCCAACACCACCATCGTGCTCGATGGCGTCACCATCCCCGCCAATGCCCGCACCGCCAGCGTCAACACCACCACCAACAACCTGATCGGCGATGTCGTGGTCGGGCGCGACCATTCCCTTGAATTCGGCGCATTGATCGTGCTCGGCGAGCCGGTGCTGAGCTGCTTCACGCTCAGCAAGGCCGACGCCACGCTGGACAAGGGATGGACCGACGCGGAAGCCGCGGCATTCCTGGCGACGGTAAACCTTCCCGACGACAAACAGCCGGACCACGACCTGTACCGCAACGTGTATCAGAAGTTCATCGTGCCGATGAACTGGAACCAGAAGGTGAAAAACGGGGTGGGCGGGGCCGAGAGCACGCAGCCGGTGAATCCGCGGATCGACGGTGACGGAGCGCCCAGCACCACCGAGGCCGCCCCACTGATGCGGCGGGGGCACGGATTTGAATCGACCCTGCCGATCCCACGACCGCAGCAGGACACCAGCACGCCCGAAATCGAGTACCTGGAGGCGTTCGCCCTGATGCGCGTTGCCTGGAACCAGCCGCCCGGCACGTTCCGATGGAACCTGGGCGAAAAGATGTTTACGAAACATCTGCATCCCGACGTGCGAATGACCGCGGTGAAAAACGAACTGGCGGTGTTCCTGTCCGCGGGCGACCAGCGCGAACTTTCGGGTGGGCCTAAGCAATACAACTGGGAGACCGACATGATGGTGACGGTCGCGATGCGGACCGACCAGCGGCTATACGTCTACAAGAGCCTGCCCGGCCCGGTGGAAAGGCGACTGGTGATCGAGGTGCGGGATGCGGAACTGTGGCTGGTGCATCCGAACACGGTGGTGGGCGTCAGCGACGTGGGGGTATTGCAATACTACACCGGGGCGTTGAAGGCCCGCGACGACGCGGGGCGTTTGAAGGAGATCGCCGAGACGATGGCCGCCTGGTACGGCGTGC
>Ga0265297_10011660_pt1 | contig 10714 bp, 9 predicted proteins | sample Munlanlwell13791_FD_192502 | JGI IMG/M metagenome (GOLD analysis project Ga0265297, IMG submission 192502) | Leachate microbial communities from a municipal landfill in Southern Ontario, Canada - Leachate well 137-91 | ecosystem: Engineered > Solid waste > Landfill > Unclassified | place...
TGCCACACCCACGTACCCCAGGTTGCTGATGAAAGTCATTATCGGCATCATCGCCGTGGAGAGGAACTGCGACTTCCACCCGGCGTCATAAAGCTCGTTATTCAACTCGTCGAGTTGCTTAATCGATTTTTCTTCGCCGTTATACGACTTCATTACATTGTGGCCGCCGAACATCTCCTCGATGTGACCGTTTACGTGCCCCAGATAAGCCCAGTTCTTCCTAAAGTATTTCTGCGACACTTTAATAATTACGCTGACCAGTATTATCGAGATGGGCATTATCACCAGCGCCACCAGCGTCATCGCCCAGCTTATCCAGAGCATCATTGCCAGGATACCGAGTATCATGGTGACGGAGGTGACTACCTGCGATAGATTCATACTTAACGTGTTGCCTATAGCGTCCGCGTCGTTGGCTACCAGACTGATGACCTCGCCGTGAGTCTTTTTATCGAAGTATTTAAGCGGCAGGCGGCTGACTTTTTCCGCAATGTTTTGCCGCAGCTTGTACGTCATCTTCATGGCGATGCCGGTCATTATCCAGCCCTGTATGTAGTTAAATACGGTACCGGCCACGTATAAGCCGAGCAGCGTCAAACAAATCCCTGCAATTCCGGAGAAGTCGACACTTACCCCCGAGCCCATCATTTTGCCAGTGATGCCGGTGAACAGTATATTTACGGCTTCGTCCATCAGCTTCGGCCCGACGATGGCAAAGACTGTGCTGGCAATAGAGAAAATGATTGTTAAAATAATGGCAATGCGGTAGGGCTTGATGTACTTCATCAGCGTCTTTAAAGTGGCGCCGAAGTTTTTTGCCTTTTCGCCGACCATCATCGGCCCATGACCCCTGCCCGGCCCGCCGCGCATTGGCCCGCCCGGAGGTCCCCCGCCACCGGGTGGAGGTCCGCCGCCGCCCATCATGAATTTATATGGAAGCCTCATCCAGCCAATTCCTCCTTGGTCAGCTGACTCTGGGCGATTTCACGGTAGACTTCACACGTCTTCATCAGCTCTTTATGCTTGCCGATGCCTACAATTTCACCTTTGTCCAGCACGATTATCTGGTCGGAACCCAAGATGGTGCTAATACGCTGCGTCACGATGAGTACGGTCGCGTTATGTGTCTCGCGCCTTAGGGCCCTTCTTAACGAGGCGTCGGTGGTATAGTCCAGTGACGAGAAGCTGTCGTCGAAGATATAAACTTCCGGTTCTTTTGCCAGCGCCCGCGCGATTGACAGGCGTTGTTTCTGCCCGCCGGAGAAGTTGGCGCCGCCCTGTGCTACCGCCGTGTCCCACCCCTTGTCGCTTTCTTTGATAAAATCCAATGCCTGGGCTGTTTTGGCGAATCGTTCTAAATCTTTTTCCGTAGCGCCTTCGTTGGCGTAGCGGATGTTGGTAGCAATCGTGCCGGAGAATAGCAGCGTTTTTTGCGCCACGTACCCGATTCTCTCGCGCAGGTCATGCTGTTTTGCATCCCTTACGTCTATACCGTCCAGCAGCACACTGCCTCCGGTGACGTCGTAGAAGCGCGGGATTAAGTTGATTAGTGTTGACTTGCCGCTGCCCGTGCTGCCGATTATCGCCGCCGTCTGCCCGGGCTTGATGGTGAAGTTGAGGTCTTTCAGCAGGTCTTCCTCCGCATTAGGATAGCGGAAAAAGACGTTTTTAAACTCTAGCTGCCCCTTAATCCCAACCTTGAAATTTTTCGGCTTTAACGGATCTTTGATAACCGGTTCGGTGTCCAGTACCTCGTTAATACGCTGGACGGACACAATGGCGCGCGGCAGCATCACAAAGACCATACCCACCATCAGGAACGACATGATTATCTGCATGGTGTATTGCATGAATGCCATCATGTCGCCCACCTGCATCGTGCCGGCGTCCACCTGATAAGCTCCTACCCAGACTATTGCTATCATTACAACGTTCATTACCAGCGTCATCAGCGGCATCAGCACCACGATGATGCGGTTGATAAACAGGTTTACCTTGGTCAAATCCTGGTTGGCAACGTCGAACTTGCCTTCTTCATGCTTTTGGGTGTTAAAAGCGCGGATAACCATCATACCGGTGAGGATTTCTCGCATCGCCAGGTTTACCTTATCTACCAGTTTTTGTACTATCTTGAACTTTGGCACGGCTACGATTAACACCACGCCCATCATAATCATCATCGCCAGTACCGCCGCGGCGATAATCCACGCCATGGACGCCTCTCCACCGATTACCTTTAATAAACCACCGATGCCCATGATAGGCGCGTAAATTACGATTCTTAAGAGCATCACCGCCAGCATCTGTATCTGCGTGATATCGTTGGTTGACCGCGTGATGAGCGACGCTGTGGAGAATTTATCGAACTCGGTGTTGGAAAAGTCCTCTACCCGCGTAAAAATCTGCTTCCTTAAGTTCCTCCCCAGACCGGACGCTACCCGCGACGCCAAGAAGCCTACTGCCACCGAGGCTATTGCCCCCGCCAGCGTTATCAGCAGCATAATGCCGCCCACCCGCATGATGTAGCTCGTCTGTATCCCGACGAGGTCCACGCCTATCGCTTGGTACTCGGCGGTGAGGTACGCCACGTATACCTGAGTCATGGCGGTTTCCGGTATGGCAGACATGTATTGGCTTATCACTGCCTGCATCTCCGCCATTTGTTCCGGAGTCAGCTGGGCGATTACATCAAATGGGTGGCTGCCTTCCGGCACCGTAATTCCCATGCCGGCGAGTATGTTTACACCGTCCCGGTTTAACGCGGTAACGATTATTATCGGGTTGCTGAAGTCTTCATTCAACTTTTCGATGATTTCGCCGTCACTGGTTGCAAGTTCATAAACACTGTCGGTGTTGAGTATCGGATATTTCTCCAGGTAAGATGTGTAGTCCTTGGTTGATAATGAGGCAATATCCAGCTTTTTGTAAGAGTGGTAGATTTCGGTTTTAGTGGCATCATCCATGAAGAGTTCCAGCTTGGCGAGTTCAGTGCCGCTGATTGCTTCCGGCACGGCGTTCTCGATGCCGTTGTACTCGATGCCGATGTTGACGATGTCCGCCATGTAACCCGGCAGCGCCAGGTCGGCCATGGCTGACCCGAACAGTAACAGGAAAATCGCCACGATAGACCAAACAAAGGGCTTCAGGTGTTTGATGATTTTAAGCACTATTTTTCTCTTTCTTTTCGTGGTAATCAGCCATCTTGGTAAACAGGGCGATGAGCTGTTCTATCTCTTCATTACTTAGCCCTTCGAATATCTTCGACATCATGGCAGTATGTTCTTTACGGAATTTGTCCCTTTGTTTTTTCGCTAGCTCTGTAGCCTTAAGCCACACGATGCGCCGGTCGTTGAGGTCGCCCTCGCGCACTACCAGCCCCTTTTTAACCAGTATATCCACGAATTGTGTCACTGCCCCCGGCGTTATATTGGAGCGCTCGGCCAGCTCTTTAACCGACAGCCCCTCCGGACTGGATGAAATGGTGAAAAGCAGGTGAATATGGGGCGGTGATAGTTCCCGGTCGGGCGGTGGCCCGGGATGCCGTACGTATCGCATCACCGACATAAAACGATGGACAGCTGTCCTGATTAGTTCTTCTCTATTTTTATCCATAATAGTATTGCAAATCAGTGATCATGGGGTTTTTACCAAACAGGTAAGAAATCCTTTAATACTTTAGCTACTTAATATTTTAGTACCTAAAGCATATATTGTCAATAGCGTTTTCAACTAATTTTACTGTGGATTAAATAAGTAGAAAGACTGAACAGACTAGATGAACCCTGTTTCCTTCAGTTTCTTTTCCAATTCCGTATTGCTTGGCTCCACCAGCACCGAGCCGTCGGGAAACACTATCGTTGGAACGCTTTGGTAGCCACCGTTCACCTTTTGCACATAGGCGCAGGCGTCTTCTTCCTTTTCGATATCAATCCAGATGAACTCAATCTTATGTTTGTTGAGGATGTGCTTGGCTCTAAAACAATCGGGGCACCACTTGGTGCCGTAAACCTTTAGCTGTTCCATATCTATCTTTATTCTATCAAACTAAAAGGGGGGAGTGATATACTCCCCCCTCATTTATCGGATAAAACAGGCTGATTAGACCAGCGCGCCGCCTTCCGGTGATACGCCGTTAGGGTCTATAGCCTTAATTATCTTTTGCCACCACAGGTGGTAGTTGCCAAGGGCAGGCCCGACTTCGTCCTGCGAGCCCATTGTGCTGGCGAAGTAGCTCTCCTTGAAAGCGCGTTCTGTCTGCTCTTTCTGCCAGGTCTCGACAGCTTTCTTGGCTACGGGGTTCTGGGGGTCGAACTTACAGAAGATCTCTGTCTTGCCCAGGTGCCCCTGCTCAACGCCCCACCCGAAGAATGCGCCGCCGTCGTCGACGATTAAGCCTTTTTCAATCAGCGGCTCTTTAGCTTTGCCCGCCCCGATTGCCCACTTAATCGTCAGGTCGCGCTGCCCCATGATGGGGATGGAGTTGAAGGCGCCGCCCGCGCGGAACGTCTCCCTGATGGAGGCTGAGATTCTGGTGCACTGGCAGAGCAGTATGCCTTCGATTTCCGGGTCTTCCACTGTTTTTAGGGATATCCCGTCGTTATCTTTAACAATCTGCTCCAGCACCTTCTTCTTGAATTCGAAGTCTTCCCTGGAATTACCGGCGATGATAACGAAGAAGCCGGGCCCCTGCACTTCTTTGTTCATCTTGGCAAAAACCCCTTCTTCTTCCTCATTGCAGGTGGTGATGTTGCAGGCGACCATCGCGGCATTAAAGCCCATTAATTCGTAACAGATTTCATTCTCGCCGAGTTTGATTTCTGCGTTCCACATCTTCTCCACCGAGGGGAAGCTGTAGTACCGCGCCATCATATTTGCCGGTATCTCTTTCAAAGTGTACTTTGGCGAATGGCCCTGGATAGGATAGGCTGCCGGCCCCGGCCAGTGATACAGCTTCACCGCCGCTTTGGTGAACACGCCCGGCGTTACGCCCGGCGGCACCGCGGATGTTAGGATTGCCCTAATGGAAGGTCCCGGCCCGTCGCCGCAAAACCATTCGTCGGCTGAGCCTAAAGCGCCGGATTTCACGATTTCACCTTCCGGCGTCACCCACTCGATTGCCAGGTGGTTGCGGTCATCACCGCTGGTTGTCTGGTCGAGGTGCCCATGCCCTCTTAACATTGCCGAGCAGTTGGTTCCCGCGCCCTTGATGCAGAAGTTGAAACCGCGCTTCATCAGTTCTGCCTGCAGCTCCGCCGAGATGACGTAAGGCTCTACCACGGCGTACATGTTCTGCTCGTTGTTTTCACTAATCTTGTTCAACCGCCGCAGGTCTAAAAGGATGAGGTCTTTGGGGAACATGCCCGACCACCCGGTGCAGATGGGCCGGAACTGCCGCTTGAACTTGTTGCACAGCTTGATGCAGGCCTGCACCTCGGCTGTATCTTTAGGGAGAATTATCGCGGCGAAGTCGGTATTGTAGTACGCCGGCATTATCGCCTTGTCGTCGGTGATGTTTTCCGCGCCTACAACGTCTTCGAATGCTTTATATTGTTCTTTCGTTAATGGCATCTCTTCATATCCCCCTTTCTATATCGCCCTCTCAACTAATTCCACGATGTCATAAACCTTCAGGCTGCTGCCGCTGGCTTTAATGGCTTCGTTAAGCGTCTTTTCACACCAGGGGCAGGCACTCACTAAAGCCTCGGCGCCGGTGGACACCGCTTCCTCGATTCGCTTCTGGGCGGTCCAGACCGCAAAGTCGGGATTGCTCTCATTGACGCCGCCCCCCGCGCCGCAGCACCAGGAGTATTCCATTATCCTGGTCATCTCGGTGAGTTTGACGCCGGGGATGCTCTTGATAACGTCGCGCGGCGGCTGGTAGATGCCTTTGGTACCGCGCCGGTATTCTTTGGGCGGGTCGAAGACGAACCGGTCGCCCGGTATCTTCTTGCCTTCCCAGTGTATCCACGGCTCGCCCAACCTGCCCAGGCGGCAGGGGTCGTGGTAAGTGACGTTCATTTCTACCTTTTTCTTCGGCTTGAGTTTACCTTCTTTGATCAAGCGGTCAATATACTCGGTAATATGCAGCACTTCCAGGCCGCCCTTAAGGTTGAACCTGTCGTAAAGCACTTTGAAAGTCTGATAACCGTCGGCGCAGCCGGTCACCAGCGTTTTCACGCCGGCTTTCTTTATCTGCGCCATGGTTTTCTTGGCCTGCGCCAGGAAGGCGTCTTTATAACCCATCTGGTAAGCGCGCCCGCCACAGCACATTTCGGCGTCGCCAAGGATGCCGAAGTTCACGCCTGCTTTTTGCAGTATCCTGGCGATGGATTTCGCCAGTTTCTGCATTTCCGGGTCGTAGCTGGACAAGCAGCCTACATGGTAAAGCACGTCCACCTTAACCTTGGTGGCGTCCTTAAGTTTCAGTCCGGTAGCCCAAGCACCGCGCTTGCCTTTAACGGGCACCATCGAACCGGTTTTCTTTAGTCCGGCAATCACTTTATCCAGCGCGGGGTTGGTCTTGCCGTCCTCGATGCACTTCATTCTGAATTCGCTAATCGGCTCCAGGACTTCCATGTCCATGGCGTAGTTGCAGGATACACCGCAGGCGCCGCACATCTGGCAGTTATAAACTACATCGAGTAGTTTGGGGGTATAGTTCATGCCATTTTTCAGCGCCGCCGCCCCGATGTTCATTCTGCCGCCGGCCGAGTAAGCGTGGAAGTTATATTTAGCTATGCTGGGGCAAACGTAAGAAAAGTCGCTGCCCTGTATTTTCTGCATGGGGATGAACTTGCAGGTGGAGCACCGACAGCACATTTCCATGTCGCCCTTATATTGTTCTAGTGACATGTTCGCTCCTTTCCGAATTTGCTTAAAGATGCGTTATTTTTCATCGTTAGAAACACACCTTTCCCGGATTCATTATGTAGTTGGGGTCGAACATTTTCTTCAGTTTATTTAACACCGACAGAGTAGCGGCGTCGCGGTTCATAATTACCCTGCTGTTCTCGCCGTAGGGGCGGGAGAAGAAAGCGCCGTTAGCCAGCAGCGCTTTTACCGCGCTATTGGTCAGGTTCTTGACGCGGCTTACTTCGCTTTCGTTGGCGGGGTCGTAGAACAGGTTGAATTCGCAGTGTACCCCGGTGCCCTGGACGATTGGCTGGATGTAAACGCCCATGTCGGAAGATGGATAGCCGGCTTTCTTCACCGTGTCATACATCGCCGAGACCTGGCATTCCAGCTTGTCGTTAATCGTCAGGAACATGATGTCCTCACAGCCGCCCTTGTAGCGGAGTTTCCAGTAAGGCTCTTCCGAGGGTTGCTGCACCGTCTTCAATATCTCGTTAGCCGATACCCCGCCGACGGATTTAGTGGCTGTCAGGCCCATCCGCTTGGTGATGTCGGTAATGTCACTGATGTAGGAACTGACTCTTTCCTCGGGGAAGTATTCGTAACCTGCCACGTTATAGAAAAGTATCCAGGCGGGGAGGGAGTCTTTGAGGGCCTGGTAATCTTTGGGCCACTTCTTGGCGAATATCGCCGCCAGGTTGGTGCTGTTGAGGATGAAGCACTCGTTAGCCATCCTTAGCCTTACCAGCCAGGAAGCCAGTTCGAGTAGATCCGTGTAATTATCGGCGCCGACGACGAATGGTTCTTCTACGTTAGGGATTAGCTCGCATCGCATCGAGGCCCAGGTGACTATGCCCATCGTCCCCTGTGCGCCCTGAATGATTCTATGCAGCGAAGCCACGCCTGGCCCGTAGGGCGCTTTTTGCACGCCTCCCACCTTCCACTGCTGCGCCACTGTGCCCGGCCCAGCCGCCTGCCCCGTCCGGAACTCGTCGCCCGACCCGAAGATCACTTCTACGCAAGCCAGCGGGTCGCTAATGTCCCACTGGTACTTGGGCATGATGACCGGCTCGCGTTCCAGCAGGCTGCCGATGACTGTTTTCGATTTTTTAGGCAGCAGCGGCAGGTTTAGCCTGATGCCTTCCTTGGTCGCCGCCGCTATCAACTCACCAAAGGTCACGCCTGGCTCTACCATGGCCACCCGGCGCGCCCGGTCCACGTTGATAATTTTGTTCATTTTACTCATGTCGACGATTACCGCCCCGCCGATGCTGGGCACGGTATCACCGCGGAAATGGGGTCCACCGGAGCTTACGGGTACCAGAGGCGTAGATGTCGTGTTAGCCAGCTTTATCAGCTGCTGCACGATTTTCGCGCTGGTCGGCTTAACCACGCACTCCGGCCTCACCGTATTAACGAAGCTTATGTCCCGGGAATATTCATCCAGTTTTGCCCGGTCATAAGTTACATTGCTGGCTCCAGCTAATTTTTCCAGCTTCTCTTTTTCAATCATTTTACCCCCTTTCGTTATTTATCCGGATAAAAAAAGAGCGCTATTGCGTAACATACCTGTACAACGATATTTTCATTGCGTTTGGAATTAATGGGAATGTCGGTTTCACTTACGCAAAATGATATCCTAGTTATAGTATTCCACTTTGTTTAGATTGTCAAATAAGCTTTAAACCAATAAAAAAGGGGGATATTTTCATCCCCCTTTTTAACCAAAACCAGTACCTAATAAGCAACTTCCCCAGTTCCGTTGAATGTCCCTGACGCTAATGAGCCGGACCAGGTTCCACTGGTGCTGATGGTTGTCCCCCAAAGTGTAACGGTTCCATGCCAGGTGAATTCTACATTCAACCCGCCCACAACAGCCGCACCGACGGCATTCAGGTTACCGTAGTTGTCAACTTCTCCCTCTATAGTGCCTTCATAATCACCGCTGAATGTGCCGGTTATATTGCCTTCTTCGTCAATCTCCACGGTAAAGGTTCCGTCAACAGCTTCGCCTGTAGTCGTATAACCTGTCCATGTGCCGGATACCGTCCCGTAGTAGCGGATTACTGTTAGAGTTTGTGTTGTTTCAGTTGTCGTGGTTGTGGTTTGTGTTTGTGTGGTAGTAGTGGTTGTCGTTGGTGTTGTGGTCGAGGTAGTGGTAGTTGACGTCGTGGCCGTCGTTGTAGTTGACGTAGTTGATGTTGTAGTTCCTTGCCCGTTGCAGGATGTTGCCAACAAGATTACTACCATAAGGCAGCATATGGCTAAAATTAAGAATCCTTTTTTCATTACTGCTTCTCCCTTTAATATTGTTATGCCTTTTCCCCACCGCTTCATCCCCCCAACGTTTTGTAGTTGAAGACTTGTTATTTTAACATAAACGCTCGAAACAAAAAAGCAAAAAACAGTAGGAAAAATGCCAAAATATGATATGATTAGTTCAGAATTACTTTAATAGGAGGATTATGTGAAGAAATACATCGGTATCATCGGTTTACTGGCGCTAATTCTGATAGCATCCCTCTTGGTGGGTTGTGTTGAAGGCCCGCCAACGGATGCCTATACGTCTACTAACACGCAAACCCAAACCAACGGGCAAACCCAGACGCAGACGCAAACCAATGACGGAGTTAACCTGAGTCAGCTTTTAAGCTCATCCGCGAATTATACTTCGGTTTATTATGAGATGGTTACCACCGTTCCCGGCCAGGCGGAAGTAGTCATGAAGTGCTGGATGAAGGGCCAGAAGTATCGCATGGACATAGAGAGCATGGAGGGATTGGGCACTATGACCACGTGGGTCTTTATGGACGAGCAGGTTACATACACGTATATGCCAATAATGGGAATGGTTTACAGGATGCAGTACGACTATTCCGCGGTGCCTGATGCCCCTACCACAATGATGGATTATCACCCCACAGTTATCGGCCAGGAGGTTTTCGATGGTAAGAACTGTGTAGTGATACAATACACACAATCGAATAGTACGGTAAAAGCCTGGATTTGGGTGGACACGGGGTTCCCAGTCAAGATGGAATCCACATCCGGCGGCGTCACTACTACCATTATCTGGAGAAACTTCAGTTTTAACAGTGTTTCCGATGACGTGTTTGATTTACCAGCCGGTGTTCCGGTAATAGACATGTAAGCTAGTCTGCTGAAATAACAAGGTTGTTTAATGCTGGTAATTGTAGAGCCATCTTAATAGGAGAAATAACATGAAAAAAATCATATTGGTTCTGGGATTACTGGGTATCATCTTCGTCACTGGGTTTATGGCGGGGTGTAGCTGTGGAGGAGAGTCTACCGAAAACTCTGACGACGATAACATTGATTACGAGAATTATCAGAACAACTTTAATTCCGGTTCAAATAGCGTCGGTCCGGTAAACTAGGCTTTTTGCCACTGGACGCATAGCTCCAGCAGATTGTAGTTAATAAATACGCCGGCGTGGCGTAAAGCGGACGGTTTTAACAAGTCTTTCGCTTCGCCGGCGGTATAACTCGACTTAATAGCACGCAGCCACATTTCCCGCTGCGCTTTATTCATCCCCATCCCCCACCCCACCATTCTGAATAATGAATAGAATGCAGGTATCCGCAGATTATCCCATATCAAGCAATAACCACCCTGCATCGTCACCCTCCCGATTTCTTGCAATACTTTCTTCGGGTTTGCCCACAGGTGCAGTGAAGCATTGCTGATTACCAAATCATAGGAATTGTCTTTAAACGGTAGAACGTCTGCCTTGCCTTCCCGGAACTCGATTCTTTCAGTTAGCTCCTCCCCTGCGGTATTATCGCGTGCAATCTTTAACATTTCCTCGGAAATGTCTACGCCGGTTATACGCCAGTCCGG
>Ga0265297_10011661_pt1 | contig 10714 bp, 13 predicted proteins | sample Munlanlwell13791_FD_192502 | JGI IMG/M metagenome (GOLD analysis project Ga0265297, IMG submission 192502) | Leachate microbial communities from a municipal landfill in Southern Ontario, Canada - Leachate well 137-91 | ecosystem: Engineered > Solid waste > Landfill > Unclassified | place...
GTATATTCGCATCTTTTAGTTGAGGCCGCGCGATGTCGCTAATAAGATCTTTAAAAAACATCCTTATGCCTTCGGCATGGGCCTTTTTTGTAATCACACCCTTATACTTTAAAAACCCAGGAACGCTAAATATCAAACCGGCCCATTTTTCTAGAATAAAGCCTGACGTCTCTTTCAGTAAACGGCATATATCTTCTCTGGTTTCTTTATAATGCATGTTTGATTATCGCTCCTTCCGCGCGGCACCCTAATAACAGGCGTCCAGTCACCGTTTTTGTCTGTTTCAAGGCCTTTGATAAAACACCTAACAGACTTATACAGTAAGATACAACACCTTTAGATTAAAAACCCTATAAAACCAAAAACATCCCCCCGGCAAAACAAAAGAAAACAGGCCTTATACTTTATAACAGCAGATGAGTTCAATCCGTTTTAAAAAATCATTTATGCCAGCGCGCCCTTCAATACCTGCGGGATACGCCTAGGCTTGCCTGAAGCATCCGCGCACACATGCACGGTATCGCCTTTTGCAAGCAAGTCATTTCCGCGAAAAATAACGCAAGCGAATGTTATGCTGGTATTACCTACTTCAGGAACAAAGCAATCAACGCTTAAAAGATCATCGTAACGCGCGGGCATCTTATAACAGCATTGGGCACGGACAACCATCAGTCTTAACCCCATATCATTCTCAATCCGGGTATAAGGATATCCAACCTTTCTTAAAAGCTCTGTCCTGGCCACCTCGAACCAGACGAAATAATTAGAATAGTAAGCGACCATCATCTGATCTGTCTCTTTATAGCGAACCCTTAATTGCGCGGTATGCCTGATCATATCAATTATTCACACCTTATCAACATATCCGATAATGAAGTACTATTACCTCAATACCGTTGAACATCAGCCTTTCACTTTCCAGGAAATTCTTCTTTTTTGTCAACAGCTTAATGACAGGGTTCATGCTGGCGGTCGCTCTGAAAACAACGAGCTTATAATTATTCAGCTTGCAAAAATCCAAAGCGGTATCAACAAGCATAAGACCGATATCCCTTCCCCTGTGGCTGGGGTGCACAAACAGCCTCCTTAGGAGGGCCGTTGTATCGCTGTCTTGTTTTATTCCGACAGTGCCTATGATCTCACCGCTCTCTTCCATTACAAGAAATCTCTCTTTCAGATTGCCATATGCTTGAGCGATATTTTCCAGGTCACCATATTCATACGCCTTCTCATCGCCGGGGTATTCCTTTTTCATTATCGAGCTTATAAGCGCTTTTATTCCTGACGCGTCCGAGGTCTGAAACGATCTTATATGCATATGAAGCTCCTTACCGTTTATCCACGCTGTTATACGCGGGGCCTAAGGCGCCGCCCTTCACGCTATGCGGGGACATGAAAATACCTGCCGGAGTCAATACAGATTCAAGAGAGACTGCCTGATTATATAATCAGGCAGATCATGGCATACAACCACATGGCCGATTGCCACAGGCAGTATCCAGCGCCTTTTTCCGTTTATCGTTTTTTTATCATATAAAGCGGCTGACAATATGTTTGACGATCTTATACCATCTATCTTAACCGGCAGTCCGGCAGAGGCTATTATATTCCTTAATCTCTCGTAAGAAGACCTATCGGCCATACCGAGCAAAACCGACGCTGAAAAGGCCGCGAGCATCCCAATCGCGACGGCCTCTCCATGGTTTATGGAATTGCTATAACCGGTTACCGTCTCTATGGCATGGCCTATGGTATGGCCAAAGTTCAATACGCTGCGATAACCCTTATTTTCATATTCATCAACACAGACAACACCGGCCTTGAGCCTGCTGCAGCGCGTTACTATATATTCAAGATTGGCCGTACCAAGGTTTAGTATATCCTTAATGTTCTTTTCAAGATATCGAAATAAGTGTGGATCAAATATTACAGCGTATTTGATGACCTCCGAGAGACCGTTTATCGTTTGGCGGGCAGGCAGGCTTTTCAGGACGCTGATATCACTTATAACGGCCGCGGGTTGATGAAATGCCCCAATAAGATTTTTGGCAAAATCCGTGTCTATGGCAGTCTTGCCGCCGATAGCCGCATCAACCTGGGAGAGAAGGGTTGTCGGGATTTGCAAAAAACCAATCCCACGTCTGTATGTCGAGGCGGCAAAACCACTCAAATCGCCAACTACCCCTCCACCCAACGAGACAACAAGGCAGGAGCCCTTACCCTTGTCAAAACCTGCCAAGGCCTTGACCACCTTCAACCAGCTTAAATACGACTTGGCGGATTCCGAATCAGCGACGTCAAAAAACATTACCCGTAAACCCGCCCTTTCAAGCGATATTCTCAACGTCTGCGAATAAAGCAGCCTTACCCTTTTATTGGTAACGATAAAACAACTTCCGGAATCATTTACGCCGCGTATAATATCCCCTGCATTTTTGAGGATACCGCTGCCGATATTAATCAAATAACTTCTTGGACCCAGATCAACCTTAATTTTTTTCATAGGATCAATTCTTTTTGATTTTGTTTGAGTATAACAGCAAATACGAAAACTGTCAACACCCTAAGGATACAGCAAGGATATTAAGGATGGGAGATAAAACGCCTAATAAGGGAGACGCGGCGGCAAACCGCATCAAACACCATGACAGCAGGCGTAATTTAATGCCCCATGACACGATTTCCTCATAAGACATGAGTGTAAGTGGTATCGTATGGATTCAATATCCGCGCGCAATAAACACACGCAAGACAATCGTAAGCTTAAACGCGGATAGCCGTCCGAGAATACCAACTGGATAAAAACAATAATACCCCGTCTCTTCAAAACAAGGATACAGGCATATCAAGAAATCTGACTATGAGTAGAATTATACCGTAAAAAACTCTCCTAAGCATGCCGCTCCAGATCACAAGCATGATCAATAAGAAACCATAGGGTTGCAGCCGGTCATATACGGCGACATATCTGAACGGCAGGATAGAACTGACAATACGGGAACCGTCAAGTGGCGGGATAGGCAACAGGTTAAACACGCACAAAACGACATTGATTATCGCCGCTAACAGCATTATCTGTCCGATAATAGTTAAAGACAAAACAGGCAAGATCTTAAGCAATAAAATAGACACGCAGGCAATGGCAAGGTTAGCCGCGGGCCCCGATATCCCCACCCATAGCATATCTCTCTTGGGGTTATTGAGGCGCATAAAATTTACCGGAACAGGCCTCGCCCATCCGATTGGCGGTAAACGAAAAATAAAAAACAAAAGAGGCAGTATAATAGTCCCTATGGGATCAATATGGGCTATGGGATTTAGAGTAAGCCTGCCCATCTGTTTGGCCGTGGGGTCTCCCAGCCTATACGCAACCCACCCGTGCGCAAACTCATGCATGGTAATGGCAATCATAAGGACAATAAATTGCAAGATAATATAAAAAACCATATCTCTACTTGATCACGGCGCCGGAGGGCAAATCCCTTTCAAGGGTTAATATAGATAACCCTTGCTCGCTTGATGCCGCTAAGAGCATGCCATTTGACTCAACGCCCCGTATAACGGCCGGCTGAAGATTATAAACCACCGCTATATTTTTACCTATAAGCTCCTGGGCGGCATAATAAACCTTAATACCCGCGACGATCTGCCTGCTTTCGCCGCCGATATCAATATTCAGGATATACAGCCTGTCGGCAGACGGATGCTCTTTAACATCAATTATCTTTGCCGTCCTAAGTTCAATCTTACCGAATTCCTCATATGTAATCATTTTTTAGGCTGGGCCTTTCATTAATAATCACTTCTTATCCTTACCCTTCGGCACTTGTTCTTTGGCCTTGGGATCAACCCCCTTAGCGTGCACGGTGCCAGCGGCAGGGGCCGCGGCAACAGTCGCCTCGCCTTCAGCAGCCTCCTTTTTTTCCTTCTTTATTTTCATCTTAACAACCTTTACTTTAGGTAGGCCAAAAACCGAGTCTTTATCCTCATGCCACTTATCCTCCTTCTTAAGGATAAGTATCCTTGCCAATCTTTTTAATACACTCTTCTGTTGTTTGCTCTTGCCGCTTTTAAAACTCGGGTGGACTGACATTTTTATCTCCTCCTGAATATAACAGCCGGGGCTGTCGTTTGGCTCAAGATATAGGACGCTTTTACGATGTCATCGAGATAAATAACAAGCATAGATAAGATTGCGATGCCTGTCATATCTTCCTAGGTATGCAGTCGGCATATATCCTGCGCACTTTTTTTGCCTGCATATCGGCGCTGGATTTGTCTTTGAATTTGCCTACACAGACTATATAATAATTCCCTTTTTTTAGCACAAAGGCCTCGTTGCCTTGGACATTGAGTTTGCTTGCCTGCTTAGAGGCGGTATCTTCTCTGGCGTAAGAAGCTATTTGTATAGTAAACGAAAAGGCCTCTTCAAGCGCAGACCCAATCGGAAGAGTAATATCTTCACGCGCTTTAACACCTTCTTGGACAGGCTCAATCAGGTCTTCTCTTTCCCCGTGTTCGCACTTGTCATCAAGTCCCGGGGCCTGCCGGGTCTCCATTCGCATAGATGGTAATAACTTGCCCTTTTCTACCCCTATAGAAAAAACAATGGCTGACAATATAATAAAACCTATAAAGACAAAGGTAATGTGCTCAAGGCAAAGATTGATTGAAAATTTAGGTTTTTTTTCAAAAAGCCCTTTTGATGAAGCCCTTTTAGCCTCGCTGACAAAATCATCAAAAAGTTCTTTTTGCACAAATTTCTTATCATCCATGAACGGAAAAGCCTCTTAAAATAGAATCATTATAACATGAGAATCGTGCATTGCAAGCTAAAAAACCAAAACCCTTCTAACCCTTATAAGGGTTGCTGTTAGCGGACACTTAGCGTGAAAAGCTCTGTCCTGAAATTGATTACGGGTTCAGAGACACTGCCAGAGATCTCTATATCCGCCTCGAACCAATCGCCCGACTGCCTAAAAAAAACCTTGCTTACCGTTTCGGGGATACGCGATATCAGAATCCTGGAAAAGGACAAGGCCATGCTGTAATCCATAAACCCTTTATCCATCATGCCGTTTGCTTTTATCCTGACAAGCTCTCCGTCAGCGCTAAAGGAGCCTGCCACGAAACGACCTGACTTGTTATATAACGTCCCTTCACCTGAAGAAAATGTTAGCGTCCCGGTATCGGCAAGCGAAACGGCGCTCAATATCCCATCGATAAGCCCCCAACGCAGGCGCGAGATGCTGATATCGCGCAAATAAAAATCAATCCGCAGACCCTTTTTCCGGATATTTGCAAACCCCAGCCTTATGTCCGCGGAGTTGGCATAAAGATCGATTTTGCCTTCATCCTTTACGCTTAGTCCGCGCAGCCATATGCTTAGATCAGGATTCATACCGGCCTGACTTACAACGGCATTACAACCCAGCCCACGGAGAAGAGAGAACTCAATAACACGCCTCAATATGACGGATCTGAAGACAAACACAGCGCAGATAAAAACAAATAGGGCAGAGGTAAAGACAATCGTTTTTTTCATTGGTATTATAATGGACGTTTAAGCTCCTGGGTATGTTTACTTACAATAAGCTCAAGCCTGCCGTCTTTTGCTATAGATACAAAGGAATGGACTATATCCGGATCAAACTGCCTGCCCGACTGCCTTCTTATCTCCGAAACAGCCATCCTAAACGGTATAGGTTCACGATACGGCCTATAACATATCATAGCCTCGAAGGCGTCAACCACGGCCATAATCCTTGAACCTAACGGGATATTATGCCCCCTAAGCCTGTCCGGATAACCTGTCCCATTATATCTCTCGTGGTGATGGAGTATTATAGGCACGACAGGTTTTAATACCCCTATATATTTAAGAACCTCTATGCCCCTGATAGTATGGGTCTTTATCATTTTTCGTTCTACCTTATTCAACGCTTTTTTCTTTTGCAGGATCTCTGTGGGTACAACAAGTTTTCCGAGGTCAGGTAAAAGCGCGGAATAATAAAGCATCTTCAGCTCCCTTTTCGTCAAACCTATCTGTTTGCCCAACTCAAGCATGAGATCCTTAAAAAGTCCCGTATGAGTGTATAACCCCGGGAATTTAGCGTCTAAAAGATAGCCGAGCGACTTAATGGTCCCGGCGGTAAGATCTTCTTGTTCCTTATACAGCTGGGCATTCCTTATGGCTATCGCCGCCTGCTCGGCAAGCGTGGTAATGATCTCGTGGTCAAATATGGAAAACTTTTCCTTGCCTGCCTTGTCCCTGACCACAATAACACCGCATACCTCCTCATCAACGAGAGGAACGCATAAAATATTCTTTTTATATACGGACCTGCCCGTCTTAAAGACCTTGCTCTCAATAGGGCTTGGATGGGCATTAAGCTTAAAAAGATCGCTGCTCTTTCGATAATCTACCGAGGTCACGCACTCAAGCTGCTTTGAACCCTGGTCTATCATACATATTCGCACCCTTTCCGCTTTTAATATCTGCAGGCTCAAGCGGGCGATCTTCGGGAAAAGTTCTTTTATATCAAGTGTGGAGCTTACAAGCCGGTGTATAGTATGCACCGTCGAAAGGGCTATAGCCCTGGGCCTTACAAGCTCATACAATCTGGCCAATTCAGCCTCTTTGACTATCTGCTCGGTTATGGACCTGCTATATACCAGCAATACGCTGAGCAATGAATCGCTTAACGCTGATTTGAGCCCGGACAATCCGAAAAATCCGGTAATCCTGGCATCCTTAACTATGGGTATAACAGCGCCGGATGTATTATCCTTCTGCAGATCAAAGCTTATGGCATTCTTAGACCTTACGGCACGGCTTACTGCGCGCAGGATATCGCTCTTATAATCAACCAACTGCAGATAATCCTGCATCTCGCGAGGCCTTTTGACGCTTAAAAGCGGCTTGATGCCCGCCTGGGCCTTCTTTTCCAATGACCACCATATAGGTTTGCACAGCAATTTATCAAACGAGGACTGCAGCTCCTTAAACGACTTGCTCCGAATCAGGTTTTCCATGAAACTGGCACTTTTATCACACATATAATTTTTTATCATTACAATCACACCCTCTCATACGGCTGAAAAAGTTTCTTGTATTCGTCAAGCGCGTATCTGTCCGTCATGCCGGCTATATAATCGCAGATCACCGTTCGTCTGCAGGCCTCATCCGAAGCCTTTTGCGCGTAAATACTTGGAAGTAATATAGGTTTGTCATAATACAACTCGAATAATTTCTCTATAAAGAATCTTGCTTTGTTCGCCATTCGCATAACACGGTAATGCCTGTAAAAATTTTCAAACAGAAAATCCCTCAATTGGACCCTTTGTTTGCTCACAATTTTTGAAAACTGCGCTATCCTTTCAGGGGATTGCCTGACATGCTCGTATGTAACTATATTGAATTTATCTATTCGGGCATTCGTGCTATCAATAAGATCCGATACGAATGTGTTGATAATACCCTTGACCAGCTGATATCTTCTCTGCTCGCTCTGCACATAAGCGTCCGGGCCTTTTATATTGAGACTTAACAACCTCCATATATCCAGTTCCGAGATGGCAGCTTCGGATAATATCCTGCTGCGCAGGCCGTCGTCTATGTCATGACTGTAGTAGGCTATCTCATCAGCCAAATCAACTACCTGGGCCTCCAGAGTAGGCATGGATGAGCAGGCAAACTCTTCTCTTACCGGGGGGTTATCAAATGAAGTGCTGTGCCTTACGATGCCCTCACGAACTTCAAAGGTAAGATTCAGGCCGTCAAAATCCGGGTATCTCTGCTCAAGGACATCAACCACCCGCAGGCTCTGTATATTGTGGTCAAAACCGCCATGGTCTTTCATGAGCAAGGCCAATGTCTCTTCTCCGGAATGACCGAAAGGCGTATGCCCAAGATCATGGGCCAGGGCGATGGCCTCGGCAAGGTCTTCATTAAGATGAAGCGCGCGGGCTATTGTCCTGGCTATTTGAGACACCTCAATAGTATGTGTAAGCCTTGTGCGGTAATAATCTCCTTCATGGTTGACAAAAACCTGCGTTTTATACTCAAGACGCCTAAACGCGGTAGTATGTATTATTCTCTCGCGGTCTCTTTGATAAAAATACCTGTATTGATGTTCATCCTCTTTATGACGCCTAAGCTTGCTTGTCGCATAACTGGCGGCATACGGCGCAAGATGGCTTTCAAAAAAAGCCGTAACATTAACATTTTTTGACATTTTGCCTCAACCTGTCGTAAAGCGCCTTGAGGGACTCGGATATTACCTTGGTATTTGATAAAACGGGCATAAAATTCGTATCCCCAGACCATCTCGGCACCACATGTATATGCAAATGCCCCGGATAACCCGCGCCCGCAACCTTACCGGTATTTATACCTATATTAAAGCCGTCTGGGGAAAGCGCCTTCCGGAGAAGGGCTGTTGTCTCGTTCAATAACCCCACGAGATCCATGGTCTCCTTACCGGAAAGCAACTCTAAGCTCGATATATGGGCCTTTGGCGCAACCATTATATGACCGTTATTATAGGGATAAAGATTAAGCACGGAAAAAGAGTGTTCTGACCTGTCCACAACCAGATGTCTTTGACGATACCGAGATGCTGCCGCCCGACAGAAAATACAGGCCTTCTGCTGTTTGCCGGCGGTAATAAACTTGCCTCTCCATGGGGCCCATATCCTCTTCATGGCATACCCCTTTCACGTTTAATCTTCGCGCGGGCCTCATCAAAAAAAGGCGCCGCAAAACTGCTGTCCCACACCCTTTGGCTAAAATCCCGTTTCCGCGTCAATTCAAGAAACCCTTCAAAATTGCTATAGTAACTGCCATAGATATGAAAACTGTCGGTCATATCGGCATAACGGCCAACCCCTATGATCCTGCCAGTCTTGGCCGATATCTTCCCGGCAATAATCCTTTGCAGATCAGTCAAGGCAAACATATTCATAAAGGCCGCCTTAAAGCCATCCCTTGAACGCCAATGCGTATTCATATTAAGCACGGGCATTGCGTTGTCCTCCGATATCCTGAACCATACCCTCTGCAGGCATGGGGGGTCGTCTGTTAATACATCCAGTTCAGGATCCCATGTTATAGCCTGGGCCCTCCTGGAATGTCCGCTATTGCTTAGCTTCTCAATTACATAATCCATTTGGTCGATAAAACCACTTTCACTTTTATACGAAAAAAGCCTTTGATGATAAGTATATGTCCACTTGCCTTCTTCCGGGGCTATCCAGTGATCATGTATACCGTAAACAACCTCCTGGCGATAAACCTCAAGACTGTCAAGCCCGCCCGGAAAAGCCCTGTGTATACGCGGCTCTTTAAAAGGATCCTTTACTACCATTACCATTGTGCAATCCCTGCTCGGGGGATCCTGCGGCTTATCATACTCTGTCCTGACAGAAACCCCTTCTTCCCATGTCCTTATAACCGCCTCTTCCCACGCCTCGGGAAGAGTTTCCCTTTGGACCAGTATCACCGGTATACCTTCTCTACCCATATCAAAGCCTTATGATCTTAGGGTTAATCTGACAGCCGAGCTCTAACACGGCATATGAATTATAGGGCGCAAATACCTGATCCGTAGGGCTGCCGGGACATACGTATATCACATTATCAATATGTTCAATAACCGGTATATGCGAATGCCCATGCACTATACAGTCAAGACGTTCACCCTTAAACATCTCCATAGCATATCCTATGACCCTGTCGGGCGCCCCGCAGCCGTGAATAAGACCCACCCTAAAACAGCCGATATCCACTATCCTTTTGACAGGATATTTTCTTTTTATAACCGGGGAATCCATATTGCCAACCACACATATCACCGGGGCAATTTTTTCAAGTTCTCCGATTACATATTCTTCGGTAAAATCGCCCGCGTGCAATATAAGATCCGTGTCTTTGAGCGCGTCTGCTAAAACGGAAGGCAATGCCAGCGCGTTTGCCGGCATATGTGTATCGGACAATACCGCCACTTTCACCATACCCGAATGACCCATTCCTGTAACCTCTCCAACACCGGAAACGTCCCGGCTAAGCTATAAGTGAATTATACCCTTTATAAAAATTAAATAACCTGAAGATATCGGGTTTATCCCAAACGCAAAAAGACCTTTGCTTTACCATCAACCTGGCGGCAGGCTCTATGCCAGAACAGGCTATCAGCACGACCTTGGATCTGGTGGACCTCTGACCCTTAAGAATCTGCGCTATCTCCATAACAGCCTCTTCATCGATCATTTTATAGAACAAGACAAACACGCAGGCCTTTTTCATTGTCCGGGCCTTAAGGATATCATAGCCGCGGTGTTTCTTCAAGCTGACCTGTTCAACCTTGGGCAATAAACGGACCCTCTCATCTATAAAGAACTGATCATTATCAAACAAACGCAGCAAGTCTATGATCCTGCTGCCCACACTCTTTTGCTGTTCTGATCTAAAGGCCGCTATCCTGGCTTCAACCTGAGCGGGATAATCGTCCCATTCCCGTTTCGGCACAAAATCAAAACAAAGGTTGCGTGGATTCGATTTAACCTCAACCCACATCCTGAACACCGGGTCTGTTATAGCGTAAAGGCTGCCACTCTTTTGCATGAACCCTAATTCCATAAAATTCTCAACGATAGCGGCAAGACCTGTTGAAGGCGCCGTATTCCTGCTTAGGATCTGCGAAAAACAACCGGG
>Ga0265297_10011662_pt1 | contig 10714 bp, 16 predicted proteins | sample Munlanlwell13791_FD_192502 | JGI IMG/M metagenome (GOLD analysis project Ga0265297, IMG submission 192502) | Leachate microbial communities from a municipal landfill in Southern Ontario, Canada - Leachate well 137-91 | ecosystem: Engineered > Solid waste > Landfill > Unclassified | place...
ACCGCGTTATGCAGCGGCATAAGGAGCCTCATCCCGATAGTCGCATTCCTGATGATAGTTGCTGCGGGAGTGATTTACGCGGCAGGCCAGCTCCTCGGCGCTGAAACCAGGGCAAGAGCCTCAGTGTGGGCGACAGCGATGCTCATCGGAGCTCTCATAGGCCTTCTCATCGTGGTAATAACCCCTACGATACTGGGCGCGCTTTACGGTGGCGTCGGAGCATACAGCTGCTGATTTTTTTCTTTTCTTCCTATTTTTTAATTCCTTCTTCTTATTCTATTCCCTATGCGAGGCTATCTCTCGTTCCTGCTCGTTCTCGCAGCTTTGGCAATACTTATTCTCTTAGCCAATTCCTACACCAATTCCAAATCCGTGAACCTTTCAGGAGCGATAGCCTTGGAGAGAATGGAGCAATTGAGTTTAGATGCAAAACGCTCAATGCTCGTTTCAGCGAAATACGGCGCAATGGCCGGCTTCCTGGGCTACATGGCTGAAATAGCCTCAACAGGCGGGATTGCTGCGTTCGACCCTGCAGAGGCAAAGGAAAGAGTGAAGGACGGTGCCTACGCCTCCCTTCTAATGTTCAATCCGTCCTATGATGATTTTGAAACAAGTGCGTGGTGCGGCGAGCTGGGTGAGAGCGAAGTGGGAAAGATAGCTGAGGATTCTTTGCTCGAAGGTGCTCCGAAAATGTGCTTAAATTGCCAGCCAATCCAGTCTCCGCTTTGCAGGGATTACATAAATGTGAATGTTCTTGCAGACCCGCAGGCGAAAACCTTCTCGATAGCCGACCTATCTTTAGGCTCGATGAACCTGGGGGGAAAGCCCAAGCTTTTCGGAATCACTTTCTATTCGCAAAAGCTCAACATCTCAAAGGTTTCCTACATCCCCACAAGCGAAAAGATATTCGAAATTCCATATCAAGCGCCGCCCGAGCTGATGCAATGAAAGCCCAAATCTCCGTTGAATTGTTATTCAATTTCCTCTTCATGCTCATACTAGTCTCAGCAATTTTGGCGGCGTTCTCAACGCTTTCCTCAGAGGCGAAAGCGCACGGCGCAAGAGTGCTGGAAAAGGCGAAAATAGAGGGATTCGCAAGAACCCTGGACAAGAGCGAAATTATCCATCAGGACAGGTTCGCGATAAGCGGGAACTATTCAATCGGGGACATAAGCGCAGAGGGTGCGTTAGTGGGCGAAAGCGAAGGAGGAAAGGTTTTCGGATACACGATTTACGGAATTGGTGGAAGCGATGGCGAACCGGTGTAAAGCATTCCTTTCGTTCGATTTCCTTTTTTCCCTAATTCCCATTCTGCTCATAGTTTCCTATACGCTCTACTACGCGTCCTTCCTCCAGTCCAGGGCCGAAGAGAATTTAGAGCATCAAGCCCTTTTCAACAAGCTGGTTTCAGCGAGCGATTACGTAGTAAAAATAGGGGCGGCGAAAACAGAAGGGAATTTTTTCCCTGAAAAGAAGGTTTACCCGAACCTCATCCCTTCTGAAGATTTCTCCAAATTGCAGGGGGATTTGGAAAAAAGGCTCCATTTCAATTCTTTATACGTCAGTTTCGAGGAGGGAAAAGGAACATGCATCTACAGATTAGTCGTTTACGAACCCACGAATGAGATAAGAAAGCTCTATTTCTGCGGTGAATGAATGCAAACGCTCGAAGCCATCCTCTCTTTGCTCGTCCTCGTTTCCTTATCCATCTTCCTTTTCATACCCGCAGAAGCGAAACTAGACAATTCAGTATACCTCTATTCGCTCCAGGGCGACGTGGAAAACGTGATGCACCTGAAAGACGGTTTGGAGAACATAAGCGAAGGAAATGAAATCGCGATGAAAATTTACGAAGAAACCGGACTGTGTATGGAGTTCAGCGAGACCGACATCACTTCATACCCAGTAGCAAAAGGCAGGTACGCCCAGGTTTCGGTCCCGCAGCTGAAGGAGCTTGGTTTGGAAGCGAACGGAAGCGAAGTGGACGCAGGGGCGCTCAACCTCACCGGTTTCAAGCCGAATTCGTTTTCCTTCGGTTTGTGCAATAATTAAAAACCTCGGCTCATAATCCCGTGCATATGCAATATGCGCAAAAGAGCATATCGGGCCAGAAAGTGAAGGCCTACGCCAAAATCCTCCAGGCAGACGAGAGCTTCTGGCACGGATTCCTGGTGTTCATAGGCGCGCTCGCGGTGCTTTCCGCGATTCCGTTTTATCCCATCATACTGGTTCCAGCTTTAGCGTTGGTATGCGGCGCAGTTGCATACAGATACCCTGCGCTGGGAACAATCCTGAGCGTGCTTCTTGCACTCCCATCCTTTGCATACCAATCCCCTGAATTCGGCTTCCTTTTCCTTCTGGTAGTAGCAATCACTTTGTTCGAGGCGTTCGAGCACTGGGCGATAATTTCCGGCTTGGAAGCGTTGGTGTTCCTCCCGTTCATGCCATTTCCGCTTTCCCTTCTGGGGGGTTTCGTAATCCTGGGGCTCATAATAATGGCGTGCAATTTCGGCTCCTCGAAAACACTCCTGGTTTCCATTCCAGCGGTATTTCTCATACTTTTCCTCTCTTCAATATGGGTTCAGCAGAATTCTGCGCACATGCCCCTGAACCTGGACGCGTACCAGCCGGCTCTGGAAACGCTCCAGAAGAACAGGCCGGCAGTGGATATACTTTCAATTCCAAGTGAAACAATAGGCGCGTTCTCCTCCATGGCCACCCTCTCGTTCCTGGGCACGTTCAACGAAACGCTGGGCAAAGCAACCGCAAACACCATAACCCTGCTGTTAGCTGACAGCGGTTTGATTCAATTGGTATTCTGGTCGTTCGTGCTCTACGCCGCGAGCTTCCTCTCTGGAAGGATAAGGGGGAAGCACGCCCAGCTCATATCCAGCTCGGTCCTCCTCTTGATACCTCTAGAGTATTATTTCCTTTCGCAGTTTTTTAACTACCAGTTCCAGTACGAAACCGTGTTCTACATCATCGCTTCTATTGCAATCATAGGAGTGCTCGAGGCCAAGAACATGAAATTCAGCCAGGAAGGCTCGATAATGAAAAAGGAGAAGCTCAAGAGCTTCGGGAAATTCGGCGTGAAGGATTTGAGTCTGGAAGGGGGCGAGAAATTCGACGACGTGGGAGGATACGAGGACGTGAAGGAGGAAATAAGGGACGCGGTGATGCTCCCGCTGGAGAAGAAGGATTTGGCGTACACGTACGGGCTCACTCCGCCCAAGGGAATCCTGCTCTTCGGACCTCCGGGAACCGGAAAGACGATGATAGTGCGCGCTCTCGCGAACGAGATAAGCTTCAGGCTTTATTACGTGAACACCTCCGAACTGCTCAGCAAATGGTATGGTGAATCCGAAAAAAATATTGCGGAGCTTTTCGCCGACGCGAGGAGGAACGCGCCCTGCATAATAATGTTTGATGAAATTGACTCAATAGGGAAGAGCCGCTCCGGATACAATGACGATGTGACCCCGAGGGTGCTCAGCGTGCTTCTGCAGGAGATAGACGGGGCGGTGAGCAGCGGGAAGCCAGTGATGATAATCGGAACAACGAACATACCCAACGAACTGGATGCAGCGCTCCTGAGGCCCGGGAGATTCGACAAGATAATCTACATGCCCCTTCCGGACAAGGAGGCAAGAAAGCAGATATTCAAGGTGTACGCGAAAAAATACCCGTCCGAGGAAATAGACTTCGAGAAGCTCGCGAAGAAGACCGAGCGATTCTCAGGCGCAGACATAAAGAACATCGTGGACGAAGCCGTGAAGATAATCGCGAAGGAGGCGGGAAAGAAGGACATGGTGGTTCCCCTCACTGCCGGAGTGCTGTTGGACGTGGTTGGAAGAACCAAGCCTTCGGTAAGTTTGGCCCACCTTGAGGATTACGAGCGGTTCAGAATGGACTTCGAACGGAGAATGGGCGGGAAAGGCGAAAAAGCCCAGGAGGAGAGCGAGCCAGCCGTAAAGTGGCAGGATGTCGCTGGATTAGAGGACGTGAAAAGAACGCTTTTGGAAACCATACAGATTCCGCTCATGCACGAGGAGCTGATGAAGCAGTATAAAGTAAAGCCCAGCAAGGGAATCCTGCTTTTCGGGCCGCCTGGATGCGGCAAAACGCTCATAGTGCGCGCGGCTTCAGGCGAGCTCAAGGCAGCGTTCATTACAGTGAGCGGCGCGGAACTGGTGAAAAGAGGATTCACGCAGTCAGTTTCAGTTCTGAAGGAGGCGTTCATGCGCGCAAAGGAGAACACCCCAGCAATACTGTTCATAGACGAGATAGAAACGATAGCCCCTTCCCGCGCTCGCGGAGGAGGCGACATAGTGGGCCAGCTGCTCACGGAAATGGACGGGATGAAGGAGCTGAAAGGGGTTGTGGTGATAGGCGCGACGAACAAGCCCGACATCCTTGACCCGGCAATCCTGAGGCCCGGAAGGTTCGACAAGATATTCTACATCCCGCCCCCTGATTTGGAAGGGCGGAAGCAGGTGTTCCAGATAAACCTAGGGGATTTCAGCAAAGGGGTGGATTTGGAGAGGCTTGCGCAGGAAACCGAGGGATTTTCCGGAGCCGACATATCCTCCCTGGTGCAGAGCGCGAAGATGGAAGCGTTGAGGGAAAAGATAAAGGGCGGAGCCCCGAGGATAACCACAGCGCAGCTGCTCAAGATACTGGAGGGGCGCAGGCCTTCGATAACCGATTCGATGCTTGATGAATACCAGAAGTTCGTGAGCGAATACGGGGAAAGGCGCTAACTTTATAAACTGTTCCGGAGATTAAACTAACGTTATTTTCGGCTAATTTTTGCGGTTTTAGAAACTGTAAGCCGAAACGCTATACCAATGAAGACCTATGAAATGAAAATCGAGGTGTAAGAATGGCAGGCTATGTGAAGAATCCGACGCCGGACGAAGTGAAGGGCAAAATCGCCGAAGCTTTGTCCATGGTCAAGGATACCGGAAAAATAAGGAAGGGAGTGAACGAGGTAACCAAGGCGATAGAGAAGAAGACCGCCATGCTCGTTATCGTAGCAGAGGACGTGCAGCCCCCGGAAGTGGTGATGCACATCCCGATTCTCTGCGAGGAGAAAGGCATACCATGCGCTTACGTAAACACCAAGAAGGAATTAGGGACGGCGGCAGGGCTCATAGTTCCCACTTCCTCGGTCGCGATTGAGAACGCGGGCGGAGCCAAGGAGCTCGTGAACGACATAATAAAGCGGCTCCCCAAGAAATAGGTGTGTGAATGGCAGAAGGTTTTCCAGCCGAAATAGTAGAGGTAAAAGCCAAGACCGGCGTTTACGGGGAGATTTACCAGGTGCTCTGCAAGGTGCTCGCAGGCCCGGACACCGGGCGCGTCATCATCAGGAACATCAAAGGGCCGGTGAAGAAAGGCATGGTAATCATGCTTCTTGAAACCGAAAGGGAGGCCAAGGAGATAAGGCCAAGGTGATTCGGATGCCTAACTGTTATTTCTGCGGCGACGCGCTCAAGAGGGGCTCAGGAGTGATGTACTCCAAGAAGGACGGCACGGTCCACTATTTCTGCTCGAGCAAATGCACAAAAAATTCCCTAAAGCTCAAGAGGGAAGGGCGGAGGGTGAAGTGGACCAAGAACGCGCGCGAGTTCAAGGCCAGGCAGTGACTTTTCCTTTTTCCAGCTTCCATTTTCATATTCCAGTTGAGGTGTTTGTATGGACAGGACTCTCGTTCTTTTGAAACCGGACGCAATCCAGCGCGGCCTCATGGGCGAAATAATCGCGAGATTCGAGGCCAGGGGATTGAAATTAGTGGGGCTCAAGATGCTTAGGATGGGCAGGGAGCTCGCGAAGGAGCACTACTCCCATCTCGTAAGCAAGCCGTTCTACCCTGATTTGGAGAAATTCATGACGCACCACCCGATAGTGGCTATGGTGCTCGAGGGGAAGGAGTGCGTCCAGGTCGTGAGGGACATGATGGGCCCCACGAATTCCAGGAAAGCGCTTCCCGGAACCATACGGGGGGATTTCAGCATGAGCACATCCAGGAACATAATCCACGGAAGCGACTCGCCAGAGACCGCGGAGAAGGAGGTGAAGCGCTTCTTCAAGCCCGAAGAGCTCCACGAATACAAGTTCTCAAGCTCTGATTACGCGTACGCTCCTGACGAGCAGTGAATTGACGCTATTGATAATCTGTGATGCAATGATACTCCCGAAGGAACTGCTCGTGAAAGGGGATTTGGTAAGGGATTTCATAGGCGAAAGCCAGTTCCAGCCCGCAGGCGTGGACGTGACGCTCAAGGAGCTCTATTCTTTCAAGAACGCGGGGAAGATCGATTTCGACAACAAGGAGCGCAGGATAAGCGACGTTGAACCCGTTCAGTTCGTGAACGAGGAAATGAAGCTCGCGCAGGGCGCGTACAAGGTGATATTCAACGAGTACGTGCGCATCCCGCAGGACGCCGCGGCTTTCTGCTATCCGCGCTCCTCGCTGCTCCGCTCAGGCATTACATTAAGCTGCGCGGTCTGGGATCCTGGATACGAGGGGAGGAGCGAGGCGCTCCTGATAGTCTCGAACCCGCACGGAGCCATACTAAAGCGAAACGCTAAAATAGGGCAAATGGTGTTCATAAGGCTGCTCGAAAAGACGTCCTATTCGTACGCCGGAGTGTACAAGGGCGAGAACAAGTGAAGCAGGCAGGTGAAGGCATGGGGAAGGAATATCTAATAATCCTGGCGCTGGTTGCGGCGGCCATAGTGTTCTACGCGTCCTACGGCTACATCTTCCCGCCCCAGCAGAACATAAGCGTGATAAGCAACCTCTCTTTCATGGTTTCCCCTGGCTCCAGCCCGGTCCTCGGGGACGCGAACGCCCCGATTTACATCGTCGAGTTCACAGATTACCAGTGCCCGTACTGCAAGAGGCACGCGGTCCAGACGTTCCCGCTCATAGAATCCAACTACGTGGAATCCGGGAAAGTGAGGTATTATCTAAGGGATTACCTCCTCCATCCGAATTCCAAGGCCGCTGCCACGGCCGCGAGATGCGCCGGGGAGCAGGGCAAATACTGGGACATGCACAAGGTCCTTTTCGAAAGGCAGGAGGAATGGGCGTCGCTTTCCGGAGACATGGCTTCGGCAAAGTTCGGCTCCTATGCGAACGAACTAGGACTAAATGGAGCGGCGTTCATACAGTGCTACGCAAGCGGAAAATACGATTCCTCCATAGTGGTAGACCAGAACGACGCGCCCCTTTACGGGCTTTCAGGTACCCCATCATCCGTAATCGTGCTCCCCAAGACCGCGAACGAGACCTACCTCCTCGACGTGCTTTCCAGGCACGAGGATTACGCGTCCAGCGGCTATCTCTCGCTTTCCCGGGACCCTGAAGGGAACTACGTGTTCTTCGTGAAGGGCGCGTTCCCCTACGGAATATTCACCGAGGTTCTCGGGAGCTGATTGCACAACAAAAACAAAAGCAATATAAATGGGGCAATCCATAATAATAGTGGTCAAATAATTACAAATAAGGTTTTTGATGGGTGAACAAATGAACAACCAACAAATAGCCATATACGCATTGATCGCCCTGGTGGCGCTCGGCATAGGATACGGAGCATCCTCCATCTTTTTGCCCCAGCAGAACGGGAACGCCACGCTTCTCGAAAATTCCACGAATCTTTCTGTTGCCCAGCCGGACATGGCCCAGATAAACGCGCTCAAGGTTGCGCTCGAGGGCCTAATTCAGCTCCAGTCCGGAACTGCCACCACGCTCACATACGTCGGCATGGAGGACATGGGCAACTTCGTGAATGTCAATTTCAAGGACCAGAACGGCGCGGCGATGCCGCCCATATCGGTTTCCAGGGATTTTCAGTACCTCTACCAGGGCGCGACCAAGATAACTGATTTCGCGACCCAGGTGCAGCTCGCGCAGGAGGAGGAGCAGCAGGCTAGCCAGCCTGCCCAGGTTCCCAAATCAGACAAGCCGGTGCTCGAGGTTTTCGTTATGAGCTACTGCCCGTACGGCATACAGGCCGAGCAGGCGGTTATCCCGGTCCAGACTCTACTGAAAGGGAAAGTGGATTTCAAGATACGGTTCGTTGATTACGCGATGCACCCGAGCTCAGGGGAGGTGCAGGAGAACCTCAGGCAGTACTGCATGCAGAAGGAGCAGGAGGACGCATACTGGAAATACCTGAGCTGCTTCGTTTCGAGCAAGGACAGCGCGTCCTGCCTCGCTACTGCGGGAGTGGATAAGACCAAGCTCGATGTGTGCTACAACACCACCGACCAGCAGTACAACCTGACTAACATGCTCAACGACAAGAGCACCTGGCTGAGCGGCGCGTACCCGCCTTTCCCGCTCGAATCGAATCTGAACGACCAGTACGGGGTAGGAGGTTCGCCCACATTCGTGCTCAACGGGGTCCAGAGCCAGATTGGAAGGACGCCCGAGGGAGTAAAAGCCGCGGTTTGCGATGCTTTCAACACTCCTCCGGCGGAATGCAGCACCACGCTCAGCACCTCAGGAACGACTGCGAGCGGCTCGTGCGGCTGATTTTTCCTTTTTAACTTTTTCCTAATTTTCTTGTTTTCGTTCGCCTACTTCTCAATTTTAAATTTAATCATTGCAGAATTATTCTTGCAGAAAGCGGTTTGTTTGCCTGTTTCGGCGAATACCTACCAAATCGCTGATGTGATTAGATCCCTAAAAACAGCGTTCTTTTTGGGGGTGAATACCTCAGCCCCTTTTTCTTTCTAAGAAAAAGGGGATATGGTGCAGGGGTGGCGGTTTCAGATTTGTCGACATTTCGACAAATACCCGCCAAATCGCCAAAGGCGATTCAAGCCCCTGCGCTCACTGCGTTCGCGCAGGGGTGGCGGAGTGGTCAAACGTGCAGGGCTTAGGACCCTGTGCCTTAGCGGCTACGAAGGTTCGAACCCTTCCCCCTGCATTTCTACTCTGAGAAAAGAATACCCTACGCATTTTTTAATTTTCCCGTTATTCATGTGGTGATGGTGTTTGCATGAAACAACTGTTCTTAGTGCTCATCTTGGCGGCGTCCGCATCCGCATCCCCGGCTGGGATTCCGCCCAGCCTGTTTCCGTGCCTTGAGCAGTGCTGCGACAGCTACAGCGGCACGTTTGACTCGGCAACCGGCTACTGCGATACGGACTACGACACTTCGGTGTCCCCGGGATTTTCGAGCTGCCAGTACCAGTGCAACATTGGCAGCATGGGTTCCGGGGCAGGGAACACGCCCGGTTCAGGTTCGGCCGCAGGTTCCCAATACGACCCTGCTTCCATGTGCTGCGTTCCGGCATTCATCCTGCTCGCGGTCCTCGGGTTAGCGCTCAAAAACTGACAATCTATTCCCAAATCACTTTAACTAAAATTCCTTCGGTACCTCCAATATAATCTGTGTTTATATTTATTTGCACATAATATACTTATGGTGATAATATGACAACCATGACACTGGCGGTACCTGCCGAGCTGAAGCATAAGCTGGAGGAATTTCCAGAGATAAACTGGAGCGCAGTTGCAAGGCAGGCATTTATGCAGAAAATCAAGGACCTTGAATTCCTGAAGCAGTTCAAGGCGGAAAGCGAAATGAGCGAAAAGGAAGCGCTGGATTTGGGAAAGCGGCTTAGGAAGAACCTTGCAAAGAAATTCAGGGACGGATAGCATGGATATTGTAGTGGATGCCAACATCCTGTTTGCAGTGATGATAAAGAAAGGCATCACTGAAAGGATTTTGCTGTCCAATGACCTGCATCTCTACGCCCCTGAGTATATCTTTGTTGAGTTCAGGAAACACGAGAAGGATATTCTGGAAATTACGGGGAGAACTAGTGCGGATTTTCTGAAGCTCGTGGAGCTCTTGGAAAGAAGAATCGAGCTGGTTCCGGTTCTTGAGTTCAAGCATTATATGAAAGAAGCCGATTCTCTCCTTGAAGACAAAGACGATGCAGCATATCTGGCCGTCTGCCTTGCCAAAGCACTGCCGTTATGGTCGAACGACAACGGGTTCAGGAAGCAGAATCGGGTAAAAGTTTATACTACTCAGGAATTAATCGCGATTCTTAAGCTGGACTAGCATTTATTCCCCAATCACTTTAACCAGAACTCTTTTCTTTCTCTGCCCGTCGAATTCGCAATAGAAAATCTGCTCCCAGGGCCCCAAATCCAGCTTTCCATCTGTTATGGGCATAACCACCTGGTGGCCCATGAGCTGCCTCCATATGTGCGAAGCAGCATTGTCCTCGCCAACGTTATGCGCGTATTGCGCGTGGTACGGAACAAGGCGCTCCAGAGTGCGCTTGAAATCAGAAATCAATCCGCTCTCATCATCATTCACAATCACAGCTGCGGTGATGTGCATCGGATTCACGAGAACCAGCCCTTCTTTCACCTTGCTGGCTTCCACGATTTTCTCCACTTTTTCGGTTATGCGCACGAATTCTATCCTTTCTTTAGTATGGAATTCCAGATATTCGGTTTTTGCTCTCATGAATCCACCTGCGGAAGCCCTGGGATAAGACGAGATGAACCTATAATTATTTAAACCAAACAGAGGGATATGTAGTGGGTTTAATTCTGGGGGGATAAACTATGCCAGTGAAAGTAGTGGTTGTAGGTGCCGGACCGGGCGGCATGTTCGCCTCTTATCTCCTGTCCAAGCACGGCCTTGACGTTACGCTCGTGGAGATGGGCGAGGACGTC
>Ga0265297_10011664_pt1 | contig 10713 bp, 9 predicted proteins | sample Munlanlwell13791_FD_192502 | JGI IMG/M metagenome (GOLD analysis project Ga0265297, IMG submission 192502) | Leachate microbial communities from a municipal landfill in Southern Ontario, Canada - Leachate well 137-91 | ecosystem: Engineered > Solid waste > Landfill > Unclassified | place...
TTTATTATTACACCTCAGACCAGGTAAACTCAACGAGGGTGGTAACGGATCAGAATGGAGTCAGGGTATTTGCTGCGGTGTATGATCCCTATGGTGGCATTCAGAAAATCTGGGAGAACTCCTATTAGCTGCCAATTTCCTTCAGGACAAAGTCGAGGCCCAGAGACTTGAGCTTTTCAGGGCTGGGTTTGCTTGTTTTTATATCCCAGCCTCTTTCCTGATAATAATTGTCCATGATTTTTGAAAATTCATCCCGGTTTAAAACAGCACCTTTTCTGGGACCAACGGTCAGCGGTTCTTCGAAAAATCTGTCGGGTAGGTTGTCGTCCTCCCGTCTGAACCCTTCTCTGTAATTTATAGCTTTTTCCAGGTTATAAACTCGTTCTCCCGCCTTTGTGTAGTCTTCTTCTGTCCACTCCTGGCCGGTTATTGAGTTCAAAAGTTCTCTAAGGAGACCAGCCCGGAAACCACCCTGAGCAAACGAGCATAGCCCGGTGCAGTCATTCATGGCCGTATTGTTCTGGGCCCTTGGATTGCCGCCATTTAAATGACAGGCGCCCCGGTTGGCGGTAGCGTAGCAGACTGCTCTGCTGGTTGAAACATGAACATTCCAGGCGGCCAGCTCATGACCTTTGACGTGGATGGCGAATTTACTGGAATCCTGTCCAATCTTTTCTGCCAGCTCTTTTACCCCCTTAGAAGCCAGGTCGCCCACACCTTCTCTCCTGGCAATTTTTCCTATCATTTGAATTGTTGAAGGTACGTCGCCCCATTTAAGGTCAAGTCCGTCAAGAAAAGCAGAATCAATATAGCCTTTCTCATAAGCTTCCATTAAAAAGCCAAGAACATTGCCGGTTGAGATCTGGTCAAGGCCGTAATCATCGACGTCATAAATAGCTTTCATCAGACCTTCGAGATCCGAGATAAGCAAATTCGCACCCAGCATGGTTCCCGTCTCATATTCTGGACCGTCATGCACCAGTCCGGCGTAGGGACCACTTCTCACGGTGCCTGATTTTTTGCAGGCTAGCGGACAGCAAAAACAGGCAAAATCCCTTACCCAGATTCTTTTCTCAGCTGCTACACCGCTAATTTGAGCTGCCTCCAGAAATGTCCCTTCCCGGTAATTCTTAACAGCCTGGCTGCCGGCATCAGACGAGGTGACAATAGAAGAAGCTGTTCCGTATCTTCTCCAGCTTTCAGTCAGAGGTGCGCCTTTAAACCCCTGCCTGGCTTCTTCAAGGAGGGTAATAAATCTTTTATGGTCAGCTACGGGCGGAACTTTGGTGCCTCTAATGGCGATGGCTTTGAGGTTCTTGGAACCCATGACGCAACCGACGCCACCCCGGCCAGCCGCTCTGGCTGCCGTATGAAGGATGGCTGCATATTCGACCAGGTTTTCTCCGGCCGGGCCGATATAGCAGGTCTTAAATCGTCTATCTCCCAGTTCTTCAGTCAATTTTCTGTCAAATTCGTCAGTCTTCATACCCCAGAACTTTTTAGCCTCCCGGAGCTCAACTCTGTCATCTTCGATCACCAGATAAACTGGCGAGCTAGATTTGCCGCTGATGACTATTCCATCGTAGCCGGCAAACCGGATTTCAGGTCCTATAAATCCACCCACATTGGCATAGCTGATGGTGGAAGCGAATTTATATTTTGATTTAAGAGGTGAAGTATGGGGCGATTTGGTGACGACGCAGGCTCTTGAAGCTGATGGAACCGGCAAGCCAGAGAACGGGCCACTCATAAAAATCAGGGGGTTCTCTGGCGAGAGGGGATTAAGCCCGGGTTTTTTTAGCCTGTCCCAGAGAAGCTTCATTCCCAGGCCTCTACCCCCAACAAATCTCCAGGCATCTTCTGGAGAAAGCGGTTTTTTATCTACCTTTCCCGAAGTTAAATCAACTTCGAGTATGACTCCGTGATAACCGGATAATTTTTCCATTTTGACCTCCTCCCTTGCCTTCCTTTACCTGGCTGGCTGGTGGTAATACCAGAGCTCGGTCAATCTCTCGGCTATTTTCTCAGGAGACAGGCCGTAATGCCGGCCATCTATCTGGCCAACTACATAGCTCAGAGCACCATAAGGGCAATACTTGACACACTGCGGGTCGCCGTCGCAAAGCGTGCACATTCTTTCTGGATTACCTGTTTGTGGATTGGGAATAATTGCCCCCACTCTTTTTGCCCGGCAGGCATCGGCGCAGCTCTGACAGCCGATGCATCTGGCCAGATCGTTTTTTATAGCCAGGGTTTTCTCATCACGATAAAGAGCTTTTCTGCCAGTTTTGGGATCAGGCTCAACCGGGCAGGCATCGATACAGGGATTATCCCGGCACATTAAGCAGGCTACAGGGATATCAACATCAGGATTAAAGGCCTGCACCCTGATGTTAGCCAGATAGGGATTCCCCAACCCGGGCAGCTCTTCCTCGCCAACTTTAACTTTGTTGTTGAAAGCAGAACAAACCGTCTCGCAAGTTCGGCAACCGGTGCATTTATTATAATCGACCAGAATCATGGCATAGCGAGGACGGCTGGCCTCCTGGGCCGAGCCTCGGCTGATGAACAAAGCACTTACTAAAATAGCAGAACCACTGACGACTGAACTCTTGAGAAACTCTCTTCTGGTTAGAATCGGCGGGGCCAGAGTCAGGATGGTCAATTTTGAATCTTTTACTTTGCCCATTATCCCTTACCTCCTTTGAATATCTATAAAAAGATTACCACCGTCTTTTTTAAGATTCAAATTCAAAGAGTAGGTCCAGAAGCGACAAAATTGTCGGAGAGGGAACAAAGATGTCAGGGAAAGCCATCTTTATTAATCTATATCTTATTAATTATCAATCACTTAGTATCTGGCACGCTGCTTGCATATATCAGGGGTGAAACTCATGATAAGGAGGTCAAACATGAGGATAAAAAATTTATTAACAACAGCGGCCATGATCTTTGTAGCCCTGCTGCTGGCCTTCTCCTTCAGTTATGCTCAGGAGAATACCGGGCAGGCCCAGACCGAAGAAAAGGCTAAAGTTCAGGCTAACGTTCAGGTACAAGAGCAGGTAGTAGAACAAGTCAAAGAACAAGCTAAAGAGAAGGCAAAAGAACAGATTAAAGAGCAGGTCAGGGCAGACGTAGAAAAGACAATAGAGAACGAAGCCAGCCCGAATTCTCAATCACAAACCAGGGTGACAAATCAAATTCAAAATAGAGTTGAAGCAAAGAATGAGGAGCAGACTCAGGCCCAGCACCAGCTGCAGATTCAACACCGGGTGGAAAACCAGGCTGTTCAAAATGAGGTCACTATTAATAAAGATGGGGCAGGCAAACCAGAAATTGAACATAATCTAACTAATGTCCAAAGCAATCAAGAAAAAGCCCAGATTAAAAACGAGGAAAAAGCGCAGAATCAGAACAGGGTGATGACAAAAGAAGAAGAGAGAAATGCCACTCAGGTCAGAACCAACGAACAGTCCAGACCAGGAAATAGAGTTAAGACCGGTCCCTATTTTGTCGATGAAAACGGCGATGGGATAAATGATTTTTACCGTGACCATGATAATGACGGGATTCCTAATTGCCAGGATCCAGACTGGACAGCTCCTAAAGACGGAACTGGCTATCAGAGTTCTCCCGAAGGCAACCAGGGGAAAATGCTGGCCAATAAAAACGCGACCAGAAATATGACCGCATCCAGAAATTCCTTCCGGACTCAGACCAGCCTGACCAGCCAGTTTTGTGATGGGACAGGTCCCAAAGGCAAAGCCAGCCGCCAGGGCAAAAAATAGGGTTTAAAAGATGCTGAGTAATGAAACTTCAGTCAGCCTGAAGGCCAGTAGAAAACAAAGGAATTCAGGGGAGGCTCTCCCTCCCCTGAATTTCCTGTTTTATAGTTCTCTTATAAGCTAAAATGACAAAGGCCGGTAAAGCTTGCCTCAAGCGGCCAGAATTTAGCCGGGCAGTTAGGATCAGGGGAGAAGCAGCATGAAAGCAATTAGAATAAAATCAAGAATCAAGTCGACGACAAGGCCCAAGAGCCAGCCCAAAAAATATATCTTTTGTTTGCTTTTCTGGCTGGCCCTTATTTCTTTAAGACCAGTCCTAATTCAGGCCGGGACTGTCCAATTTTCTCTCGTCCAGCATTCAACCACTAACATTTTTCAGACTTATCAACCTGTCTCTGACTGGTTAACAGCTGGCAACCTCTCTTTCGGCGGTGATTCCAGCCCTCTATCTCTTTATGGTAGTCTTGATTTTAACTATCTTTATAAATATTCAGGCTTGAGCTCAATCGGGGGGCAGCTCGGAATTGATTATCTTATTCAGGCCGGGTCTAAAAGCGCTTTTTATTTAGCCGCTGAAGGGCAAGGTGTACTTTTCCGCGACCTGTATAATAATTTTAATCATGCTGGTTTAAAGCTTGTTGCCAGTTTTAAAAGTTATTTGACCCCGGCTACAGTTTTAAGGCTTGAATCACAAAGCACCTATCGGCGTTACCAGCTGGGTATATTTGACTATTTTTCAGAGATGGTTAACCTGTCACTTGATCATTATTTTAAGACCAGAACAACCGTTAAAGTTGAAGCCAGTTATGGTTACAAATATTTTTATCACCCTGGCGAAATCGCTATAATTGAGGGGGAGACAGCACCAGTAGCTACGATCTCAAGCAGTACCTCAGTCCATAGCCTATCTTCAATTAACCAGGTAGCGGGCTTTTTTGTCGCTCAACAGGGTGGGCCAGGTGGAGGACACGGCCATCCGGCCGATAATTATAAGCAGGGAGGAAGTTATAGCCTGCGAGGAATACCGTATCAAACAGTTTATTATACTGACCCGCGGAGCATCCAGATTGTGACAGTCAGCGGCCTGCTGGCTCAGGGTCTGGGTGACAGGGTAGGCCTGAGTCTGGGAGGAATGAAACAGTGGAATCTAAAGGGAGAAAACCCGTTCAGTGCCAGCGATGAATATTATAGCGTAGAAAATCCAACTTCAGACCTTTTTAGCTGGCAGGGGACTGGCCTAAAGGTCAAATTAACTGCCAGTCTGACCGACAGGCTTCAAGCCGAAATCCAGTATGATTATCTAAACCGGGAATTTCCCGGCCTGGAAAGCCTCGACCTGGAAGGCGTTAGGCTGGGGGTGATAAGAGAAGACAGGCGGCACCAGCTTAGTACCCTGGTTCAACTTGAGCTGGCCAGAGTTTCGTTTTTTATTACCTATGCTTATATCAGCAATGCTTCGAATGATCCCTGGTTTGACTGGTCAGGAAATTTTATCAGTGGAGGGCTTAAATGGAACTTGAGCGTTTCAAAATCAAAACAATAATAATCCTGGCCATGTTTGGCCTCTTTCTTTTGTCCGGCGAGATGCAGGCAGGCTGGCTTCAGGCCAGGCCGGGTTTACCCTATTATAATGTTGACCGGGAAATCACTATTGAAGGCCAGATTGAGGATATCCGGTTTGAGCAGCGTTACGAGAAGAGAGCCAGTTTTTTGATTCTGCAAGTTAAAGACAAAAATTCGAGTGAAATCTATGAGGTGGAGACGGCTCCAGCCTGGTTTTTCCAGGTTGACTTTCATCAAGGGGAAAAAATCAGACTGATTGGTTCTTTGGTAGAAATTAACGGTGCACAGAAAAAATTGGTCATGGCCAGAGAAATGAGGCTGCAAAACCAGACAATAACTTTGAGGGATCGCCGCGGTTTTCCGGCCTGGAGCGGTGGTCAGGGCCGGCCAAGAAAGAGAGGATAGGAAGCCGGGGCGGGGCAATTTTACAGCAGGCAAGAATGTTATATACTGAGGCCTGAGTTAATCCTGGTAAATAAAGATTAAGCCAGGTCAACCTGCTTTGTTACCCGGCCCGATGGATTATTGCCGATGAAAAAAAGGGAATTTCTGCTCTTTTTTATACTTCCATTTCTGCTGGTTGTAGGGCTTTTTACCCTGCTCTCTAATTTAAACCGCCAATATATTCAAGCCAAAATGCAAGAACTGGCCAGCGACCAGCTGTCAGCCACTGCTCTGATACTCAAGGAAAGCATTCGGGCCGGGCTCGAGCGAGGACTATCGGCTTCTGAAGTTCTGACTCCTTATCAGGCAACTGAGGACATCTATTTTATGGCTATCCTTGATAACCAGGAAAATGTGCTGGACTGGACTTCCCGGTTTGAAGGCTATCTTCCACTTTCCAAAAAACAACGTCCACCTGGGGAGTTATGGATTATTGATTCACCAGAAGGAAAAATTTTCAATCATTACTCGGCTCTGACCACGGCTGACGGGCGGAAATACTATTTTTACCTTGGTTATTCTCTAAAAAGCCTGGATGTCCTGCTGGCCTACTCCAAACGGAACTTCTGGTATATTTTATCCGCTCTGGGTCTGGCGGGCCTGTTGATTTTTGCCGGACTTTACCGGCTGCACCGCTCTTACCAGCTGGCCGCCGCTGAAGCCGCTCGCCAGGCAGAAGAAAAAGAAAAATTTAAGGAAATCTCGGCCTATACTTCTGGCGTGGCTCATGAAATTAAAAATCCGCTGAACAGCCTGGCTCTTCTTTTTGAATACTGGCAGTCCCTAAATATTTCCCAAATCAGTCAAGAGCTGGAAAAAGGGAAGGATGAAGTTGAGAAAATTGGCCGCATTGTTGACAGTTTCTCTGAAGCCTTAAAACCGGTTTCTCTTTCCCTGGAAAAGTTCGAAGTAGGTTCAGTCATTGAGGAAGAAATTAAGGAACTTGAAAATCTGGCCGAAGAGAAAAACCTGAAAATTGATCTAAAGGCCGAAGATGGATTAAAGCTAACCGCTGACCGGTTGCTTTTTGGCCGGGTAGTTTCCAATCTTTTAAAAAATGCCATAGAAGCCAGTCCGGAGGGAGGCCTGGTCAGTGTGAAGGCCTATGTTCGAAAGAAAAAAGTTATTCTGGAAGTAGAAGATTCTGGTTCAGGTATCGAAGAGACGCAGGCAGAAAAAATTTTTGAACCGTTTATCAGCAGTAAAAGCTCTGGCTTCGGGATAGGACTTTATCTGACCCGTAAAATTGTGGCCGCCCACGGTGGGAAGATTTCATTTAGTAACCGGCCAGGTGGTGGAGCAATTTTTAAAGTTGAAATGCCAGGAGGGGAAAGTGGCTAAGGGAGTCATTTTAGTCGTAGAGGACGACGATCTTCAGAGGGAACTTATCTCCAAAAATCTCCGGAGAGAAGGGTATGAAGTTATTTCGGCTTCAGCCCCGTCGGAAGCCCTGGAACTTCTTAATGACAATCCGGTAGAAATAGCCGTGGTTGATTATAAGCTCGGCCAGGAATCTGGTCTGAAGTTAATCAAAGATATCCTGGCCAGAAATCCTTTGATAACACCGATTATGGTGACGGCCTTTGCTTCAATTGAAACGGCTGTTGAAGCTATCAAGCAGGGCGCTTACGACTATGTCGTTAAACCGATAGATTTTAAAAAATTCTTGCTGGTCCTCGATAGAGCCAGAGAACGGTTTAAACTTCAGCATGAAATCTCTGAGTTGAAAAGTCGCCTTGAAGATAAGTTCAGTTTTAAAAATTTTATTTTTGTTTCGGCTGCTATGCAGGAAGTAGCCAGGCTTATCTCCAGAGCGGCTCAGAGTGAAGCGACCGTCCTGGTCACCGGCGAGACAGGCACGGGCAAAGATCTAATTGCTAGGCTTATTCATTTTTCTTCAAAAAGAAGCTCAGGCCCGTTTCTAGCTATCAATATTCCTTCTTTACCTGAGACGCTGGTTGAAAGTGAACTATTCGGATCCGAAAAAGGAGCTTTTACGGGGGCGACTGAAAGGAAAATTGGTAAATTTGAAGCAGCTTCTGGGGGCACACTCTTTCTCGATGAAATAGGTGAGCTGTCACCCTCGGTCCAGGTCAAGTTGCTTCGTTTTCTTCAGGATAAAGAGTTTTACCGCCTGGGTTCGACCAAAGCGCTTAGGGCAGACGTCAGGATTATTGCTGCCACCAATAGAAACCTGGAGAAGCTGGTCAGTGAAGAAAAATTCAGAAGCGATCTGTATTACCGGCTGAATGTCATCAGGATAAATGTTCCGCCACTGAGGGAAAGGAAAGAAGATATTCCGCCCCTGGTTGACCATTTCCTCCGGCTCTACGCCGAGCGCGAAGGGAAAAAGATCAGAGGAATATCCGCCGAGGCTCTGCACCTTATTTTGAACCACGATTTTCCGGGAAATGTCAGGGAGCTTGAAAATATAATTGAGAGAGCTGTGGTCTTTGCCGAAGACGAAATCGTTATCAGTTCAGACCTGCCGGTTTTTCTGGAGATGACCTCGGAAAAAGAGCTGGATCTGGAGAGTTCGAAGCCTCTGCCTGAAAAAGTCAGAGCGCTCGAGATTAGAGAAATTAAGAAAGCCCTGGAAAAATCTCACGGAGTCAAGAGCCAGGCAGCAAGGATTTTAGGCCTGACTGAGAGAATACTCAGCTATAAGATGAAAAATTATGGCCTTGAAAAATAGGAACTCTTTTTAATTCTCTGGTCGGCCAGCTGCCTATTAAATATATATCTGTCCTGCTAATAATCCACTTCTTATAGAATTCAATTCTTTTTTTGCTGCGGGCAGAAGGCAGCTTTTTTTAAATATCTTCAGTGGTCCAGTGCCATCCACCAGGCGCCACATCCGGCCAGTTGGGTTTTTGGCTCTCAGCTCTTCCGGCAGATATTCATCAGAGACATTATCGTAACAGTGGCGGGCAGCAAAGCGCAGGAAAGAGGTCGGAATACCGACTGAAGTAAATCCAGGATGATTGGTCGCTGGATAGGGTCCGCCATGATGCATGGCCGGTGAAACAGCTACACCCGTCGGCATTTTATTGCTTAATAACCTTCCAACTTTAAGCCTTATTACTGGTTCTAACTGGCGATAAAGTTTCTCATCTGCAGTTGAAGAGCTTGAATAATAAATAGCAGCGGTTAGATTGCCTTCGAGATTTTCGGCAACTTTAATTAACTCCCCGGGGGGCTTATGGAATGGTCGGAGTTTTTACCCGCCAGAATAAATGGGTGAAATAGCTAACCGGTCACCATCTTTGAGCTTTTCGCCTGGAGCTACAGCCTGTCCGTTTCTGGTCACAATTTTTGGCCGTAGTGGATCTATAGGCAGAGAAGCCAGAATTTCTTCCACTGTAGTTTCAGCTGGAAACTCAAGTGTTTTTTCTGAATAGCCTGCCAGATTGATCAGCGGGCCAATTAATTTAACCGTGATTTTTATCATCGACATTCTGTTTATATTTTTTATTTTATTCGAGCTTGGTATATTTTTCTACTTCCGCAATTTCGTCTTTGAGATCGAGGGACTCAGCAGTCTGTCTGGTCGGGATACCCCTTTTGTCCCAGCCTCTCTGATTGTAGTAGTGGTCAAGCAATTGATTGTATTTGTCAAGTTCAAGGACTTTGCCGGCAATTGGTCCTTCCTTATCAGCGTTACTGGGATCAAACCAGACCATCGGAGGATAATCTCTGGTTCTGTCCCAGTCAGGAAATTCCCTGACCCAGAAAAACTTCATCAGGGCATAAATGCGGTCAGACACTTTCCAGAAATCATCGAGTGACCAGTTTAATCCGGTTACCTTGTTAAAATACTCAGCATAATGATCAAGCGGCCAGCCCAACTCAATCCAGGGGAAACGGCAGGCGACAATAAACTCAAACAAACCGCCTCTGATTCTTTGCAGCTCGATAACCTTGGCTGCCTTTTCCGGGCCATAGGAATCACGCTGACTTTGCTTGATTTCAAACGTTATGATCCAGCTATCTTTATGGTGGGCACCAAGCGGGCAGGTGGCAAAAGCTAAAGCCATACCGGGAATGAACTTGCAATTATAAGCTGAAATTTCCAGGCCTTTGACCTGCATGGCATAGGCTTCTGAATTATGACCGATGGCTCTGGCCATTCTTAATGATCCTTCAGCCAGCAAATTGCCAACTTCTCCCTCTCTTCTGGCGGCTTGACCCAGCAATTTTTTGGCCATTTCAGCATCGCCGAACCTGAAGTCGCCTTTGATTGCTCCTTGCTCGATAGCATCGGCATAAAAAGCCAGAGTATCTCCAGCGGAGATAGTATCAAGCCCGTAGTCATCGCAGAGATAGTTCAGAGAACCGACCTGGTCGAGTTCAAAAATGTCAAGGTCACTGCCCAGCAGACCAATATTTTCATAGTCCAGCTCTGACTCGTGACCTTCATGATCCCGGATAGCAATGCCGCATCTCATAGTGCAGTTGGGGCAGCCGTAGGTGGCTACCCGGGCATTATTCAGCCTTTCACCATCAATTTTCCAGGCATCGGGATGGTGGGTCTGCCTCATGTTGTGAACCGGCAGAGCTGCCACTTCATTACACCAGGACAAAACGCCGGTGGTACTCTGAATTGACCAGCCGGTTTGTTTGTTAATTTCACCTACTTTCCTTAAATCATCAAGACCGAGTTTTCTCATCCCCTCTGGGTCGGCCACTGGAATAGGCTTCGAGCCTTTAATCACAATGGCCTTAAGTTTTTTTGAACCCATGACTGCTCCGATGCCTGGCCGGCCACCAGCTCTGCCTTCCAGGCTGCGGATCATGGCATAGCGGTTAAGGTTTTCTCCACCCTGGCCAATTGACAAAACCCCAACGCCCTTGCCATATCTTTTATAGAGATAATCATGAGTGTCATAGGTGCCTTTTCCCCAGATGTCCTCAGCCGGAA
>Ga0265297_10011665_pt1 | contig 10712 bp, 12 predicted proteins | sample Munlanlwell13791_FD_192502 | JGI IMG/M metagenome (GOLD analysis project Ga0265297, IMG submission 192502) | Leachate microbial communities from a municipal landfill in Southern Ontario, Canada - Leachate well 137-91 | ecosystem: Engineered > Solid waste > Landfill > Unclassified | place...
TCATTGAGGTCGAGAGCACTGCGATGTTGCCAAGTGCGAAGGTCTGACGGGCGACGTTGTACTGGAGATTCCTGAAAGCTACCCAGGACCAGTCGGTGCCGAAGCTAAACTTCACGTAGAGGATCGAGTCCACGTCCGAGCCTAGGGTGTTGATCTGGTAGTTTTCGGCTTTGATCTTGGTTCCCGCCATTGGAGCGTACCAGGTCGCGAAGCCAGCGGGACCATACTCGTGGGTTGTGCCTACTAATGCGCGGCTGTAACCTTGGCCGTACATCTTCAACGAGCCGTAGATGCCAGGAGTTGTGTTTTGCAGGGTCAGATTGAGCCCGCCCGCGTCGACTGCAAGAGACTGGCCGAGCTGCGCGTTTACTGCCGAGATGAGCTGAGTGTTGGTCAGGAACGGAGGACGGTAACCCTGCGATACGAGCGTGTCGTAACCGAAACTGACCGATTTCGCACTGCCGTCGATCTCGACGATCATCGAGTTGGCGACCTTGCCGTCCGTATAAGGAAGTCCAAGCAGGTTCAACAACAATCGAGCCGCCGAGGCATTGTTGGTCGGCGAGTCGGGCTGGTTCTCGGGGATCACGATGTAGGAGTAACCGGTGTTCTTGCCAGGCGACTGCACGGTCACGACCTGATCGGTGCTGTTCCAGTAGGCGATGCTGCCGAGCTGCGCCGGGCAGGCGGCGTTGATGAGGTTGGCGAGCTGCTGGAGCTGGGTGTTGGTTACCGCACCAGCGGCGGGCCAGGTTGTCAACGGAATCTGGAACTCGACGGTGTAGCCGTCGACGTACATGCGGATGTACGGGTTGATCGTGTCGTAGGGCGTTGCCTTGAGTTGCGTGTAGAGCAGGAACGGGAGACTGCCTGCGGTGTTGATCGCAGCGACTGTTCGGGTGGCGAACGAAAGTGCGAAGCTGTGACCATCAGCTGCGACAAGGGCGGCATTCTCGTAGGCGAGATCGCCTTCGGCGAGCTGGCCGAGGTCAAACGGTTCGGTCTGGGCGGAGTTCGCGGTCGCGCCAGCGCCGAGATTGTAGGAGCCCGAGATACCGGCAACGGAGGAGTCAATCTCGGCCTTGGTCATCGCGACGGTGACGAGCACTGTGCGGTCGCCCTGTGCCGACGTGAGGCCGGAGGTCCAGCCAAAGAGTGCAGCGGCGTCATCACCGAGGGTCGGCGTGAGCACTTCGACTTTCGAGTAGGGACCGTTTTTCGATTGGGTGTAGAGCTTCAACTTGCGACCGGTCGGCGAGGCTGCCACGTAGGTTGCGAAGCCGTAGCGAGGCTCGAACGTATCGTTGCCGGATAACTGCGTGTTGATGAAGTTGCAGAGGGCCTGCATCGTGTCGTCGAGCGTCGCTCGTACCAACGAGGCACAAATCGGAGACGAAAAGGTGATCGTCAGGTCATGCGCGGTCTCGCTATCGAACCTCAACCGTAGATATTTCGAGGACGGGGTTGCCAAGTTCATGATGTCCGTGGGCACCTGGAAGGCGCTCAGGTCGGTCTGGTCCAGTTCGGCGCGTTCGTCCGTGTTGGCGGTCGCGATGGGATCGCTACCACGCAGGGAGCCGACGCGGTTGAACCACAACATGTTGGCTTGTTTGAGGTAGAGGATCGAGCAGTGACCGGCGTAGTCGGTCGTTAGCGGAGCGCCGAAGAACTCTTCGTACTGGCTCGGCGTGGTGACGTAGGTCGGCCTGTTTACCGCACCTTTCCGTGCTGCGCCTAGAACGGCCGCGATACTGGTGCTGATCGCCGGGGCCACGAAACTGAGATCGTGCTCACTGGTTACGACAGCGGGGCTCATGATGTCCGACATTAGCCTTCTCCTTTATTATTTCGTGGCCTTGAGGATGCCAGCCTTTTTCAAATTCTGAACCTGCGCGTTGGCTTCAACGAGCTTGTCCGTTACCTCGACGACTTGCCTCGGCATGATCCGAAGATGCTTGCCACCGTCGAGGTGCAGCGTTACCGGCTGTCCGCTCAAGTTTTTGATCTTCATACCCATCTCCTCGTTCTTATTACCGCGTTTGAGTTCCTCTCAAGGCGGCTATAACTTTTCTTATCTTCATCGAGGCACCGTCATCTTTGACGGGATATCCCTGGCCCATCTTGCGGCGAACCAGGGTTACCCTACGGCTCCGGATTGAAACCGGAGTACCTTGGTGTGAAAAGCACCGAGTGCAAATCACAGCTATATTCGCGGAACCACTCTCAGCGGTTCATAAAGACTAGCTCCGTCGGCCGTCACTCGTGCCGGTTCGACGAAATAGCCGTTTGGCACGACTCCGTGAAATTCGTTTCCCTCGGGCACTCGGACTCGACGATAGAGATATATCGAGCCGTATCTCGCTCCACTTGGATGCGTTTCGTCGCGCGGTTGCCAGACGAGTAGCGGAGCGCCAGGAGTCGGGTTCCAGGGCGGTGTGTGCGCCAGGTCAAATACAAAGGCGACCGCGCCTCTATCGGCCATAACGGAACCGTCCGGCAGGCGTACTGCGCCAGTGCCAATAATCTCGGTAGAACCGGTTCCACCGCCGAGCGGGACGGATTCTTCCCAGTCGTAGACGCCAGGCGTACCTGGGCTGAGTGTTGTGGTGTCGAGCTGAAAGCGCGTTGTAACCAATACTCCGCCAGCGGCATCTGCTGGTAGTGTCCACTCTGGAAAGAGTTCATCGTCGTTTGTGCCTTCAGGTTCATCTCCTGCGTCAACATCGTCGGTCATTCCAATCGTTATCTTCTTCAGTCTGTCATCTTCCGTGTAAGGCAGTGGCACCCAACCCTCTACACGGAAGCTGTAATCGCGTCTGATTTGTCGGTCATCGGTGGAACCTGGCTCTAGATCGCTGGAATCACTGGCCGACTCCAAACGAACGGGGCAATCGGCCCCATAGACGTGGATGTTGGAGTAGGGCCGCATCCGCGATACCAGGTCCCAGTCGACGAGTTGAACCTCGTAGACGTGTTTAGCCCAGAGATTTACCTGGTAGCTGATGTTGACGGGCAGCATTCGAGGTACCGAGCGCACGCGATCAGAACCAGGAACGCGTACCCTTTCGAAGGGGATGAAGCTGGGAAGGAATCCGTTGACACGGTCGAAGGCCAGGTCGAAGGATGTTAGGTAGAAGGAAATCATCGGGATATCAGGGCGACCCTCATTCAGCGGAGCCTCGCGACGGGCAAAGGCCTTCTCGGGCGTAGCATAAAGAACGGGGATCGTTCCGTAGGTCTGGCCGTCTTTGTCCTTGGAGATACCGCTCAACCAGTCTTCCATCGCCATATTGTAGGCGCGCCAAACCCGCAGGCTCAGCCCACTGGTTCGTCTGGTGAAGGGGTCATATTTTGGGCCAGCCATTAGTTATCCTCTTCGGATTCCGGCCCTCTTCGTAAACGATGCTAATGCCTGATCAACGAAGGGGCTCGGACTACGCTTCTGGAAGGCACTGCCGGACTGGAGGAGCCTTGCCTCCTTGTCGTCGGCGGGCTTCACCAGTCCGTCATCCTTATCTTCACTGAAGGGGATGCCGCCAAACTCTGTAAGCTCCTGGGATAGGCGGGTTCGTAGCTCAGTCTGGAGGGTATCGAGGTCTTTGTCGAACTTGGGGTCGGTCTTTTGGGCCATACTAAGCCCCGCGATTCCAGCGGAGCCACTCCAAGGCGGCATGAACGTGTTTGCAGGTTGCCTTGAGGAGCTTTGGGTTACGGATGAGGGGTTTCTTGTCGAGGGCGTGGATCAGGGCCGCGCTACCGCGTGTGGCCAACGCCCACTCCCACTTGTAGCGGTGATCGCCGCAACCGCAGTTGACCCAGGCGTGGGAATCGCCATTGATCTTGTCGCCGAACAGGCGCACCTCCAGATCGTAGGTCTTCTCGTGTTCACCAGCTTGGAAGCGGAAGGAGCGGTACTTGCCTCGCTGCTTGTCATTGCCGTTTTTCTCGCTGACAAATTTGAGGTTCGCTCGCTTGGCGCGGCGAGCACGGTCGAGGGGCTCATTGTAGCGGAGTTTGTGGACGGCAACCTGGGCCTTGCGCCCACCGCGCGCCCACGGGCCTTCCTTTCGACCCTCTCGTAGGGCAGTTTCTGCCTGGTCGGCGGTCCACTGGCGGGCCTCTTCCTCGTCATCGGGCTCGAAGATCGAGCGTCGCTCGAACTTCGTGGTACGGGGGTCGGCGTCCGGCTGGCTAAGATCGTATCCCCAGACTGTAATCTCAACGCCGCCATCGGCTGTCGGGCGAAAGGTTGCATAATGGTTGGCGTTTGTAGCGTAATCGAGACGTTCCTCCCCGCCTCGGCCGTTCGCCGCTGCCGCAAAGGCGTCGGCGAACGTCGCAGTGGTTAATGGCGGACAGTATGGTCCTTCAAATAGGATGTTCTCGATGCGCATTCGATCCCTCTACTCATTATCTTCTTGAAATGGTTGTTGAAGAAGAGTATGCTAAAAATATTGTGCTAAGTTGGCTTGTGCCTTGTTCCGTTATGCTGTGCTTTGCTGGGTTAGATTATGCTACGCTGGGCTGCGTTGAGTTATGTTTTGAAAGCCTAACGGCGACCGTAGTCACCCCTGCGCCGCATGTCGATCTCTGGTTTGGTTGGTTCTTTTGCCCAAACGAGTTCTTTTGCCAGCGTCTTAATTTCATCACCGAGTCCGTGTCGCATTTCGATTTCGTGTTCTTCCTCGTCCTCGGCGTCATTCGCCAGGGCGAAGAGGTCGTCTGGTCCGTCCTGATCGGCTCGCCGTTGGATGTCGGCGGCGGACGCGGGCTCATCACCCTTGCGGGACGGCCGCACGCGGTCGGTCATGGACGAGGGCATTGTCTGTTCACCTATCGGTTGAAGCGCGCTCGTCGGAATCTTTACGCTGTTCATGCCAGGTTTGCTTACGACATAACCATTGCCATCTTTGAAGTCGATGGTGACGATTTCTCCTTTATCGACGAGTTCCCATTCTCCGCTGTCGCGATCCTTGAGCTTCAGCGATTTGAGAACTTTGGCCTTGGAGCCTGGTTCTAGCACAGCTTCATCGACATCCTCATTCAGTTCTTTGAAGCCGTACGAGCCCACGACATAGTGTTTACCGCCAATCTTGAGCACGTCGCCGATACTTATCGACGTGTGATGAAGGCCTTTAGCCAGGATTAGCGCATTAGCCTCACCGTTCGGTGACCAGGAATCACCCTGGAGGATACGATAGAGCTTCTCTGGCTTTGTTTCCCTCACCTTGCCGAGCAGCACGTGGGTCTGAGGTAGCGCTTTGATCGTCGGCGTGTCGAGGCCAGTAATGAACTGGGTGAAGTGCGAGGGCTTCATGAACCAAATTTCAGTCGACCCTGGGGACAGCTCGGGATGTAATTTCGCCGCGTCATTCAGCGTTTTGTACTCATCGCTCTCGAAGCCAGTCGGTGGTGTGTCTTCGGCGAGCAAGTAACTGAAATTGTTGAAGAGCGGGTCATGAATAGGCATTTTTCACCTCAATAGTCGTCAACGCGGCTAAGCGCAGTCTCGCGTTCTTGTTTCTCAATCGCGGCCTTCTCGTCGATCTTCATCTGGCGTTCATTGGCCGGTGTATCGCGTCCCGTCTCACTATCGCGGTTCGGGCTATCGCTGATGTCGACGTATTTGCCCGGGCGGCTCGGGTCTGGGATACGACAACCTTCGCCATCTACACGTTTGCAGTGGATGTGGTTGTGCTGAAACCGCCACAGCGGCTCATTCTGAACGATGGAGCTGATGACCTGCCAGAGCCTGCCATCGTAGGTCTGAAGCATGTCGCCCTCATTGAGCTGGCCGCCACAGTCACGTAGGAGATCGGTATAGTTGAGCACCATGTCGATCTCTTGATGCTCGTCGATACCGAAGCGGGTCAACGTGGACTCGAAGCTGATGTCCTCGTACGAGCCGTAGATTGTGATCGGCTCCATGAAATACTTGAACTGGGCCTCGCCGTGGGTGTCATCGATGTCAGTGCGGTCGAAGTCGATCCGGTAGAGTTTCGTTGGCGGAGCTGAAAGGGTGATGATCTCGATCTCGACTTCATCGAATAACCGACGGTCGGGATTGTCTGGATCGAAAAGCGAGAGGATGCCAATTGGTGCCCGTCCAGGAGTTTCTAAAGGTGGTTGGTAGTAGTTGGTTTTATCGTCGAGGTGCTGGCCGGTCGGGTTCTGCAACGGCACCTGTTTCGGTGTCTTGTCGACGTCGGCGGGATGTTTGTTGCGATCATATATATCTCTGTTTGCCATTAGACTGCCTTATGCCTTAGAAAAAATAAAAATGATTGACAAACAGGGGTATGGTTCATATAATCTTCGTCATGCGAATCAAGCGCTCGACTAAATGCTCGTTGAGCTTCGCCACCGCCACGAAACGGTCGACGCTCGACTGCGTGCTGATAGAGTATGGGCGTGTGGTTAATCTCTTTATTGACATCTTTTGGCCGGTAGCGCCGTCGAAGGCGACCATCTTGGCCCCTATCGTAAATGCGCCACAGACTTGGATCTCTCATCGCCTTCGCAAGGTAGCCGCTCGTGAGGCTGTGGACATGATAAATGCGGCGATCAAACGATGGGGCGATGAAGCTGTAAAGCCTATTCACCGTGGTCGTTGTATGACTTGCTCGTCGACCATCGCCAACTTGAAATCCGCCAAGAATGCTACCGGTTTCGACTTCTGGTTGCACCTCAATTCTATCGGCGAGAAGATTATCCTCGATTTGCCTCTTCGTTCGCATCGTCATCTTCAGAAACTCGAATCCCGAGGTCGTCGGCAGGCGTGGTACGTTATCACTCGCGACTACGTACAATTCTCCTACGAGATCGAGACGGGATCGAAGAAAGAAGTCCACTCCGCTGTTGGTGTGGATACCGGCATCAACGTCCTGGCTAGTCTCGACACCGGTGAGCAGTTCGGAACCGATGTTAAGGGATGTATTGAGCGGATCAAACGATGTGAACATGGGAGTAAGGGCCAACAACGTGCTCGCCGAGCCCTGCGCCAACGAATTGATGAGGTAGCTAAACAGGTTGTCCAGAAGGCCGACTTGATCGTTGTCGAAAACTTGAAGGGCATTACCAAAAATACTAAGGTCAAACGGCGCTTGACCAAAAATATGCGTCGATCTATCGGTAGCTGGAACGTTCGGTATTGGTTGACGAGGCTCCAACAGCGGTGCGAGGATAACCGTGTTACCTTCCGCTCCGTGGCCTCGTTCTATACCAGCCAGACGTGTCCAGCCTGCAACCATGTCGATAGGGGAAACCGCCAAAGTGAGGAGTTCTCGTGCCGGAAGTGTGGTTACTCCGGCAATGCCGATGTTACGGCCGCGAAGAACATTCTCCGACGGTTTCTTACCGGACCCTACGGTGCCGGTTTCAAATCCCGAATCGAGAGTGGTTTTTTGACCGCTCTCGTATAGGAAACGGTGTTTGTTCTTGTCGTAAATGTTGCGGTCGGCCATTTATCTTCCGTAAACGTTATCGCAATAAGCCTTCATAGCCTCACCGATGGTTGGAAACGTTTTTTCGTTTGGCTTCAACCATTCGGTAGGATCATTCCCAGGCGGAGTGCGAGTGGCTAAAAACTGGGGTTTATCCGCAGCGGAATGAGTGCGTTGCAGTATGGTGATTGAATCCATCCTGCCGTGAGGATTTTCCAGAGTGCCACGAAAAGCTATTAGCCATTCGTCTTGAATGGTTACTGCTTCATTTGTTGATTTGCCTGGCAGCCTGCTGCTCAACGGATCGAGATCGATGCGCCCACCCTCGGGCTGGCTACATTCATCCCAACCTTCCAGCAGGTCATCAATGGTAAGGCCGCGTGTTGTGCGTCTCATGGGGCCATCCTTTCTAATAGTTAAGCAGGCGGAGGTTTCGTTTGTTTGTGATTTTGAGGAGCAGCTTGACGGCCTCCTCTGCTGTGTCGGCGTATTTTAAATAGTCATTGCCATTGCCAGGGCGAGCCATGCCGGAGAAGACAACGGCGATTTTGCCTGGCTGTTTACGAGATGGAGAGAGGGTGGTCAATGCTTCATTGAGCATGTCTAGCGGCTTTCTTGCACCCACAATGCTTGCTCCCTCGGTACGAAAACTTCCTTTGACCTTCAGAACATATATCAGGTTGTTCAGCCAGATCATGCAGCTTTTTGGATAGACGCTAAATGAGGGTAGACGAACGTCATTTCCAGGGGCGAAGAGATAGAGATTGGTCTCTTTGAACCGTTCACCTGTGATAAGTTCGCCGAGACTTGAGGTCGATCTGAATCCATTTTGCTGTAGCTCACGTTCGATTTCAGCTTGAGCTGGCCATTCTCCCTCGTCCGCTATTGAACCTTCACTCAACCCTTCATTCACAGGCTGATACAGCAGCGTCCGCTGGCGCGCCGGACCATCGAGCAGCTCCTCGCTGAGACGGAGGGTGTCCATATCCGATTTGGTCGTCTGCCGGTCGGGGGCGTACTGAAACTCGACATCGGACTCGGCCAATATGTCATCTACGGTGCGTTTATCCTTGCTCATGACAAGCTCCTCCATCCATACTTCTGTCAGTATCTTCGGTGAGGGTCGAATATTGATGTAAGTACGAACGGTTTATGTCGAGACGATCTCAACCGTGTCGTAGCCCTCGAAGACCAATGCTGCGGTCAGCGTCCAGCGAGCCTGGAGAGCCAGGGAAATCTTCGCGCACGCCCACGTACCCCATGCCTCGGCTTTGTCGACCGCCGTGGTGTAGTTCAACTCGGTCGTGTAGGTGAACGTCTGGCCGAGCGGGAAGTTGTCTGGAAACTCGACCGTGCGCTCGGATAGTACAAAGCTGTTGGTCACCGAGAAGATGGTGCGGGCCGTGTAGGGTCCGGCACCGACCGGTCCGACGTAGATCGTCTCGCCGACGGTGAAGGTCGAACCTCCAACCGGAGTGACAATGAAGGCTCCGTCGTCGAACAGGATCGTACCCTTGCGGGTGACGCCACCCGAGTCGGCGTAGACGCCCCACCCAGGGGTGCAGGCAGTGTATGGAGTGACGAGATAGATCACGGCGTCCACGCTGCCGCCTAGCTCGACCTCGACCGGCCCGTGGAGGTTCAGCATCTGCGCGTGCGCCTTGTCGGAGTAGTCGTGGGTGAGGTTCATCGTGTAGGAGGCGTTACTCCCTACTCGTGATTTTTTTACGTATGTCTTGGCCATGTTGCTACTCCTCTTCGTCGGGGAATTTATCCAGCTCTTTGACGTAATCGCCTTTGGCGACATCACGATTTCTGGCTCGGCTGGTCTTCATTCCCTCGAATCCGCCGTAGTGGGATAAGACTTGTCCAATGTATCTTTTGATAAGAGCCTTGGCGGTGGGAAGGATTTTACGCGTAAACATGTTGAAGTCTATGTAGGCGGCTTCAAGTTTTTTATAATTTCGCGCGTCGGACATCCCCCACCCAACTTTATTTCGCTCTATTGAGGATCGGCTCCTCATCTCCTCTTCTGTCTGTCCTCTCTGAATGGCCCACAAGCAGTCTTGAATAAACTCATCATCATAACCGCACTCTAGAGAGTCTACTAAGTCAAGGGCTTGACGACGTTCACCCTGATCGTTTTTTGCTTCGCTGAGTAGCTCGTCTACGGTACGCAGGTCTTTCATTAGGACACCGGTTTGTAGCTGTCTGCGACCTTCGCCCAGGCGGCGATCTTCTTGACCGCCTCTCCTGGCGTCTTGACCTGGGTCTTGCGCAGGTTATTCATGGCGCGCCCTCTGGTGAACATTTCCAGCTCGCCGGTGCTGCTTAGACTCAGGTGTGCGAACCTGGAGTTCTCGAAGATGCCGTTCGCCCAGTTCTCCTTCTTATCCAAGGAGAGCTTGATCATCAGGGCGACTCGCTGTGGACCGCCAAGCGTGGACTTGACGATGTTGATGAACGGGATACCTGCCGTCTTTAGACCAGCGTGAATCTTCGGTCCCCATTCGTCTGCGGATTGAACATCGAAGAGAGCCTCTTCGGAGATCGGTTCGGATTCTGAACCCCATTCGTTGAGAATCTGGTCTACGGTACGGGCATCTTTGTTCATTCGTTTTTCCTCAGTCCTTATCTTCTTCATCGCCAGGTTTCTTCATCGCCAGTTGCGGCGATTTCTCCGATCACCTCTCCCTGACGTACGGCCTCGCCAAGGTGTTTGTCCACTGCGAGCACGAAGGCGTGAGGGTAGGCGACCGCGCTTACGAACTCACCGTTGATCTGCCTGATTTCGCACAGCGGACGAGCAGCGTCAGTCCATTCACCTACGTCGGCGACGGGGTAATAGAAGCCGGTCGCGGTCGCATGCGAGAGAGTGCGGCGGTAGCCACGCCCGCGTGGCACATCGCCAAGACCTAGATCGGTCGGCTGGCCGATGATCGCTCCGGCCCCGATGAGGGCATTACGGAGGATGCCGTAGGCTAGTTCGGGCGACGCTCGATGTGGCAATTCAACGGTGAAACCAGGCACGCCACGTCGCCTGGCGGCGGCTACGAGCGCGGCTTGTAGCTCCTTACCGTAAGGCCCATTCATTTCGGCGACCGTTGCACAACCTACCGATTCGGCGACCTGCCAGGACATGCCGTCAGAGAGGTCACGGCTACCTACCGGCTCATCCACGATGATGAATGGCGCGCAGTGTCGGCCGCAATGGATGTCGAGAACGAACTTGCTTTTGTCGATCTCGGCATACAGGTTCTGGGCAAGCCG
>Ga0265297_10011667_pt1 | contig 10710 bp, 6 predicted proteins | sample Munlanlwell13791_FD_192502 | JGI IMG/M metagenome (GOLD analysis project Ga0265297, IMG submission 192502) | Leachate microbial communities from a municipal landfill in Southern Ontario, Canada - Leachate well 137-91 | ecosystem: Engineered > Solid waste > Landfill > Unclassified | place...
GCATATGCGAAACAACGAAGATGCGCTTATGCTGGCTTCGCGCCAGAAGGCGCTGGAGCGGGGGGCTCCATAGCGGCGGGCTTGTCGAGAAGTGCGATGATCTTTTCATCGAGTTCCCCGGTGTAGAAGGGCGAACCGGAAGAGACCACGAGCAGGCGACCATCTTTGCGGGGCCGGACATATACGAATGAATCGCCAACATGAAGCACGGGAGGCTTGGTCCCCGCGTTCAGCAAGGAGCCGAAAACGCCTCCGGCGCGCGAAAGGAAAATGGCCGCGTTGGAGACAAGCTCCGCGTCAAATGGAACGGATGACATAGCGCCGAGCAGGAGGCCGTCCGGCCCGACCAGATACGCGTCTCGGATTCCACCGGAGCGAAGGAGTTCCTGGGCTGCTGCATCCGGAGCGGGGGCAGCCGGAAACCTGCGTGTCGGGGGTTCCGGGTTACGAGTCTGAGGTGGCGGGGGCAATTCGGCGGCAGCGCCCGTGCCTGCGCCAGTATCAACTATCTTCAACTGGACCTGGGTCTCGGGCTCGACCGACTCGGCGACGTCAATCTGCTGGGTACGGGAGTCGGCGGGGTTCACTACACGACGGGCTCGAATTCCTGAGACGACATCCATCGCGCAACCGCACTTGCTGCAACGGAATTTGGTGCCTTCGCGGAGAGCCTTGGCAGAGAGCATGGCGCCGCAATTGGCGCAGGCGATCGCGTTGGAGCCGGGTACGGTGAGAAACGCATTGCATTCACGGCACCTGATGCGCGTGCCGGGTTTCAGCTTGGTGACCTCGTAGTCGCGGTTACATTCAGCGCAGGTGAGAACAATGGTCATTCAGAACTCCCGGGCGGAGACAATGCCGCCCATGTCATTATACGCAGCCTCCGGGCAGGTCAAGATCTGCGACCTGCAGTGGAGAACGAGTTTAGCAGACGGGCCATTACTTCGCGCGAGTGCAGGGGCGAGAAGTCGAAGCCATGGAAAGCGCATTCCTGCCTTAGCGAGTAACGCATGAAGAAAGAGGTGACTTTGGTCGGAAGCGCGGGGTCCGGATTGACAATGAAGACCCGGTGCCGCTGGCATTTGACGAGCGCGAGAGAGAGAGCGTCGATAGTAACTTCGAGCAGATCTTCCTTGTCAGGCACTACGAGCAAAGCACCGAAACAATGGTCCAGAATGTTCTCCGCTTCGAGCGAGTCCAAGGTGTCGAACGGAAGACCGATCAGGTAGAAGGCGGTATCCACGGCGGCAGGCACACGCACGAGTGTAGCGCCGGGCGGAATCCTGGCAGGAATCTCGGACGGGGTAGTGCCGCGGCCTTCGAGGCGAAGTGCAGCGAAGAATTGCGCGAGCCTCTCAGAAGAAGAGAGGACGACGGCGGCCGGTACGGAGGCACGAGAGTAGTAAGCCTCTCCGAGCGTTAGACCGGCGAAGCTCAAGTTGACGTTGCGTATCAACTGGGGTGAAGCAAGTGCGCGTGTGACATCAGATGTTCCGGTCCCTGTGAGAAGAGGAATGATATCGCGGCCGAGTTCGGCCTGCATCATCTCCACAATGTCAGGGGGGAAGCGCTGGACAAGGCGCGGGCCATGCGCTGCGCGCTTGCGAAGAACACCGGTTGTGGAGACGCGACGTTGCGCGGGCTTGGGCGGCGCCAAAGTTGAGTCCGCTTTGGCATGGACGGTCTCGGTCTGAGAAGACGGTACTCCGGTTGACTGGCTGGCCGCTTGTGTGGCTTCCGGTGTTGCGTCCTGAGAAGGTGATATCGATTGCTCGGGGGATTGCTTGACTATACGCACAGACCGGCGCTCGGCTCCCTTAAGGCGGGAGAGTTCGGCGGTGGCCCATTCGAAGGATTCGTCGAGTTTGAGGATGAGCTTTTCCGCATCCTCTATTTCATCGGCTGCAAGCGCGGTTTCGCCGGATGCGATCCACTCGCGGCAGGCGGGAACGACATGTGGCACGTGCTTCTCGGCTTCGGCGGCGGCGAGGGAGTCAAGTCGTTCGCGCGCCTGAGCGAAATCGCGGGCCAGGTTGACCTTGCGTGAGGCATGGTAAGCATCGAGCTTTCGGGAAAACTCGAGCAGCACGAACATCTGGGTGCGGTTGATGTTGTTCTGTTCGCTGATGTTGCCTTCTACGAATTCGTATCGGCCGGTCGGATTCTTCACGAGATTGTAGATGGCCTGCAGGCCTTCCTCGCTCTCGTCACGCGCGGCCACGATACTGCCGTTGCGGAGCCAGATCTGCGTATAGGAGGAGCCGGACAGTATCTTCAGCAGACCGCTCTTCTTTGTGATATCGAGAAGCTGAATGACTTCTGCGAAACTGCGCGGCGAGAAACGGCCGACGATGGATGCCTCGGCGAGAAGATCCATCCTTCGGGAACGGTCGAGGATGGATTTCATCTTGATGAGCAGAATGTCGTTGGCGTATGGTTTGGCAAGGTAGTCGTCGGCGCCAGCCTCCGCTGCTGCGCGAAGAGCAGGGAGTCCGGACTCGTGCCCGGATAAAATGACCGGCACCGCGCGCAGGAGGGGAATGCCTCGGATCCGGGCAAGTAGTTTCCGTCCGTCGATGCGCGGAAGCAGGTCGTCGGCGACGACAATGTCGATCCGGTCGGCGAAGAGGGTGTCGAAGGCGGCCTGACCATTTGCGGCGATGCGGACGAGATATCCGGCCGCGGACAGGTCGAGGGCGAGGCTCCTGCAAAGGACGGGATCGTCGTCGGCGAGAAGAACCTTTGAAGGAAGTTGCATCTGCTCAAGTGTCATTTCCTGCCATAGGCTATGTACTGCCGGTGTCCTGTCAAGAAAACGGCAAGTTTCGCGGACGCGGCAAGGGGATATAATTCTACAGTATGAAGGGACAATTCAGCGCGAAAGCGGCCGTAACCGTGGCGATGTTGGCCATGATGCTGACGGCCTTCGCAGGCGGAGCGCGTGGGGAGCAGCTTAACGATGCTCTTGCTGCACTTCGGGGGACCGACGTTTACTTCGATTGGCGCAATTTCCATTCGAACAACGCTGACAGACTTTGGCCGCATTACACCGCTCCGGCTGAAGGGGCCTCATTCAACTCCAGCTTGACCATCTCCGACCGCCTCGTGGCTCTGTCTTTCAACGGCATCGGACGCGGCCTGACAAGAGAGATACTGGCAGACCAGTTCCGCCGCGACACTTCTTGCCCCGACTTTACGGTGTGGCTTGATCTGGCGCTTGGGCGCAGCCGAATCCCCGCCCTTCCAGTGGTTGGACTCGGCGCGGGTGGGGCTCGCGCGCTGGCGATGGAGGCCGCATTCGGGCTATGTGAGAACCCGCAATCGTTATACCTGTCGGTCAGCGAACAGGAAATGCCCGTGGAGATACTGCTCTCCCTGCTGTACGCGATGGCCCGGAACAATGTCCAGGTTGACCGGGGCGTACTGGACCGGCTTGCCCGGGTTCTTCCCAGGGAATACCGTTTGTTCGCGATCAGGCTGGCGATGAACGCACGGCAAGTCGGCAAGGACTTTCTGAAGTCGCGGCTGGACTCCGAATTGCCATCCGAACGGGGGATGGCTTTGCTGGCGTTGAGCATGATGGAGCCGACACCGACGAGAGAAGAATTTGCAGCCTGGTCGAAGTCCGTTGCGGACAAGGGCGGATTGCCTGCGCTCAGGTTGGCCAGCCTGGCGATGCTGGCCGCAAGAGACGAGGAAGCATGGGCGAGCATGAGGTCTGCGATGGCGGGAGCGAAAATCGAGAACGGTGATGACGCCGTGTTCGTATATCTTGCGCAGGGCGCCTGCGGAACCGAGGCGGACACTAAGGCGTTGTTCGATTCCCTTCCCTGGGAGTCCGATCCGCTGAGATGGCCCTTCAATTCGGCAGCGCACTTGGTTTTTGGCTGCGCGCAGAACTACGGTCTGAAACACTGCAAACCGTACATCGACCGATTGATGGCGTCGGAATACCCACAGGCGCGTGTGTACGGGGCGCTCGCGATAGGCGTGGCCGGCGATCCGGACGGGCTGAAGATGCTCCAGCCCCTGTACCAGGACGCTTCGTACGATGTACGCGCTGCATGTGTACTGGCGGCCCGGATGCTCGACACACCGTACAGTTTCGGACTGATGAAGAGATTCGTGTCTGACAAGCATCACCAGGAGCTGTCGGCCCTGGCTTCGCTGTTCATTGGCCGTTATGACAAGGAGGCTGCAACGCGACTTCTCAGCGACATGAACTTCTACATATTCGACAGGGAAAAAGCGATGGCGCTTCTGTCGCTGTCGTTCGCGTCGGGAGATGCATTCGGACCGGTTGCCGAAGCGAACCGGGGCAACGCGAGCCCGTACGTGCGCAGGTACAACGCGTTGGGCGCACTTTTCAACGGAAAAACGGAATACTGGGGAGACTTTGCGAAATCACTCGTCCAATATCAGGACTACGAACCGTTCGGGACTGCGGCATCGCTAAGGCGGGCTCTGCTTGCCGAGATGATTCCGTTCCCGTTTGGATACCTGGCTGACTACGTTCCGGTAGACTGACCTATCGCGGTCAGGGCAAGTGGAGAACATATGAAAAGAGCGGTGTTTTTCGCGTCGCTGCTTGTATGCGCGTTGGTCATCACCGGCGGAGGGCTCGGGGGCGAGATGATCGGGCCGACACCGGGCGGAAGCCCGATGTTCAGCATGTTGCCGAGTTTCAGCGCAACGCCGACCCCTCCTGACGTCAACGAGCGTTCGTGGGAACGCTGGTGGCTGGGCAACCGCGCCCCGCTGCTTGTAGAGTTCACCCCGCTTGGGCCGCGGCAGAATCCTGCGGTGGTCGTTCCACAGCCGGCGCCGACGAAATCCAGCTATATCAATATCAGCCCCACTAATTCGCCTCCGGGAACCTTCAAACCCGTTACCGTGCCGGAAAAGATCAACGTAATGCAACTCCTGGCCCTCCTTGCCTATGGCGGGGCGTTCAAGGAGATTACGCGTGAAATGGCCGTTGTGGAGCTTGCAGGCAGGGGCGAGACCGGGCTTGAGGAAATCATAGGAATTGCGAAGGCGGATAAGCCGGTCGGAGCAATTTCCGGCATCGCGCCTCAGACAATACGCAATTGCGCCATTATCGCGCTTGGAGAGATCCGCGCCCCCAAGTGTTATGACGTTCTGGTCGAGCTTTTCACCAAGGGCGACACAGATGTGGCGTTCTTCGCCGCCTTGGCGCTTGGCAGGCTGGGCGATCCCCGCGCGGCCGACGTACTGGTGAACGCGCGCGGCGAAGGCAACACCTATCTGCGGCCATCGATCGCGCTTGCGATTGGAATGCTGGGTGCGGCTGAGAACATGAGCTACCTGCAGAACGTTGCTCTGAAGGGTTCGTCGAACGAAGAGAGGCTGTTCGCTTCGCTCGGTCTAGGAATCATCGGGTCGCGCGACCCTCGCCAATATTTGCTGGAATATGCAAAGAAGGGCAAAAACCCGGTCGCCCGGGCATATGCGGTGTACGCCTTCGTGGCAGGATGCGACCCCAAGAGCTCGGATGCCCAGACCGGTCTCTCTTTCGTGAATGACCCCGAACCGAACGTGTGCGTGATGGCGTTGATGGGGCTCGCGATGATCGAGTACAAGGACGACCTCGACGCGATCGAGAAGATCGCCATCGATCCGACCAGGCCTGCCATGGTGGCAAAGGCTGCCATGCTGGTTATGGCAATGAGCAACCTGAAACCCGCGCACGAGAAGCTGATCGCGATGAAGGCAAACGTCAAGGCCGATCTTGTCCCGGCAGTGAATACCGCTATCGAACTGATGACCAAGAAGACCCGCGAGGCAATCCTGACAACGTGGAACCTGATAAAGGACGCGGATCTTCGCGAACTGGCTCCGTTCATACTGGCGAAGTACTACAAGGAAGATGCGCTGCCGATGTTCGACAGCGCCATCAAGACAAGCCTTACAGTGAACAGCGTCAATCTGTGCCTTGCATACGGCAGCCTGTACAAGGGTGGTCGCGCCGCAGCTCTGGAGCGGCTGGAGAAATCCGACAGGATGGAAGTCAGAGCCGCCGTGCTCATGGCTTATGCGATTTCTGCTGCCGAGGGCACTGCCGTAGCCGTGAAGCGGATCCAAGTCGGAGAGGACGAGGTCGGGGTGGCGGCGCTGGCCATGACAATGAGGATGCTTGCGCCCGGAACCATCATGAGATTTTTCAGAGACAACCCGGCTGGCGGGAATCCGAGAGTGGCGATAGGAATGGCGAGTGCGCTTGGTGCTTTGAAGGTTGAGGGCGCGGAGGATGCGCTGGACCTGTACCTGAATTCCCCGAGCCCCGATGTGCGCTGCTATGCTGCGCTGGCGATGGGTCGAATCGGAACAAAGCGCGCGGCAGAGCTGATTCTGCAGCGGTATCCTTCGGAGAGCCACCCGTATGCTCTGGGCAACCTGATTATCGCTGCGGGATTCCTACTGAAGAAATTCCCGAACGACGAGAAGCTGTTCGAAATGCTGAGGGCGGAAACAACGAACAGGGGTTACGCTGAGGCTCGTGCGGCCGCAGGAATTGCGTGGGGATTGGCGCAGAACTCGAGTTCGTTTGACAACATTGGCTCGCTGGCCGTTGGTGATTCAGACCCGTACGTGAAGGGAGCTGCGGCGCTGGCGCTGGGGCTGTCGGACTCGGAGGCCGCAATCCACGGGCTGCGGCGCGGTCTGGACGTCAAGGGGTACACGGCAATTCGTATGTACTCCTGCTACGCGTTGGGACTGCTGAAGGATCGGGTGGCGATACCCAATCTCATTGACAGGCTCAAAGACAGCGACAATGATGTTCGCGCGGCTGCGGCAATTGCGCTTGGCGCGATACGGGAAAAGGACCCGGCGTCGGAACGAATCAGGCCGGCTGCCGAGAGCGATGGCTCGATGGATGTGCGGCGGCTGTCTTCGATTTCCCTGATGCTGCTTTCCGATCCACTTGGATTCGAACGCTATCTGGGAGCGTTCAAGGGTCGCGGCGATGACCCGTTGCGCGAAATGGGATACGCCGAACTGACGGAGATCTCGAACCTGTACGTGCCGATCGGCTTCCGGATCGACGACTACTTGCAGGATAAGCCGGTCGCCAAGAAATAGTAGTGCTGGCAGCACTTGCCTTTAGGGCTTGCACTGCGAGTATGTCCCGCTTGCTTCGCAACGCTGACGGCTGGATAGGTCTGTCGGTGTTGACATTACGACGCGACAACCTGCAGCCGCTGCAACTGTCGCATAGAATCCATGTCTGCCCGCGTAGTAGTGGCACTGCCCACCTGCTTGCACTACGAGCCCCACTGATAAAATATGAGTATACCGGGAGGGTTTTATGACGCTTAGACAACTCGGCACTGCGTTGATGCTGGTTTTCTTCTGCGCGCTGACGGCCTTTACTGGGGCTGAGAGCGCGGCTGTGGATGTTAAGACGGGGGATGCATGGTTCGGCGTTTACGTTGATGGGGTGAAACAGGGCTCAATGCATATCACCGTCGAAAAGAAGAAAGGCGCGACCGCGGAGTATTACTCCATCGTCGGCCAGGAAAACCGTGCATTCAAGGTGAAGGACAAAGAAGTAACGGAAGCTTACGACTACAAAGCAGCGCTGGGACTCGATCTCAAGCCGATGAGCTACGAGGCGCTTGAGACAAAAGGCACGGCGAAGAACACAATCAAGGCAAAAGTAGCTGCAGGCGTTGCCGAGATCACGATACAGTTCGGCACAGCCGCTGCGAATCCGCCCCGTAAGGTCAACCTGACGGAAGGCGACTGCTGGAGTTTCTGTGCACCGTATATGTTCGCTGCCCGGAAATACGCGATGGACAAGCCGCGCAGGTATGGCAAGATCGTTGAAGTAGGTTGCGCGGTCATAAGTTTCAACGTGGCGGGAGCAGCCAGGAAAATGGCTTTCCAGGGCGCAGACACGGCCGCCACGGAATGGGTGGAAACGGAATCGCAGAAGTTCACGCTGATAGCGGGCGAAGAAGGTACTCCGCTGTGGTGGAGCGAAACCACCAAGGCGAAGGTCACGACGAAGTATGTCTGTGAACCCGAAGAGGTTGCGAAGTCGAAGTTCGACTTCGATCAGTTCCAGAAGCAACCGAAAGAAGAGACCAAGCCGGGCGTTAAGAAGCCGGATGACAAGACGGCCGCCGCAGACTTGAAGGGCACTCCATTTGAGAATGCTCTGAAGGCCGTGAAAGTCGACGAAGAGGGCGACGACATCCTGAGGAAGAAAGCTGCGGGTTACACGATGAGGCTTGCTGATGAATGGACCGGCAACTCGCTTGGATCAGCGCGAAACGACTACGAACTGTCGGGTGAAATGGTCTCCAAGAAGGGCGAAGACGATATGATTGGGATTGGCCTCTATGTGACCTACCGGGAAAAAAAGGACGATGATACGCCACTTAGTGTTATCGAGGATCTGATCAAGAACACGGATGGCGGCGAGATGAAGGGTACTCCCGCGAAGCTGAAACTTGATGACAAGACAACCGTGACATACGTCGAAGTCGAAGCTGGCATGATGGGGGTGGATGAGAAAGTCAGCTTCTACGTCATGGCAGCTTGCACGGATACTCAGGTCTTCCTGATAATGCCCTATTCCCTCTTCATGTTGCCCGACGCCAAGCAGAAAATGGAGGAGTTGGGCGAAGAGATGTACTCCATGATGGGGTCGTTCAGGATTGTCGAACCGGTTGAAGCGGAGTAAAGAGGCGAGCCAATGGCGCTCAGACACCTTTGCGCTGCATTGATGATAGGTCTCTTCTGCGCGCTGACGGCCTTTGCGCAGGCTGAGAGCGCGAGTGTAAACGTCAAGCCTGGCGGTTCCTGGTTTGGCATCTACGTTGATGGAACCAAGCAGGGCTCTCTGCACATCACTGTTGAGAAGAAGAAGGGCGCGACCGCGGAGTACTACTCCATCGTCGGCCAGGAAAGCCGGGCGTTCAAGGTAAAGGACAAAGACGTAACGGAAAGCTGCGACTACAAGGCCGCCCTTGGGCTTGACCTTAGGCCGATGAGCTACGAGGCGCTTGAGACAAAGGGTACGACAAAGAACACCATCAAGGCGAAAGTCGCGGCCGGAGTTGCGGAAATCACTATCCAGTTCGGCACAAGCGCCGCAAATCCTCCCCGCAAGGTCAATTTGACGGAAGGCGACTGCTGGAGTTTCTGTGCACCGTACATATTCGCCACGCGGAAGATCGCAACAGACAAACCGCGGAGGTACGGCAAGATCGTTGAGGTGGGCTGCGCGGTTATCAGCTTCAGTGTGAGCGGTGAGAAAAAAAAGACTTCTTTCCAAGGAAAAAACACGGCTGCGACAGAGTGGGTGGAAACTGAATCGCAGAAGTTCACTCTGGTACAGGGAGAGGATGGCTCCCCACTGTGGTGGAGCGAGACCACAAAGGCCAAGGTGACAACGAAGTACATCTCCGAACCCGAAGAAGTGGCGAAGTCTCCGCTTGACTACGACCAGTACGTAAAGAAAGCAAAGGAAGAGGGTAAGAAGCTTGAGAAGCAGGGCGCAAGCGATCTGACAGGAACGAGATTCGAAAATGCCCTGGAGCCCGTCCGGGCGGACGAAGAAGAGGCTGATGACAGTCACTTCATCAGGGACAAGAAACTTGGATACTCGATCAGAATTGCCGAACAGTGGAGGCGCGGCGGGGGCTTCTCGATGGAGAAATTCAAGATGGAGGGACGGGGGATATGCCCTGACAAGCCGAGACACCGTGCTGGTCCTCCGTTCGCCCTTGTCATCAGCACTCGGGAGAGAGAGAAGGATGAGAAGCCCGCGGACGTAATCGATGAGTTTGTGAAAGCGGAAACGGAGCACAAGTTGAAGGGAGATCTCGAGATCCTGAAATTCGATGCGAAGACAACGATTGTCGGGGCCGAGATCGAAGCCAAGATGCTCGGCTCCGAACAGACGGTGACGTACTACGTGTTTGCAGCGTGTTCTGACACGAACGTGTATTTCGCATGGCCGTTCGTGTTCGTCTTCTACGACGAGACCAAGGCCGAGTTGGAGGAGTACAAAGACGACATGGATGCTATGATGGGGTCTTTCAGGATTATCGACATCGTTGAAGCGGAGTAAGGAGGAGTGCCAATGACGCTCAGACATCTTTGCACTGCGTTGATGCTGGTTTTCTTCTGCGCGCTGACGGCCTTTACCGGGGCTGAGAGCGCGGCTGTGGACGTTAAGACAGGTGACCACTGGTTCGGCATTTACGTCGATGGTGCCAAGCAGGGCTCTCTGCACATCATCGTTGAAAAGAAGAAAGGCGCGACGGGGGAGTACTACTCCATCGTCGGCCAGGAAAGCCGGGCGTTCAAGGTAAAGGACAAAGACGTAACGGAAAGCTACGACTACAAGGCCGCCCTCGGGCTTGACCTTAAGCCGATAAGCTATGAGGCGCTCGAAGCCAAGGGCTCGGCGAAGAACACAATCAAGGCAAAGGTGACGGCGGACATTGCCGAGATCACGATCCAGTTCGGGTCGGCTGCGGCAAATCCGCCCCGTAAGGTCAACTTGACGGAAGGCGACTGCTGGAGTTTCTGCGCGCCCCTGATGTTTGCTGCCCGGAAGTACGCGCCGGACAAGCCATGCAGGTATGGCAAGATCGTTGAAGTAGGCTGTGCGGTCATAAGTTTCAACGTGGCGGGCTCAGCAAAGACGGTAGCATTCCAGGGAGCGGACAC
>Ga0265297_10011668_pt1 | contig 10710 bp, 13 predicted proteins | sample Munlanlwell13791_FD_192502 | JGI IMG/M metagenome (GOLD analysis project Ga0265297, IMG submission 192502) | Leachate microbial communities from a municipal landfill in Southern Ontario, Canada - Leachate well 137-91 | ecosystem: Engineered > Solid waste > Landfill > Unclassified | place...
GCGGCCGATTCGCGCACGAAGATCATGGTGTTGCCAACGAACGAGGAAATCGTCGTGGCACGTGAAGTGAAGAAACTTTTAGAGAACAGGAAGTAGCTTAGAGAAGCAGAACAGGAGAACGAACATGGCAGATGCAATTGGAATGATTGAGACAAAGGGCTTGGTGGCGCTCGTCGAGGCGACGGATGCGATGCTCAAGGCCGCCAACGTCAAACTCGTTGGCATGGAAAAGGTCGGTAGTGGCCTCGTGACCGCCGTGGTGGTGGGCGATGTTGCCGCCGTCAAAGCAGCGACAGATGCCGGTGCCCAGGCGGCGAAAGCCATTGGCCAGGTCGTCAGCGTCCACGTCATCGCTCGTCCGCACGAGGAAACCTGCGTCGTGCTGCCGAAGATTGCGACGGCGTCCAAGAAGTAGGCCGTGATGCGTAACCGGGCGTGCGCGAGGAGGACCTTGCGCATGGCGTGTTACGTCGTAACCCGGAGGCCCTATGTTTCTAGCCAAAGTTGAAGGCTCGGTTGTTGCCACGAAGAAGGACCCGAAGATGGTCGGCCGCAAGCTGCTCATCATCCGGCCGATGCTCGTGGACGACAAGGACCACACGAAACTCAAGGCCGGCGTGAATACCGTCATTGCTGTGGACAGCGTCGGCGCGGGCGAAGGTGAGATGGTGATGTTTTGCCAGGGCAGTTCCGCCCGGCTCGCCAACGGCCTCAAGGACGCGCCGGTGGATGCAGTCGTCGTCGGCATCGTCGATGCCGTGGACGTTGAGGGCAAGATCATCTTCAAGACCGGCAAGTAAGTGAGACAATATGAGCGCACCTGCGATTAACGAACAATTGATCCGCAACCTCGTCGAGGACGTCATTGCGCGGCTGAAGCAGCAAACGCCGGCGGCAGCGCCGGCGTCGCACGGTCCATCTGCTCGGAAGGCCAGCGCGCCGAACCGCTTCGGCATTTTTGCCGACGCGAATGAGGCCTGCGAAGCCGCCGCGCACGCGCAAAAGCAACTGGCGAAGGTCGGCGTTGCGGGCCGCCGCAAGGTGGAGGAGATCGTCAAGACGCTCTGCGATAAGAATGCGGAGTCGTGGGGCCGGATCGAGTTGGAAGAGACGAAGATTGGCCGGCTCGACCACAAGATTGAGAAACTGAAGGTCTTGAAGAACGTCCCCGGTGTGGATTTCCTGCAGCGCGTCGCCATCACCGGCGACAAAGGTGCGACGATTGACGAGTGCACGCCGTTCGGCGTCATCGGTGCGATCACGCCTTCGACGCATTCGATCCCAACGCTGGGTTGCAACGCCATCAGCATGGTTGCTGCTGGCAACTCCGTGGTGTTCAACACGCACCCCGCGGCCAGCAAGTGCGCGGCGATGGCAGTGCGCGTGTTCAACGAGGCGATCCACGGCGCGCTTGGCATCGAGAACCTCCTTTGCACCACCGAGCCGCCGACGATGGAGAGTTTCAAGGCGATTTGCAGCAACGCGAATATTGCGCTCTTGTGCGTCACCGGTGGCCCGGCGGTCGTGAAGGCTGCGATGGCTTCCGGTAAACGCGCGATTTGTGCCGGTCCTGGCAACCCTCCTGTCGTAGTGGATGAGACGGCCGATTTCGACAACGCCGCCCGCAGCATCATTACCGGCGGTGGCTACGACAACAATCTGCTTTGCATTGGTGAGAAGGAGATCTTCATCACCGCCAAGGCATGGGACGGCTTCATCGCCGCATTCAAGAAAGCCGGCGCGTTCGAGCTGAACGCCCAGCAAGTCGAGGCGCTGACGAAGGACGCGTTCACCTTTGAAAAAGGCCAGGGCGCGGGTTGTCCGCATCCAGTGCTGAACAAGAAGCTGGTCGGCAAGGACGTGAGCGTGCTGGCGCAGTCAGCCGGCGCGAATGTGCCGTCCGGTTGCGAACTGCTCTTTGGCGAAACCGACGCGGACCATGCGTTCGTCGAGGAAGAGCAGATGATGCCCTTCGTCCCGGTCGTGCGTGTGCGCGACGCGGCCGAAGCGATTGAGCGATCGAGGCACGCGGAGCATAACTATCGGCACACGGCGATCATCCACTCGCGTAATCTGGAGACGATCACCGAGATGGCGCGCGTGATGAACACGACGATTTTCGTCGCCAACGGGCCCAGCACCGCCGGTCTCGGCAGCGGTGGCGAAGGCTACGCGAGCTACTCCATTGCGACGCCAACGGGCGAGGGCATCACAACGCCGCGCACGTACACCCGGTTCCGTCGGCTGGCGATGGCTGGTTCGTTGAGGATTTACTAAACCATGATGCTCTGTCGCGTAGATGGCAATGTCACGGCCACGGTGAAGCACGCGAGTGCGACCGGCTGGCGGTTCGTGATTTGCCAACCGATTACCGCGGATGGCGCGGAACTCGGTTCGCCGACCGTGGCGATTGACCCGATGGGCGCGGGGTTGCACTCCCGCGTCATGGTGAGCACGGATGGCAAGCACGCGACGGAGCTGTTGAACTGCCGGAAGACACCGATTCGCAACAGCATCGTCGGAATCATAGATACATGAAGCTCGGCAAGGTTATCGGCAAAGTGACGCTGTCACGGCAGGTGGATTCGTTCACCGGCGGCCGATGGCTCGTCGTGCAGCCGCTGAACCGCGAGGCGCTTGCAGGCAAGGGACAGCCTACCGAACCGTCGGTGGTCTGCTATGACAACCTCGGCGCGGGCGTTGGCAACATCATCGGCTACGTCGAGGGCCGTGAAGCCGCGCAACCTTTTGAGCAAGACACCCCGATTGACGCTTACAACGCGCTCATCGTGGACACGATCAATTACATGCCGCCAAAGAAAACATGAAACAAGTCATCTCACTCAAAGACGTTACAGGACTCAAGGCCAGCGGAACCAAGACGTTTAGCGTGCCGGCCGACGCCATTGTTACGCCTTCGGCGAAGGATTTCCTCCGCAGCATCGGCGTCGCGATCCAGTTCGACGGCGCTTCTGCCGCTGCAGGCAGCGGCTCGAACGGCGGCGGTGCCTACGTCACAGCCGCCGCTTCTGCGGAACCAAAATGGAAGCCGGAGCACGTGAAGCTGTTCAACTCGCCGGAAGCGGAGCGCATCAAGGAGCAAATCGTCAGCGTTTCGCACCGCCTCTGGAAGCGCGAATACGTGGATGGCAACGGCGGCAACGTCAGTTACCGCATTGGCCCGAACGAAGTGCTTTGCACGCCGACGATGGTGAGCAAGGGCCTGATGCGCGTGGAGGACATCTGCATGGTGGACCTCGACGGCAACCAGATCGCTGGCACGGCAAAGCGCACGAGCGAGATTTACCTCCATCTCGAAGCGATGAAGGCGCAGCCGAAAGCACGCTCTTGCGTACACGCACACCCACCGCACGCGACGGCGTTTGCCATCACCGGCGCTGAGGTTCCGCGTTGCATGATCCCGGAGATGGAGGTGCTCGTCGGCACGGTCGCCAAGGCACAATACGAGACGCCGGGCACCAAGGCGTTCGCCGAGACGGTCCTGCCGTATTGCAAGGACCACAACTGCATCCTGCTCCAAAACCACGGCGTCCTCACTTGGAATGAGGAACTGGAGAAAGCCTACTGGTTCATGGAGATCGTGGACGCGTATTGTCGGACGGTGGTCATCGCGTCGCACCTCGGCGCGGCGTTCACACAGATTCCAAGCAGCAAGATTGGCGACCTGTTGAAGATCAAGAAGACGCTCGGTCTGCCTGACGAGCGCACTGGCTTGAAGGAAGCCGATTACTGCGCCTGTGAGTTCCGGCCTGGCGTGGTTTGTTCCAACCCGAACGAATCATCGGCGGCGGCCCCGGATTTGGAAGCGGTCGTTAAAATCGTGACCGAAGAAGTGATGAAGGCGTTGAGCAAATGAAAGGATCGCGGCCCGTGATCCGCAATTTGTGATTCCAGTGGTGGCGGTTGTACAGGGCCAGAGTTACGAATTGCAGATCACGGGCCGCGGTTGCCGATGAATAAATCTCTCGACATCAAACTGGCGGAAATCCGCCGCAATCCACAGACACGGACGTTCATCATCGCCGACGCGAAAGACCCCGACATGGCGCGGGGCATCGAGTCTTTCGGCCGCCTCAGTCCGACCGACCCGCGCATCCGCGCGCTGAAGTCACCGGAGGCATTCCGGCCCGACGAGGCAAAGTACCGGACGGTGGAGGATTTTTGCGAATTGATCCGCGAGGTGACGCGGCAGGGGCTGATCGACATCATGCTGATGTCCGCCTCGACCAATGAGCGGCTGACCATCAAGGAGCGCCTGTTCGACAACAGCCACATCACGCCTGCGGCGCGTGCCAACGACACCACCGACATCTGGGTCGTGCGCGGCAACCGCTACGCCAGCGAGGCGTCGCGGCCGTTCCGAAGCGCGACGATTGACCATATCCAGTGCGGCAAGGTCGAGTGCGAGCCGAAGGAACGCGTCCTCGGCGCGAACCTGGGTCTCTATTCCGTCACCTTCGTCAACTGCCTGCACCGCGACATGCAGACGCTGAGCGAGTTCAAGGAGTTTCGCGAGGAGGCGGAGCGGAAAGGTTTTCATTACTTCCTGGAAATCTTCGACCCGAACGTGGATAGCGGCCTCGCGCCGGAGAAGATGGGCGCGTTCGTCAACGACAACATCGTACGCTCGCTGGCGGGTGTCACGGAACGCGGCCGGCCGTTGTTCCTGAAGATGGTTTATCACGGACCGAAGTTCACCGAGGAACTGGCTGCCTACGACCCGAGCCTGCCCGTGGGCATCCTCGGCGGCAGCGCTGGCACCACCTACGACGCCTTCAAGCTCATCGCTGAGGCGCAGAAATACGGCGCGCGCGTCGCGCTCTTCGGCCGGAAGATCAACAACGCCGAGCACCAGCTTGCGTTCATCGAGATGCTGCGGCGGATCGTGGACGGTCAGGTGCAACCGGAGGAGGCTGTGCGCGCCTATCACGGCGTGTTGCAGGGCTTGGGCATCAAGCCGCAGCGTTCGTTGGAGGAAGACCTGCAAGTCACCGATACCTCCATGAGCTACGCCGGCTCCACGACGGTAACAGTTTCGAAGAAGCCTGTAGCGGGCCGTTCGACAGCGAAAGAAACGGCCGGCGGTCAGAGACCGCCGCTACAGCAGAGCGCAACGAAGTCTGTGTCTTACGCTCCGCCGACTGCGGTCACTTCATGGCCGACGTTTCCGGACGGCTCGCCCAATTTCGGCAGCATGAGCAACGCCGAGCGTGTGGCCTACTTCAAGGCACGGCTGAATAACAAGCTCGGCATGACGCGGTAGGGGCCGGCGCGCCGCGCCGTCGCTTCTCAACGGGGATTTCAGACACCGCAGTGCGGTGTGCCTGTTCTGTCTGCTTCCGCGCCTATTTCCCCCGGCCTTTCAGGACGAGATCCTTCTCAGGGAAATCATACGGATCGATAGCTTCTTTGGGATGGACACCGAAAGCTGATCGCTATTGTCCGCTCAACATCCCCTGTAATGCTGCGTGCACTATTTCCACTGACAGCGCGTTCATTGTGCCGGCTGCGGTGACGACGCGGACGCGCGGGCCGAGCGGCGACCAGATGTTGGGCGAGGTGGGGCCGAAGAGGGCGAGGGTTGGAACGCCGACGGCGGCGGCGAGATGAGTGATACCACTGTCATGGCCGGCAAAGAGGCCGCAGCGTTCGAGAATGGCGGCGAGTTGGGGCAGGGGAAGATTCCACGCAGCAGGAAGGTTGAACGACGCGAGAGCGCGGCGGGCGGTGTCGTCGGCTTCGCCGCCGATGAGCAGAATGTTGCAGCCGGCCTGTTCACGCAGTGCGCGGATGACGGCGGCCCAACGGTCGGCGGGCCAGACTTTGTGTTCGCCGCCGCTGCCGGGATGAATGGCGACTAACGAGTGAAGAGTTGAGAGTGAAGAGTGAAGAGTTAAGAACTGCTCGGCGAAAGCGCGATCGGCGGCGTTGGGAAAAATGCGCGGGTGCGCTGGGTCGGCACGGAGGCCGAGTTCGGCAAGCGGGCGGGCAAAGTGGGTGGCGGCATGTTCGCGGTCGGGTTTGGCGGAGGCGCGCAGCAGGCGGGTGACGCCAGCGCGGCCGAGGTTGGCGCTGAAGATGTCGTCGGGGTCGTAGAGATAGGAAAGGACGAGGTCGAAGCTGGCGAAGTAGTCGCTGAGCGACGGGTCGAGGTCGGCTTCCGGCACGAAGAAACGGGCCATAGGGCCGGCGTCGATGGAGCGAATGGCGTCGGCGTAGTAGCGCCCGTCGGCGAGCGCAGCGATGCGCGGGTAGCCGAGGATTTCGAGACGGGCCGACGGCCAACGTTGACGAAACGCGCCGATGGCCGGGAGTGTGAGGATGAAATCGCCAATAGCACCGCCGCGAATCACCAGGATACGAGGATTGTCGGGGAGGGGGAGCATCTTGGGTTCACGCACTGCTCGGGACTTCGCCTGAGGAAACTGTTTCAATACACAAACAGGCCGAGAGCGATGAGGACCAAGCCGAACACGCAGCCGACGGCGGAAAGAACGCGGGTGCGGCTTTCGGTGACGGTGGCCCATTCGATCATGTCGCGCATCCGGTAAGGGGAGACGGTGAACCACATGCCGGCGATGGCCCACACGTACGCGAGGACGGTCATCACAAGCCGCCAGGGAGTCTCGAGTTGGTTGGCGGAGTCTACGACGATCTTTGCAACCATGAGCAGCAGGATGGCGAGGCCGCGAACGGCGAGGAAGTCGAACTTCAGCGCGATGAGGCCCGCGTAAACGCCGACAAGGAACAGATAGACGGCGTTCTTGGGCACGGCCATGCCGTCCTCGCGGGCGTTGTTGACGATGATCAGGCACCAGACCAACGCAATGCTCAGGAAGACGATGCCCGGCCAGACAGCGCGCGGGAACTTGCGCAGACAGTCGCGGTAGGCTTGCGGTTTCAGCACGCCGGGCAGACGCGCGGCAACGATGGCAGTGCCGACAGCGATGGCGACGGCTTTGAGAGGGATGAAGTAATACATGGGAGTAATCAGTGATCAGTATTCAACGGTTCGCCGTAGAGCGTGTGAGACTTGGCGCGGGTGATGTGAATGTCAAGCAACTGGCTACGACGGCAGCCAGCGCCGGGGAAATAAACCAGACGGTTGCAGCGCGTGCGGCCAAAGAGGCGACCTTCGACCTTCTTACTTTCCGGCTCGCCCTCGACAAGCACTTGGGTCGGGTGGCCGATGAGGTGGGCATTGCGATGGGCGGCGTGCGTCTCCGTAAGCTTCCAGAGATGATGATGGCGGCGGACAATCTCTTCCTGCGAAACCTGGCCCGGCATTGTCGCGGCGGGCGTGCCGGAGCGATTGGAGTATTTGAAGAGGAAAACATTATCGTATTCCATCTCTTCGCAGATCCGCACGGACGCGGCGAAATCCGCGTCGGTTTCGCCGGGGAATCCGACGATGATGTCGGTGGAGATGGCGATGCCAGGCACACGGGCGCGGAGTTTCTCAATGATGCGCCGGTATTTGTCCACGGTGTAGGTGCGGCACATGGCCTTGAGAATGCGGTCGCTGCCGCTTTGGAGAGGCAGGTGAACGTACTCGCAGAGCTTTTCCACCCGGCCGAAGCACTCGATGAGATCATCGCGAAAACCCTGTGGGTGCGCCGACATGAAACGGATGCGCTCCAATCCTGGCACGATGTTAACGGCTTCAAGCAGTTGGACGAAAGCCGACTTGCCGCCGAGGATCGGAATCACGCCGCGGCCGTAGCTGGTGACGATCTGGCCGAGGAGCGTGACTTCCTTGACGCCGCAAGCGACGAGGGCGCGGATCTCGGCGAGAATCTCCTCGATGGAGCGGCTGCGCTCGGCTCCGCGCGTGGTTGGGACGATGCAGAAGCTGCATTGCATGTCGCAGCCTTGCATGATGGAGACGAACGCCGTGGGTCGTGCGCTGGCCGTGGCGTGGTTTCGAATCGCGTTCTGGCTGCCGGCTTCCTCTGCAGTATCAAGGATCGGGGTGCGGCCGTTGTTGAGGAAGTGGTCGAGGTGATCCGGGATGCGGTGGAATTTCTGTGTGCCAATGACGAGGTCCACCTTGGGCAGACGGTCGAACAACCGGGGCCCGAGTCGCTGTGCCATGCAGCCCATGAAACCGAGGACAAGATGGCTGCGACGGCGCTTCAGGCGCGTGAGGAGGCCCATCTTGCCGATTGCTTTCTGCTCGGCCAAGTCGCGGACGGAACAGGTGTTGAGCAGGACGACGTCGGCGTCGCGTTCGGACTTGGCAAGGGCGTAGCCGCGGTCAAGCAGCATGGCCGCCACGGCGTCGCTGTCGCGCTCGTTCATCTGGCAGCCGTAGGTTTTGATGAAGACCTTTTTCACGAAACGCAATGACGGCTGTGCAGAAGGCGACAACGCTACGGCGTCGTCGGGCGGCCGTAGATAAGCGACATGATTTCCGTCCGGGTGGTGATGCGCTTGCGGAAGTCACCGCGCATGGCGCTGGTGACGACGGATGTGCCAGGTTTCTTGACGCCGCGCATGGTCATGCAGGTGTGGATGGCCTCGATGATGACTGCGACGCCGTTGGGGCGGAGCATCTCGTTAATCAGGTCGGCGATCTGGCTGGTCATCCGCTCCTGCACCTGCGGACGGCGGGCGAAGGCCTCGACGACGCGGGCGAGCTTGGAGATCCCAACGATCTTGCCCTTGGGAATATAGGCGACGTGCGCTTTGCCGAAGAACGGCATGAAGTGGTGCTCGCACATCGAGTAAAAAGGGATGTCTTTCACGAGCACGACCTCGTGATGGTCTTCCGTAAATGTCGCGGACAGCGCCTTGCGGGGGTCTTCTTCGCCGTGGCTGAAGATTTCGGCGTACATCCGCGCGACGCGGGCGGGCGTCTCACGCAGGCCCTCGCGGTTTGGATCCTCGCCGACGGCTTTGAGAATCTGCCGCATGGCTGCTTCGATTTTCTTTTGGTCCACCTGACGAATCATGAATACTCCAGTATTAACGGCGCGGCAGCATAGACGAGACGCCGCTACGGGTCAACTGATGGGTCGGCGCGGTCGGCGCGTCTGTCGGGTCAGCGGGCGTCCGCAAAGCGGGGCTGAAGTTACGGCGGCCAATGTCAATACTTGGGCAGGTCGCGGCCGCACTTCGGGCATTTTTCGAGCGGATTCTTCAGGTTGAGCGGGTAGGGGGCGTCGCACTTACAGTGCGTGAGGATAAAAGCACTACGCTCGCCGCATTTCGCGCACTTAACCGGATAGTCTTTGAACTTAACCGGCAACTGGGCCTTGAACTGGTGGGCGCAGTCGTTATTGCTGCAGATCAGGAGCTTCTCCCCCTTCGGTGTGGAAAGAACGTTGATGCCTCCGGTCATCAACCACACGGCTGCGAGTACGGCGGCGATGACGATGAGAATAACAAGCTGACGAGACTTCATGACGGTTTGCGGTTAACGTTTGGGTTTCGTTGCGACGTCGTGAAAGAACGACTCGAAAGCGAGACTGGCCTGCTCTGCCGTCAGCAATTGAACGTGTCCGTCCACGAAAATCACGTTGTCTTTGCCACCCAGGAGCGTGAACGGATCGGCGTTGTGGTAGGAGCCGGGTTGCTCGCGATGAGGGTCGTCGTGCGCGAAGTAGCCGTCGTTGAGGAAGGCGCGTCCATCTTCGGGCGGAAAACCGGGAGGATTTTCCTCTGTCAGCAGCATGGTCTGCGACGGCCGCTCGGCCTCGATGAACTTCTGTGCCCGGCTGTGGGTGATCCGGTCGAATGCCGGCACAGTCTTGGTCTTCACGTCGTCGGCGCCGCTGAAGTAACTGGCCATGGAGTAACTGCGGACGAAGTCCCTATCGGGGCGCGAGGGGCAACGATACACGCGAACATCGTTGATGTAGCGCCAGAGACTTCCCATAGTGATTGAGAGGGTGCCGTTGCTGCCGGTCAGGGCGGAGCCTGAAATCCAGTTCGGCTTGTTGGAAACTCCAAACAAGGTCCCGGAGCTGTCGGTTTCATTCAGCGGACAGCGGCCTTCGTTTTCCGCAGCATACGACATCAGGCCGTTATAGAGCTGTTTAAGATTGCCTGTGCAGATCACGACGTTGGCTTTCTCCTTCATGCCGGTGACCGCGGGAAAGACGAGGCCAACCACAATGGAGATGATGACCATGACGACCAGTAACTCCACGAGCGTAAACGCTGCGCACCGGCACTGGAGCGGCCATCGGGAAGTAAAAGGGGACGATGCAATCACATTCATTGTCCGAGCTGTCTTTAGCATTTCCATGCACACTACACCGGCTTTGCGCCCCAGGTCAATCCCGACCGATAGGAGCGTCGGCTGTGTTCGGCGGCGTTCCGGGTTGCGTTGGCGTGGTGGGGCGGCTAAACATGTGGCACAACTCATGGTCAGACAGCTTGATCTTGCGGCGTTCTATCGGCAACTGGCGACGATGTTGAATGCCGGCGTGTCCATGGAGCGCGCGCTGAAATCGCTGGAGAGTGCCGCGGCGGGGCGTGCGTTGCGTGGGGTGAGCGCTGCGGTCGGGGCCCGCATTCGAGGGGGTGGCGATCTGGCGGAGGCAATGGGTGAGCACGAAGGAGTGTTTCCGGTGCTTCATCGCGAATTGGTCCGCGTCGGTGAACGGACCGGCACGGTGGATCGCGTGTTGCGGCAGTTGGCGGAGATGGTGGAGCAAATGGCGGCAATCCGGAAAGAGATCT
>Ga0265297_10011669_pt1 | contig 10710 bp, 11 predicted proteins | sample Munlanlwell13791_FD_192502 | JGI IMG/M metagenome (GOLD analysis project Ga0265297, IMG submission 192502) | Leachate microbial communities from a municipal landfill in Southern Ontario, Canada - Leachate well 137-91 | ecosystem: Engineered > Solid waste > Landfill > Unclassified | place...
ATGGGATTCCTCCCGTCCTTGTATGCATATGGATACGACGGGCCCGTCTATTGCACGCCGCCTACGCGCGAGCTGATGGCGCTCCTCCAGACGGATTCCGTGGACCTGATGAAGAAGTCCCTGGGTGTGGACCCACCTTATGGGAAGAAGGACATCCAGAAGGAATTGAGGCGCGTCGTGCCGGTGGAGTACGGGGAAGTGGTGGACATAACCCCGGAGATAAAGATGACGCTCTACAACGCGGGCCACATAATCGGCAGCGCGATGGTGCACCTGCACATAGGCGAGGGGCTGCATAATCTCGTATATAGCGGGGACATGAAGTTCGGCTATACGAAATTGTTTGAGCCGGCGAACACACATTTCCCGCGGATAGAGACCTTGTTCCTGGAGAGCACATACGGGGCGAAGAACGACGTCACCTCGAACAGGAGGGACATGGAGGACCGGCTGGTGAATATCATAAAGGAGACGGCGGCGAAGGGCGGCAAGGTCCTCATACCCGTGTTCGCGGTCGGCAGGAGCCAGGAGATAATGCTCGTGCTGGAGGACTACGCGAGGAGGGACCCGAACTTCAACATCCCCGTGTACATAGACGGCATGGTCATGGAGACATCGGCGATACATACCGCTTATCCGGAATACCTGCGCGAGAGCATAGAGAGGCGCATACTCTCCAACAACAGCCCGTTTGAGTCCCCGATGCTCAAGGTGGCGAAGGGCACGGACAAGGAGACCATAGTTACTGGCGAGCCCTCGGTGATACTGGCGCCTTCTGGGATGATGAACGGCGGGCCCTCGGTGGAATACCTGCGCCTCATGGCCGAGGATGAAAAGAATACGCTGATATTCGTGGGCTACCAGAGCCCACTCTCCCTCGGGCACAAGATACAGCGCGGCATGAAGGAGATACCCGTGACCGGGGACGACGGAAGGGCGAAGATAATGAACATCAGGATGCGCGTGGAGACCGTGGAAGGGTTCTCCGGCCACAGCGACAGGCACCAGCTCATGGCGTTCCTGAGCAACCTCAAGCCCACCCCTGAACGCGTGTTTACGATGCACGGGGACTGGAACAAGGCGGACGACCTCGCACGCGCGGCTGCATCGCTGCTTAGGAGGGAGGCGAGGGCGCCCCTGAACCTGGAAGCGATACGGTTGAAGTGAGAAGATATACTATTTCTTATCCTTCTTCCCATCTTTCTTTGCGAAAGCCCTGTTCATCAGCGGCACGCAGTAGAAAGAGAAGGCGAAGCCGGCTATGCCGCCCGTGAGGAGGCGCAGGAGGTTGGTGCTCTCACGCAGCCCTATGAGCTGCGTCCCCCCGTCCAGTGCTATGGGCACGAGCGCGAGCATGAAGAAGAGCGGGTTCGGGATTTCCATGGAATCTGATTTCTTTAGGAAAAACAGGAGGAGGCCGCTCGCGAGCGCCGCCAAGTATATGCCTATGTCCCTTGAGCATACAGGGAACGGGTAGCCGACCATCCCATTCTTTTCGGTGATGTGCAGCGGGTACGGGGCGAGGCTGCCTGAGGATGTGCAGTCCGAAATCCCGTATCCCGGGAAGTAGCATATGGAACGCGAGATGAACTGGTGGCAGGTGAGCCCGTAGAAGGAATAGAGGGGCTCTGCGGCGCCGGAATCCGCCGCCGCGAGGAAAGGCACTATGAATATCGGCAGGGTGAAAAGCGCAAGAAGGGCCATATAGACCTTGTAACCCAGTTCCATCCAATCACTCCGGCATTTTATCTCCCAGCTCGCGCCTGCATTCGTGGATTTCCCAGGGATAGATTATCCACGCGCCCGTTTCGCCCTCAAAAAAGTCCGGGCGGAAGGCGGAGTGCGGCTTGAAATGGAGGGTTGCGACCTTCACTTCCCCGGCGCCCATGTCCAGGACGTGCTTTTTTGCAACTTCCAGGCTCTTTCCTGTGTCTGAAACGTCGTCAACGAGCAATGCCTTCTTCCCGCCGAGCTTCGCCGGGAGGGGCTGCGTTATTTTGGGCGCTGCGGCCTTCTTCCCGATGCCCGTGTAAAGCGAAACGCGCATCACATATAATTCGTGCAGGCCCAGAATGTCGGAGAGGAGGCGGGCGGGAACGAGGCCGCCCCTGCTTATCCCTATTATGACGTCCGGCCTGAAGCCGGACGAGGATACCCTGGATGCGAGGCGCTCGCACATCTGCGACGCATCGTCCCAGCTTACCCTCAGGAAATCCATGGGTTGGATTGGTTGGCGCCTGATTAAAAGCGTTCGCTCTCGTGCGACCCCTGATAACCTTTTTATATTTTCCCTTTGAAGAGAGGGATGTGATAGCATGGGCATACTAAAATCGATTAAGGAGTTCTTCCTGGGCAAGGACGAGGGTGCGCCTGCATCCAGGCCGGCCCCTTCCGCTCCGAGGCCGGCGATGAGGCCGCTGCCTCCGCCGAGGCCGGGCTCAATCCCGCCGAGGCCCATTACGCCGATATACAGGCCGCTCCCGCCGGGTGCGAGGCCCGCGATGAGGCCGCTCCCGCCCCCGAGGCCGGGGATGGCGAGGCCGGCAGTGTTCGCGCCGCCGTATTCCGCCATGAAGAAGGCGCCTGCGGCGAAGAAGGCCGTGGCCAGGAAGCCGGCAAGAAAAGCGGCGAAGAAGAAGGCTGCTCCAAAGAGAAAGAAGAGAAGGTGAGGGCTTCGGCCCTCATTTTTTCCTTTTTAGTTTATTTACTATTAGTTTTGCAAACCAAAAAAATCAGGGTAGCAATACCGCCGCCGCAATCACCGAGGTCCATTTGCCGTTCTTGTCCACGACCGCGGTCTGCGTGGTGTTGAAGGTCTTGACGATCTTCCCGCTCATCTTGAAGTACTTCTCCTTCTCGTCCCAGTTCGCGTCCACGTCGAACTCTATACCCTGAGTGGATGCGAGCATGGATGCCGCGAGGTCCTCGGAATAGTCGCCGCACTTCTCCTGGTTCAATCCATACGAGTGGTGCTCGCTCAGGTAGCCGTGCACGGACGGGTCCGCGGGCAGCGCGGTGCCGATGGAGGCGGATATGAGCCTGTTCGGCTCGCATGAGGAAAGGCGCGCTAGGACGCAGAAAACAATCTGCCCGGCGTGCATCTCCGCGAGGCCCTGCTCGCGGTCTATGAGCTGCGCGTTGGGCGGGAAGATGCTGGACACCGTAACAAGGTTGAATTTCGCAATCCCTGCGGAACGCAGCGCCTCCTCAAAGGAGCTCAACCTCGTGTTGGAAACGCCAACACCCTTTGTAAAGAATAGTTTCTTGGGGACAAAAGTCATTTATGTCACAGGAGTGGTTTTTTTAGGAACAATTTTTTAATGTTTATATGGGAACTTGATGCATGGCAGTCACTCCGTGGGAAGTCTCGGGCAAGGTGGATTACGAAAAGCTCGTGAAGGAATTCGGGACAAAGAGGATAGACGGGAAGCTGCGCGGCAGGCTGGAGAAGGACGCGGGGGGCACGCACGTGATGCTGCACCGCGACTTTTTCTTCTCGCACAGGGATTTGGACCTGGTGCTGGACGACTATGAAAAGGGGAAGGGCTTCTATTTGTACACCGGGAGGAAGCCGGGCGGCCAGATGCACATCGGGCACCTCATCCCGATGATTTTCACGAAATGGCTGCAGGACCGGTTCAAGGTTAATTTGTACATAGAGATTACGGACGACGAGAACTTCCTGTACAAGAAGGACATGGGCTGGGAGGAGACCGGGAAATGGGCGGAGGAGAACATCGCGGAAATAGCGGCGGTGGGCTTTGACCCGGACCGCACCTTCATCTACAGGGACAGCGAATACATGGGGAACACTTATCCGATGCTATTGAAGATAGCGAAGAAGGTCACATATTCAACGGTGAAGGCGGTGTTCGGGTTCACAAATGAAACGAACATAGGGATGGGCATGTACCCGGCGTGCCAGATGCTGCCGACCTTCTTTGAGAAGAGGAGGTGCCTCATTCCTGCGGCGATAGACCAGGACCCCTACTGGAGGATACAGCGGGACATCGCCGAGGGGCTGGGATACCACAAGGCGGCGCAGATACACTCCAAATTCCTCTCTCCATTGCAGGGGGCGCAGGGGAAGATGAGCTCGTCCATGAAGGAGAGCGCAATCTGGCTGGACGACGACGAAAAGACGGTGCGGAACAAGATAATGAAATACGCGTTCTCGGGCGGGCGCTCCACCCTTGAGGAGCACAGGAAATTGGGGGCGGACCTGTCCGTGGACGTGCCGTTCCAGTGGCTCAGCGTGCTTTTTGAGCCGGATGATGTGGAATTAAAAAGAATCGCCGGGGAATATGGTAGCGGGAGGATGCTCACCGGGGAGGTGAAGGAAGTCCTCGCGCAGAAAATAAACGGGTTCCTGTGCGAGCACCGCAAAAGGAAGGAAAGGGCGGACGTGGAAAGATACACCCACACCGGGAAACTGGCGAAAGAGATGTGGAACAAAAGATTTGAGTGATTATTATGGAACGCAGAGGCGGATTTGGCGGTGGAAGGGGCGGCGGGCGCCCGGGCGGATTTAGCAGCAGGCCCAGCGGCTTCGGCGACAGGAGGGGCGGGTTCGGGGGGCGCCCCAGCGGAGGGAGGGACAGGGGCGGAAGCGACCCGGACATGGACAGGAGATTGAGGTTCCTGAAGAAGGCGAGGGAGAGGACTTCTGCCGCGCTGAGGAGCAGGGACGTGATGCTCGCGCAGATTTCCCGCACGGTTGAGGAGCTGGAGAGCGTTTCCAACCTCATGGCGGAAAAATTGGAGGAGATGTATTCGCTCTATTTCCCGGAATTGAAGACCACGGAGAGGCGCAGCTATATCGGAGTGGTGCTGAACCTGGACAAGGCGAACCCGGACCCGGCGTCAATTTCACAGTTCGTGGGGCAGGGGAAGGCCCTGGACATATGCGCGAGGGCGAAGGCGAGCACCGGGGGGGAGCTGAAGACCAAGGACGTGGAGAAGATACGCGAGCTGGCCCGCGGGATAGAGGCGGTTTATGCGCTCATGGACTCGTACGAGGAATACATGAACGAGCTTGCGAAGGAGGTGTGCCCGAACATAGATCACCTCGTCGGCGGGAAGCTGGCAGGGAAGCTCGTGTCGCTGGCGGGGAGCCTTAACAAGCTCTCGCTCATGCCGTCCAGCACGATACAGGTGCTGGGCGCGGAGAAGGCGCTATTCAAGCATTTGAAGAACAAGAAGGGCGTCCCGCCACCCAAGCACGGCGTGCTTTTCCAGTACCCCGCGATTTCACAGTCCCCGAAAAGGGTGAGGGGCAAGATAGCGCGCGCCCTTGCGGCGAAGCTTTCCATCGCGGCGAAGGCGGATTCGCAGACGAAGAGGTTCATAGCGCCCATGCTCAAGGAGAACCTTGATGCGAGGATAAAGGCGGTATTGGCCGCAAAGGCGAAAATGTGAAACTGTTAGTCGTTTCGGATTTGCACGGCGATGAAGCCGCCCTCGGAAGGGTTGTTTCACGGGCGAAGGATTACGACTATGTGCTTGTAGCCGGGGACATCGGGGGCGGAGAAAGCTTCGCAGGGGAGCTTGCCGCGCCCGGGAATGTTTTCGCAGTGCCCGGCAACGGAGACGGGGATTTTCTGGAAAGGGTTTTTGGGGACAGGTTCATCCATGCACGGAGGGTGGAGCTGGAGGAAGGGTTGAACCTTGTTGGATTTGGGTACAGCCCGCCGACGCCTTTCCACACGCCGCTTGAATTCCCGGAGGATAAGTTGTACGGGTGGATGAAGGGCTTGCCGATGGATGGAAATACTATTTTTCTGACGCATGCGCCCCCTTATGGGCTGATGGACGAGGTGCGCGGTGGGCATGCAGGCAGCACCGCGGTCAGGAGAATTGTGGAAGGGAAAAGGCCGCTCCTGAACGCGTGCGGGCACATACACGAGCAGGAGGGCGTGGGTAAGCTCGGGGCAACCCAAATCCTGAAGGTGGGCGCCGCGAAGCTGGGCAGGTGCGGCACGATTGAAATTAAAAAGGGAAAGCTGGAATTGAGGAATATGGAATTGTGATTCCATGATGATACGGAGGGCGGGCTTCTCAGAGGGGCTCGCATCGCTCATAAGGAAGCTTTTTCCGAAGTCTGAGCCGCTTTTTACTGATAAAGACGTTTATTTTGTGGCAGAGGAGGGCGGGCGGACAATTGGGTTCGTGCACCTGATTATTGGCGATGATAAGATACTGCTGCAGGGGATAGGGGTGCTGCCGGAGTGGAGGGAGCACGGGTTGGGCGGAAGGCTGCTGGACGCCGCGGTGAGGTTCTGCGACAGGAAAGGGGCGGATATATTCCTCAAGGTGAAGCCGGCCAATCCCGCGCTCAACCTATACCATAAAAAAGGCTTCACGCTGAAAAAGATTAAGGACGTGTACATACTGGAGAGGCGAAGGGCGAATTGAATCGGGGTCGTGAGCTAACCTGGCATGCTGCCAGCTTTGGGAGCTGGTTATCAGAGTTCAAATCTCTGCGACCCCATTTGCCCCAAAAGGGGCGGAATGCAAACAGAAGGTTTATCTACTTTTTCTGTGCAAACGGTTCGGTGCCCGTATGAAGCTCAAATTTGACCCTGATGCGCTGCAGTGGATGGGGAGCCATGGTTTCGGCGTACATGAGGTTTCTGAGGTTGCGGAGTACCTCGGCGCGATGAAGAGGAGCGTCATGGACGGGGAAAAATTCCTGGTCCCACAGAAGGCGGATGAGAGGGTTTCCGCGCTAATATCCATACTTTATTCTCTCACGGACGTGTCCGGGATGCCGACCTGCTTCAGGGACGGGGAAGTTGTTATCTCCGCGGAAGCGAAGAAGCGCTACGAGGAGGCGCTCTCCATAAGCAGGGAGGAGAAGGACGACGTTGACGAGCAGTTCGGCTCCAAGGTTTCAAAGGCAAGGAGCGGCAGGGGGCTGCGCGGAAAGAAGGGGCGCTGATTATAAAATGCCGAGGGGGGGATTTGAACCCCCGGCCTCCAGATTACCCAGATACGCCTTTGTAAGTCATAGGCGGCGAACCGCCTCAGTACTCATAAGAACCGAATCCTATGAGTCTGGCGCTCCAGCCAGGCTGAGCTACCTCGGCTCGGAAAAACGCGGAGGGGGCTCCCTCCCCATTTTTACCGGTCATTCTGACCCTCCCCCACTTCATTTACTATTGGAGAGAGCAACATAATTCAGTAGGGAAACTGTTTTTAAGGACTTCCGCATCAAATAAATTTCTCTTCTGGGGTTCAGGGCCCATAGTCGAGCGGTTAAGACACTACCCTCACACGGTAGGGATCCCCGGTTCGAATCCGGGTGGGCCCACTCTGATTATATCGGAAAGAAATAGAAGACCAGTATCGCCGCCGCCGGAATAGTGATGTTGTCGTCCAGCGGAAGCGGGAGAGATTCCACGATTGCGCATACTATGGCGAGGGGAATTGCCGCGGGGCCGATGAAGAGGTATGCGGAGAGGGAGCCGAGGAAGAAGGCAGCGCTCCCCTCCAGGGTTTTGTGCGGGTTGTAGGGGATGTGGATTTTTCCGCCCTGGCCGAATATGGTGGAGAAGGAGTCCCCGAACGCGAGGACACATATTGCCGCCGCGAGAAGGGATGGGTCGGATATCGCGACGGAAGCCATCAGTATCCCGAATGCGTACCATGCGGAGCCGAAGCCGGGTGTGCGCACGCCCTCCCTCTCAAAATTGTCTATGAACCAGCTCACGAAAGGGAGGCGGTGGGAGCGGATTACGAGGTGCATCGCCATCAGCCCCGCGAGTATGCCCGCGAAAAGGGTTATCTCCAGGGTGTGCCTGCCGAAGAATTGCAGTATGAGGAGGAAGATTATCCCGATTATTATGTGTATGAATTTCCTACTTCTTTCCTTCAACAAAAGCACCCCAGAGCAGGTCGGCAAGCTGGTAGGCGATGGGCGCCACCACCAATGCGGCTGCAAGGTCTTCAAACGTATGGACGCCCAAATAGAAACGGGAGTAAGCCACCAGCAGGGCGAAAAGCCAATAGAGCGGGAAGTAACGGTTCCCTATGAACGCAATCAGGAGCGTGAAGGCGATTGTTGCGTGGCCGCTGGGAAGAGAATAGTCAAGCGGGCACTGTATCAGCGAATCCCCGCCTATGCAGGGGCGGGGCTGCATCACCAGCTCCTTCGCGGCAAGGGTGAGCAGGCCGGCGATTATGAGGGCGGCGGCAATCTTGCCGCGCTTCCCGTTGCGCGGCTCGGTTGCGAGAACCGCGAGGATTATCAGCGCGAAGAAGGCGTATGGGTTGTCAAGGGCCTGCGCGATTGAAATGAATGCCTGCGTTGCGAAATCCATTCTAATTCACCAGAACGGCACGCCCGAGAAGATGTGGAAAAGGGCGATGCCTGATAATGCAAGGAGCGAAAAGTATTTTATGAATGAGGATGGCCTGCCTTCCGCGTACGAGATGAAGGCGGCGGAGAGGAACGCGTATATGGCGAGGTAGGAAACGGAGTCGTCTGCGATGCCCGGGGGCGAGCTGCCAGCTATCCCACCCGCAAGCGAGAGGGATGAGCCGATTATGAACGGGATGAGTACTGCGCCCGAGATGAGTGTGTATTTCTGCATCGCGAGCAGCGCCTCGCGCTCGCGCCTCATCTCTATCGCGGAAAGGAGATCCTCGGCTAGCATGGAAAGGTAGCGGGAGATGTCGTGGCCTGCGCCGAGGGCGTGGGAAAGGAAAATGGAAAACCGGCGCAGGAGCGGGGAGCCGTTCCTCCTCCAGAGGTCGTCAAGCACGGCTTCGGGCTTAACGTTCGCCTTCGCCTGCTTGAGCGAGATGGCGAGCTCGCCCCTGAGCGGGGGCATTGAATATTTTTCCATGGATGCGAGCAGAGGCTCAAGGCCGCGGCCGGGCGGCTGGGAGGAGACGGAAAGGACGACGTCGGGAAGAGATTCCTCCACCTTCTCGCGCTTGCTTTCTTTCATGTATGAGGGGTAAGAAAGCGCCGCGGCAGCAGCCAGCACAAGAATGAGTGCGGGAAGGCGCGGGATTTCCGTGTATTGGAGGAGGACGAACACGAGAACTGCGATGAATGCGGGAATGAAGGCGGATAGGGGAAAGCGGGGGGCGAAAAAAGACGGGGGAAACATCGCGGCTGCGAAGAGGAGGACAAGGGCGGAGAGCGCCGGGAGCAGGACGAGCATCATCACCTGGATGGAGGAGGCGTCCATGTTTCCGAAGGGCGAGACGCTTCCAAGGGATGAGAAAATTATCATGAACGCGGGCAGTATGACCGCGACTGCGATGAACAGGAGTGAGAGCACGGACTGGCGCGAGGCGGCGTTCTTCATGGAGTGCTTCTGCATGGACAGGAGGTCGTTGGAGACGCGGATGAGGTCGCCGCCCGCCTTTCCTTTTTCATACGCGGAGGAGACGCTGAGGATTGCCCTTCTGATTGGGATGGAGATGAGGCGCTCCGCAAGGTGGGCGAGGGACGCGGGGATGGATGCGCCCCTGCGCACGTCCCTTTCCATCGCCTTCAGTTCTTCGGAGAGGGGTGAGCTGCCTTTGGAGATGATGGACAAGGATTCGGCGAACGGGACGTTCAGCTCAAGGAGCATCCCCAGCATGCGCAGCGAGAAGGGAAGCTCGGCCTCCATCCGGGATATGCGGCCCATGAAGATGATGCGCGGTAGCCTGAGCATGAGCAGGAAGAGCAGGGCTGTGGAGAGGAGGATTGCCGCAAGGAACATCTGGATGGAATCCGAGAAGATGCCGGCGATGGGGATGGAAAGCAGGAGCGAGAGGAAAAGGGAGAAGCATGCGTAGCGCCCCGGCTCAAGCCCGAGCCGCTCCGCGAACGCGAGCTGCGCACTGCGGATGTGCAGGGGCGGAAATGCCGAAACGATTCCATCAAGATTTCCCTGCGCCATAGAATTTCCCCTGGTATTCCGAAAAGAACGCGGCGAAATCCCTCTTCTTTTTCATGAAGGATTCGCGCTCCTTGAGCTCCTGCGAGATTTCCTTGGTGCTGAGCCCGAGCGAAGATGAGATTGTGTCGAGGAATTCAGAGGTGTTCCCCTCCTTCCAGGAATCGGAATCCGCATCATAGGAAAGGACGGGATTCTTGGAGGGGCCGAAGCAGAACTCAACCATCCTGCGCACCTCGGTGTTCCTCCTCTTCTTCATGTCGTAGCGGAGCATCCTCCTCTGGACGATTATGCCGTCTATGCTGTTGAAGTCCGCCTCGCTTATGCCAAAGAGCTTGAGGCGGCGCAGGGTTTCCGAGGCGCTCTGCGCGTGGAAGGTGGCGTAGCAGCCGCGCGCCTGCCCTCCCAGAAGCGCGTCAAAGAGGGCGCCGGCCTCTTCTGCATTCCTTACTTCCCCAACGATGAGGCGGTCGGGCCTCATGCGGAGCGTGTCATATACGAGCTCGCGGAGGGAGACGCCCATCTCCTCGTTCGCGACGAGGCGCGCCTTGTGCTGGTGCGGGATGTTTATCTCCGGGCTTTCCTCCGTGATTACGATTCGTTCGTCTGCAGGTATGAAAGAAAACAGGGAATTCAGGGTGGTGGTCTTGCCGCTTGCGGTGTTTCCGGATATTATGAGCGACATGTCGGACTGCATGAGAAGGGAAAGGAGGGCTATGGCGCGCGGAGGGAATGCGCCGCTTGCGCACAGCTCCTGCGGGGAGAATGGATTGTCGGTGAAGCGCCGTATGGTGATTTCGCCTTCGGAAAG
>Ga0265297_10011670_pt1 | contig 10708 bp, 8 predicted proteins | sample Munlanlwell13791_FD_192502 | JGI IMG/M metagenome (GOLD analysis project Ga0265297, IMG submission 192502) | Leachate microbial communities from a municipal landfill in Southern Ontario, Canada - Leachate well 137-91 | ecosystem: Engineered > Solid waste > Landfill > Unclassified | place...
GTTCTATCGAACGGCCTCTACACCAAACCGGTGTAGTTGCGGTTCGTTAGAACCGCCGTGTTTTAAAAATTAACCCCATGACCACGGCAATGATTTACAGCGTTTGCGGCATTCTCGCGTATCTGCTGGGCGCCATTCCCTTTGGCCTCCTGATCGCGCGGGCCAAGGGCGTGGATATCCGCGCGGTCGGCAGCGGCAACATTGGCGCCACCAATGTGTTTCGCGCACTGGGCAAAGGCTGGGGCATTTTGGCGTTTGCCTGCGATGCGTTGAAGGGATTTATTCCGGCCGGCGTGTTGCCCCTTTTGGCCAAAAAGTTCTGGGCATTCGACGGCCATGTCGTTCTGCCGCTGGTTTGCGCCTGCCTGGCGATCGCCGGACATAACTGGCCGGTGTATTTGCGCTTCAAGGGCGGCAAAGGCGTGGCCACCAGCGTGGGCGCCCTGATCGGCCTGGCGCCCGCGGCGGCCGGCGTGGGCCTCTTGACCTGGGCGCTGGTTTTTGGTGTGACCCGCTACGTTTCGCTGGCGTCCATCGCGGCCGCCGTCACGGTCGCCGGAGCAGTCTGGATTTTTTATTCCCAAACGGGTATGCTTTTGCCGTTTGTGTTGACGATACTGTGCGCCCTGGTCGTCTGGCGGCATAAGAGTAATATCCGGCGGTTGCTTCATGGCGCCGAGAACCGGATTGAATTTAAAAAGAAATAGGATGGTTCGAAGGTTCACGGTTCAGCGGTTCAACGGTTGGGAGAGTCGGTTTTTCCGCCATAGGCGGAATACCGGCTATTCTGTGCCGAAGATAGCCGACATAAAGTCGGCTCTACATGAAACAGTTGCGACGTTAGCCGCCTAATTAAATGTTAAGGAATTTTCCGCCATTGGCGGATCCGCCTCCGGCGGACAAAACATAGCGGTTCTATCGAACCGCAACTACACCGGCTCGTTGTAGCGCCGTTCGAGAGAACGGCAAAGTCGCGGCCTTTGGCCGCCTAACTCGAACCGTGAACCGTTGAACCGTGAACCTCGGAACCTCTTTTTAACTCATGCATCGCATTGCCATATTGGGTGACGGCGGGTGGGGAACGGCGCTTGGCTTGCTCCTTGTCAAGCAAGGGGCGGCCGTGCGCATGTGGGGCCCTTTCCCCGAGTATGTCGAGCGTCTGCGGCGCGAACGCGAGAACAAGCTGTTCCTGCCGGGCGTGCCGTTGCCGGAAACCTTGCGCTGGACGGCCGACCGGGACGAGGCCGTGGCCGGGGCCGAGGTCGTCATCCTGGCTTCGCCGTCCAAGTATTATCGGACTGTCCTTGAATCGTTCGCCGGCCGTCTGCCGGCGGATTGCGCGCTTTTAAGCGTAAGCAAGGGACTGGATGCCGCCACGCGCCGACGCCTCACGGAGGTGGCCGGGGAAGTGCTCGAACGCGCGGAGGTGGCCGTATTGTCCGGACCAAGCCTGGCGGGCGAGGTGGCGCGGGGAGTGCCCACCGCCGTCGTAATCGCCTGTGCGAATCGTTCCCGGGCGCGCGCCTTGCAGAAGATCATGGCAAGTCCGCAGTTCCGAATTTACACGTCCGAGGATGTCGTGGGCGTCGAGCTGGGCGGCGCCTTGAAAAACGTTATGGCCATCGCAACGGGGGTCAGCGACGGGCTCGGCTTCGGCGATAATACGCGCGCCGCGCTCATAACGCGCGGCCTGGCGGAAATGACACGCCTGGGTGTTGCATTAGGCGCGCGCCTGGAAACCTTTGCCGGTTTGAGCGGCCTTGGCGACTTGATCGTCACCTGCACAAGCCGCTCGAGCCGAAACCACCTGGTAGGCGAGCGGCTGGGACGCGGCGAGACGTTGGACGTAATTCTCGGCGGTATGAGCCAGGTGGCGGAAGGCGTGACGACCTGCGCCATTGCCCGCGCGCTGGCCCGCGAGCACGGCGTGCGCACCCCGATCATGGATGAAGTTCACGCCATGCTCCATGAAGGCCGGCGCCCCGCCCAGGCCGTGGAAACACTTATGACCCGCGACGCCCGCCCGGAGAGGGACTGATTAATATTGCGGATTGCGGATTGCGGATTGCGGATTGCGGATTGCGGATTGCGGATTGCGGATTGCGGATTGCGGATTGCGGATTGCGGATTGCGGATTGCGGATTGCGGATTGCGGATTGAATAACACTTCGCGAACAAGTTATCTTACAAAGTTGTTGTCATTTTACAAATCCGAAATCAAAAATCCGAAATCCGAAATGTGATGCTATTCCGCCAGCAATTTATCCAGTTCGGGATCGGGCGCGGCGCCGTTCCGCAAGGCAAGCCGGTAATGTACGCGGGGCGTGTCATGGTCCGTCGGTTTTTGGCGCAGGCTCAAACGCGCCAGATTATAAAAGGCGTCGCCGAGTTTGGGATTGAACGACAGGGCGCGTTTCATTTCTTCCTGGGCTTCTTTCGTTTCGCCTATGGCCGCCAACGCCACGCCCAGGGCCACGTGCGTCTCGGGGCATGCGCGGTTCTGCTTGAGCGACTGGCGCAGGAGAGGGATCGCCGCCCGATAGCGGCCATCGTAACAAGCCACCAGCGCCGCCAGCAGGTTCAAGTCGGCGTCGGGCAAGGGCAAAGCCAGGATCTGCATGGCCAACGCGCGCGCCCGATCCATGCGTCCCAAGCGCAAACAACAGCGGCAGGCGCCTTTCAAGGCCCAGGGCTCCCGCGGATATTCCTCCAGAAGCGCGGTGTACATGGCAAGCGCGCCGGTATAATCCCGGCCGCGTTCCTCGATCGCCGCTTGCTGGAGCTTGAAGGTCAAAGGCGACAGATCAAGAATTTCCGATTTTCGATTGCGGATTTCTGATTTTCCATTTTCCGCCGTCCGCTTCAGGCTGTCCTCCGGCGCCTGCCCGCCGACTTGTCCCGCCGAAGCGGCTTCGCGTAGAGGAAAGCGCCTTGGCGCAGGAAGGTTCGCCTCCGGCTCTCCGCTCTCCGCTTTCCTCTTTCCGCTTTCCTCTTTCCGCTCTCCGCTCTCCGCTTTCCTCTCTTCCTTACCCTGCAGGCGCTGGAGCGCTTCACGGCAGTATCCGATGCGGAAGGCGACTACATCCGGGTTCCATTGCGGATAATCGGCGGATATTTTTCCGAAAAGTTCCAGGGCCTCGGCATAAAGATCGGTGGCGTCCGTCCGCAGTCCCTTTTCATCGAGCAAATCGGCCGATAACATGGAATTGTAAGCCGTCGCGAATTTACCCGCCGGTGACGATTGGTCCGGCGCCGCGGCGGCCATTGCGATGTTCCAGTTTTGCGGGCCGGCCGCCAGAGCCAATGTGGCCAATGCGGTGAGGATTGACAACCTGGAACCGATGCGCGGGAATTTCCCGCCATTGGCGGATCCGCCTCCCGCCGTCGCCAAATGGGCTATGGCGGGCAAGCCGGCGGACAATCCGGGTAGAGCCGGTTTTTCCTCCATAGGCGGATCCGCTTTTAGCGGAAGACCGGCTATTCTGTCCGAAGATAGCCGACATAAAGTCGGCTCTACATGAAAAAACCGCCCCGCTGCGGGGCCTGACTTGAGCAAAGCTGTCTTCATCGCCCGATACTTCCCCCGTTTGACTTTAAGGCCATATCTGGTAATAATACGACATGCGACGGATCATTCCATTACCGGCTTATCACACCACACATCGGCGCGCCCGTCAATCCTGTTCTGCCGACGTCTTTCGCCATCCTCCATCGACCATCAACCATGCCCGATTCGCGGGCAAATCCCGCGAATCGGGCATGATTCTCGTCACCGTCCTGCTTTTCATGGGCCTGATCCTGGCGCTCGTCATCCAGGCCCAGGTGGTTGCGCGCATGGCGCTGCGCTTTGAAGACCGCCAATCCCTGCGGGCGCAATTACGCGTGGCGGCGGCCGAAGCCGCCTGGGATGCCCTGCGCGCGCTCTCCGCCGACGACAACCTGCAGGTGGACCACACCAACGAACCCTGGGCCGCCCGGCAGACGAATTGCCTGCCGAATGCCGTCGAGACCGTTGCGACGATCACCGACGAGAACCGCTATTTTAACGTCAACAACCTGGCCGCCGTTCCCAGTAACGCGGCCGTGCGTTTGCCGAGTTCGATTGTCCAGGACATGTTCGCCGCCGCCGACTGGCCCGATCCGGTCGGCGAAACCCAGGCGTTGAAAGACTGGGTGGACCGGGATTCGGAAGGCGCGCGCGAGGCCGGCTACTACCATCAGGCCCACCTGTCATCGGCGCCGCCCAACGCCCCGATGGAAAGTTCGGCGGAACAGGACGGCGTTCTGAATGCCGCGCGGACGGAGTCGCGCGCGGCGCCGCCGGCGCTCACGATCCTGCCGGATCGGGTGGAGCGGATTGTCCCCATTAATGTGAATACGGCCGGCCGCGAGGTCCTCCAAGCCCTGCTGGGCGCGGGCCGCGGCGCCTTGACGGAGCGAATTTGCCGCCAGCGCGACGCTCATCCCGTAACCGCCCTTAACCAGGTCGTGGATGCCAAAACCTTGGCGTCCCTTCGTCCTTATTTAGACACGCGCAGCCGCTATTTTTCGTTGGCCGCGCAAGCCGCGCGCAACGGACAGCAGGAAACCATCTATGCCCTGGTGCGGCGCGACAACCAGGGCGAGATTGAAATATTACGCTGGGTGTGCCGCTAATGGCGAAACCGGAAAAATTGCTTTATACCTGCCGGAGCGCGATGCCGGTCCGGGCGCGGGTTTGTTATGGCATGACGCCGGCGCCAGGCGGCGCCGTCATTGTGCGGGCTCGGCGCTCGGCGGGCGGCGCCGTGCGCCAGACCGTGCTGAGCCAGGCTGAAGCGGCCGCGCGCCGGACGCCAGCCGGCGACGTTACGGTGGGATCTCTGGCCGTGCAGGAAAGTCTCACGCTCTGGCTGGATTCGCCGCTGACGTCGCGCGCCAAAGCCGAGAAAGTGCTGCCGTCGCTGCTGGATATCCAGTTGCCGTTCCCGGTGGAGGATTGCCTGTACCGGTTCGTGGAATTCCGCCGGACACCGGATGGCAGAGTCAGCGCCCTGGTTTGCGCCGCGCGCCGCGAAGCCATTCAAGCCTGTCTGGAACGTTACCAGGCGCAGGGCGCCGACCCCATGCTGTTGGATCATGAGGGCCTTGCGCTTTGGACGCAAAGCCTGCTGGAATGTCCCGCCGAGCCAGGCCGGCATAGGGCGCTGATTTGTCTGGCTGACGATCATACCACGTTTGTCATTGGATGCGGCGAGCGTTACGGCAATGCGCACAGCCTGCAGATGCCGGCATCACCCACGGCGGCGGGGGATCTGGTCAACCGTCTCCAACTCATTCTGCACGCGGACCTTCCGGAGGGCGCCGGCGCGCAATGGCTGTTCTGCGGCGCGCGCGCCGCCGAGGCGGACGTGGTCGATGCGTTGTACCGTCCGCTGGCTGCGGTCTGGCCGGGACCTTTGACGTTAATGCAAGAGCCGTCCGCGTTCCTGGCGCGCGCCTTGTGCGCGCGCGCGCTGAAGCGCGGACCGTTGCGGTGCAACATGCGCCTGCAATCCTTCACGCATCCGGCCGCGCGCCGCGCCGCGGATGCGCGCGCGCGCGCCGCCGCCTTCGGCATCCTGGTTGCCGGCATCCTGTTGCTCGCTTTCAGTTTGACATCGAACCTGCTGGGCGAGCGGCGATTTAACCGCGTCAAATCCGAAATCGCGGCGCTGGCCGGCGAGTTGGCGCCCGGGGCGGCGATTCCGTATGGACGGGAAATTCCGGAAGTTCAAAAGGCCTTGGAAAAACAAGCGCCCCTGACCGCGCCTTTTCTTGACGCGTTCGCGCCGTCGCTGGCCGCGCGGCTGGCCGAAGTGGTCCAGGCGGGCCAAGCCTCGGCCGCGCGCTTCGAGACCTTGAGCCTGAAGCGCAACAGCCTGATACTGACCGGCGCGACCGAGGACTGGGACCAATGCGGCCAATTGGAGCGGCGCCTGAAAGCGATGGGCTATACCGTGAAACTGGAGCGGCAGGAAGCCGTGGCGGAAACCGATGTGCGCTTCACGGTCAACGCCGAGGGGGGGGGGCCGTGAAGCCCAAGGCATTGTTTATTTTGCAGGTTTGTGCGCTGGCGGTATTTCTGGCCGGCGTTCTGGCCGCGCTCACCGCTCTCCGCCAAAACGTTGAGTTGCACGGAAAGATCCGGGGCAAAATCGAGACCCTGGCCCAGTTGACCGCCATGAAACAGACGCACGACCGGCGCCAGGCGGCCTTGCGCGTCTTCGAGGGGTTGAGCAACGCGGCGCCGGTGTCGCTGGCAAGCATGAGCCGCGCCATCGTGACCAATGCGACGCCGGAAATCCGGGAGCGCGAAACGCGCAACCTGGCGGCTGGTTGGACGCTTTGGCAGATGGAAATGGTGTTCAACGAAATAAATTTGAACCAGATCCCCGGGTTTCTGCAGGCGGCCGAAATGCAGCGCCCGCCCTGGCGGCTGGTGGAATGCGCGATTGCTTCGTCCCGCCAGGCGGATGGCTTTGGCCGGGTGGCGCTGACCCTGGAGACGGCAGGAAAAACGGACCTTCCTACGCCAAGGCGCTTCGGAGGGCAGGCGCCGGACGACGGACGGCAGAGGGCAGACAACGGGCGCCGGAAAGAACAGAGGACGGAGAAAACACCGTAACCTTATAGGAACCCGACCTGTTCCCGGCTTAGGCAGTCGGGGGGGATTTCGGCGATGAAGCGGGAGGGCGCAAAGAACTGGGTGCCGCCGTCGGGGGCGCGGCGCGCGGCCGGGGCGCACAGGAACAGTTCGTCCTTGGCGCGCGTCACGGCCACGTAAAACAGGCGGCGCTCCTCCTCGTCGTCGCCGGATTCGGTTATAGCGCGGTTGGATGGGAACATGCCGTCGGACGCCCAGAGCACGAACACGGTGTTCCACTCCAAACCCTTGGCCTGGTGCACTGTGCTCAGGCGCAGGCTGTCCTTGGCGATCCCGTCCAAGCGGTCGGCTTCGGCATCCAGGTTGGTGACCAACGCCACCTCGTTCAGGAATTCCTCGGTGGATTCGAAATCCGCAATGAAATTCATCGTTTCCTGCAAATCCTCCATGCGCCGCTCGTAATCGTCGAAGGTGTCGAGCGCATACTGGTCGTAAAAGGCCTTGCTAAACTGGAACACAATCTCGGCCGGATCCTCCTTCAGTTCCGCCTCGTATTTTTCGAGAATCGGCTCAATGACTTTCCAGCGGAGTTGCGCGGCGGCCGGCAAACGATCGTGCAGGGCCTGGCGCTGGCCGGCGTCATGGGTCTCGAAGCGGCCGCCCAGCGCGCGCCAGATTTTTTCGGCCGTTTTGCCGCCCACCCCCGGCAGGAGCGAAAGCAGGCGCGCGAACGCCAATTCGTCGCCCGGATTGTGCAGAATGCGCAGGAGGCAACAGACATCCTTGACATGGGCCTGTTCGAAGAAGCGGACGCCGGAGGTGACGGTGTAGGGGATGCGCGCGCGGGCCAGCTCCATCTGCAACTCCATGGCGTGGTAATGGGCGCGATAAAGCACAACCATGTCGCGCCAGGCGCGGCCCTCGCGCCGCAGGCGCTGGACCTGCTCGACCACGTAGCGCGCCTGGTGGCCGCCGTCGCGCAGGATGGCCAGGGCGGGTTTGCAGTGCGCCGGGCGGGTGGCGCGCAACACTTTTTGGAACTGGCGCGGATTGCCGGCGATACACCGGTTGGCCACCTCGAGAATTTCGGGCACACTGCGATAATTGGTTTCCAGTTTGAAGGTGCGCGTATCCGGGTAGCGCTCGGGGAAGGTCATGATATTGCGATAGTCCGCGCCGCGCCAGGCATAAATGCTCTGGAAATCGTCGCCGACCACCAGCAGGTTGCGATTGCGCTTGGCAATCAGGTCCACCCAGTCGGCCTGGATCGGATTGGTGTCCTGGTATTCGTCCACCAGCACATAGAGGAACTGCTCCTGGTAGCGCGCCAGCACCTCGGCATGCTCCTGGAAGAGCCGCAAACCGTTGATCAAGAGGTCGTCGAAATCCATGGCGTTCTGGCCGCGTTTTTTCTTTTGGTACAACTCCAGCACGCGCAGGACACCGTCGGGATCCACGGGGTGGGTTTCGAAGCGCTGTTCCACGGCCGCGCGCACGGCCTGGCGCCGGTTGACCGCCCCGCTCAGGATCGACAGGACCACTTCCGGCTTGGGAAATTCCTTGCCTTTCAGCTTCAATTCGGAGAGGCAGGCCTTGATCAACGTGATGGAGTCGTCATGATCCAGGATGGTGAAATCGAGGCCGTATTGCAGCAGATGAGCATTTCGACGCAGAATGCGGTTGGCCATGTGATGGAACGTGCCGCCCCACAGCCCGCCGACGCCGTTGCCCACGAGGGCCTGGGCGCGCTCGAGCATTTCGCGCGCGGCGCGGTTGGTGAAAGTCAGGAGCAGGATGCGCCGGGCATCCACGCCCTTTTGCACGAGGTATGCCACGCGATAGACGAGTGTGCGGGTCTTGCCCGTGCCCGCGGCGGCCAGCACGAAAAGCGGCCCATCCGGGGCCGTTACCGTTGCCAGTTGCTCGGCGTTCAGCGATTTTTCGAAGTCGATCGGAGCGGACGGATTTTCCACGAGCTCATGCCTCCTAACGTGGGCTATGCCCAACCCAAGTGAGGGAGTATGGGCGTATGGGAGTGCGGAAAAACTCTTTACTCCCATACATCCAAACTCCCATACATCCAAACTCCCATACACCCACACTCCAGCTTACGACGGCCGGTTCATGAGCGGGGACTGGTTCAGCCGGGAATGCAGTTGGAGCAAATCGGCGATACTGAAATCCTTGAGGGCCGCAGCGGCGCCGGCGTCCATTTTGCCCATCACGTGCCGGATGGCCGGGTTCAGCATGTCCAAGCCCAAACTGCGGGGCGTGACCCCGTGCTGGACCATGACGTTGATGATGTCCTTGACGCGAATCGAATCCGGGACCTTGAGGAGCACATAGCGGCCTTCGCCATCCGAGACGTCCGCCAGCAGATTGGCTTTCACGAGGGCATCCACGACTTCATGAATCAGCTTGACGGGGACGCGGTGGGTATGCGCGTAGGCATCGATCTCGAAATGAGGCACATTGATCATCATGGACTGCGCTGCGTGCGACATGATGGAAAGCGCCAGCATGATCCGGGACTGGGCGCTGGCGCCGTGCGCCTTCTGCTCCATTTTATAAGTCGAATAATTTTGCAGGGCGAACCCGATTTCGGCGCCCAGCAGGACAATCCACCAGGAGATGTATAGCCAAAAGAGGAAGATCGGCGCCGAGGCCAGGGTCCCGTAAATGGCGTTGTAGCGGCTGATGCCGATCTGCAATTCGATATAAAACCATTGCCAACCGACCCACAGGGAGCCGCCGATAACGCCGCTGACGATCGCCGGCATGGTCAGCACTCGCGTGTTCGGCATCAGTTTATAGAGAAAAATGAAGGCCGTCCAGGTCGCCAGGAGGGGCAGGAACGAGAGAAACCAGGAGTACAGGAAATGGGCGTATCCAAAACGCTCCTGAAGCAGCTTGATCAGCGCCGGATTGCCGAGCGCGGCATTGATCGTGGTGGCGGCCACCATTAAGATCGGCACCACCATGACAATGCTCAGGTAATCCGAAAACTTGCGCAACAACCGCCGGGGCATGGTCACGCCCCAGACTTGGTTGAACGACATTTCCACGCAGCCCAGCACCTGGACCACGGTCCAAAGCAGGAGCACAAGCCCGATGCCGCCCAACGTGGCGAAATTCGTGTTTCTTACGTACGTGAACATATTGGCCACAAAGTCCTGGAACTGGTCAGGCATGGCCGCGATGGACTCTATGATGCGCTGTTCGGCCCAGTCCCCCGCGCCCAGGCCCCGCAGGATTGCCAGGGCCAGCGCAAGGATCGGCACGATCGCCAACAAGGAACTGTAAGTCAGCGAGGACGCATGCAGGGGGCATTCGTTATCCCGAAAGCCCTTGAAAACCAGGAAGACGACCCGGACAAAATTAATGCCCAGGCGCTTGAGCCGCGAGAGCGAACTGAGTTCGATCTCCCAGATGCCCTCGGACATGAATCGCCAGATGCGCTGCGAAAAGCACGGTTTAAGTTCTTGATTCATGGGAAAAATAAAGAGATCAGGAGTCAAAAATCAGATGTCAGCTAAATAATCAGTTCTTGGTTCTACGTTCTTTGTTCTTCGTTCGGTCATCTGGCAGCTGACCTCTATCTTCTGCTTTCATTCTGCATTCTTAATTCTACATTCTGCATTCTGTATTTAAAACCATCCCCCAGGCCGCCCAGGTTTTGGCGTCTTGGACGGCGCCGCGGGACATCATGGCTTTCCATTCGGCTTCGTCAAGCAAAACCACATCCAGATCCTCGTCCGCCGTCGTCCGCCGTCCGCCGTCTGTCGTCCGGCCTCCGCCGGCCAACTCGGCGTAAAAAAGGAAAATCCGTTCCGTGCAGAAGCCGGGCGCCGTGAAAATGGGACCCAGCGGCGTCAGGGTTTTAACCGCATAGCCGGTTTCCTCGCGGATCTCGCGCCGGGCGCAGGCTTCCGGGGTCTCCCCGATTTCCAGCGTCCCGGCCACGATCTCCAGGAGTTCCTGTTCAATCGCCTTGCGGAACTGGCGGACAAACACGAAACGCCCGTCCGGCGCGCGCGCCCAGACCGCCACCGCGCCCGGGTGGCGCACGACCTCGCGCCGGGC
>Ga0265297_10011671_pt1 | contig 10708 bp, 15 predicted proteins | sample Munlanlwell13791_FD_192502 | JGI IMG/M metagenome (GOLD analysis project Ga0265297, IMG submission 192502) | Leachate microbial communities from a municipal landfill in Southern Ontario, Canada - Leachate well 137-91 | ecosystem: Engineered > Solid waste > Landfill > Unclassified | place...
TCAAATTATTTATAGCATTAATAATATTAGAATCATTGAAAGAATAATTTACCGATGAAATACCTGCCATTTGCGGTGTTTGATAAGTGGGTGTTTGAAAATTAGTTCTTTGAAATATTCCACTAAATAAACCACCGCTTAATTTAGTAGGATTAAATATCGTCCAAATTGCTTCAAAGAATAATGCAGTAGTAACCATTTCTGCTAATTGTAAAGCAATTCTTTTTAATGAATCTAAAAAATTATTCGCTCCGAATATTGCCTGTGAAAATCCGCTTGCCATTGTATTAAAATATTGTTGTTGTAAAGTAATACCATGTTCTATTTCTTTATTTTCTTGCTTCCTTAAATCAGTTGCCATTTTTGAACGATTAAATAAAGCTTTATTAGCAGCAGTAGAATCTTTTTCTCTTTGTTCGGGAGTTCTTTTATCAATACTCAAATCGAAGATTAATCCTCCACCTGTCATAATTTTATAAAGCTGTTCTGCCGTCATTCCACGTAATCCAGGAGATGTCAATTTATCTCTCTCATATTCACTTCGTTCATCAATTAATTCTTTTATTTTTTCGTTTAATAACTCATAAGACATAACACCAGAATTATATTCTCGAATATATTGTGAAGATTTCCATTCAAAATATTGTTCATCTTTGAATTTTATTTTGTCATAATATTCATCAATATTTTTTTGTTTTAATTCATTATATTTTTGAGATTCCTCTGCTTCTTGTTTAGCAATATCTTTTTCGAAATCAAATCCCTGTTTTTTACTTGGATTAAGATATTTATCAATATCATCTTTTAATGTTTGGACTGCACTGCGACTAAATGTTCCTATTTCAATCCAGGTTTTTTTGAATTGATCTCCTATACCGACTGTTTTTGTTTTAGTGCTTTTTTCCCATCCATCTAAAATATCATCTAAATCTTTTTTCATTTGTTTCAATTTACCAGGAGCTATTTTATTAAGATCTAAAGTTTCATTAAGAATCTTTTTAATATTTTCAGCACGTTTTCTTATTCTGCCAATTGCGGTTTCTGTTTCACTTATTGCAGTTTCATCTTTGCCGGGTTTACCAAAAATATTTGGAGTTGTTTGTATCTCATTTATGAAAGCATTATTGATTCCGAAAAAATCTGTAAGTGGTTTTAATGTTAAACCTTGCCAAATTTGATCTATTAATCTGGGAGCTATTCTATTAAGTTCTTCAAGTCTTTGTTGTAATTTATCAAATATTATATTCAATTCATCAAAAGAAAGCGCATTTATTTCTTTATCGATTTTCCTTATTACATCAGCAAAATCTCTAAAATTACTTATTAATGTTTGTAAAATATTATCCTGTTCTTTCATATCTTTTGAGGAAGTTCTTGAAGCTAAAGAGAAAGCTAAAACTGCGGAGATAACCAAATTCAAAGCCAAAATATATCCATTTACTCCGGTTATCGAAGATTTAATCATTGTCATGAAAGATTCACCGCGTGCTTTGCCTAATGCGACCGAGTTGGCAAATTCCTGAAAATTATTTGCAGTTGCCATGATTCCTAATTGCATTGATTGCATGAAATATGGTGAATCCTGTAAAATACGATTGAAATTCATTCCAATCATATTGTAATTATGCGTGGTTCCCGATAATGAATCTAATGTTTTTTTATAACCAATCCCCAAAGACATCATTTTAGATTGTACTGCTTCTAAAGACATCTTCGTTTTTTCTATAGAAGCGATGTCATAATTGAGAGCTATTTTTCTTTCAAGGACTTTTTGTAATTGAATGGCTTTTTTTTCTAAATCACCGACCTTCATAACTGCTAACCGATTATCAATATCCATTCTTATATTATTAAAATAAGTCTGGAATTTTTTAGCAGTTTCTTTAACTATAGAATCAACTTCTTTTAATCGATCTGCACGTGCAATAATATCAATATAAACTGAACCTGCTTTAAGTTCTTTCGCCATTATAAATCATAACCTTGTTTTTTAGCTTGCTCAATTTGAAAAGCTAATTCGTTAAATTCTTCTTCCGGTGATTGCGTCTTGAATTGGTTTGCATCCATTGAATGTAAAATAGCATTATTAATAATTGTAAATAATCTTGATTCATAAGTATTAAAATCTAACATATCGACATCATCCTCAGTAATGTGATAATGTAAAACTATGAGACCTTTTCCAATTCCATAACTGATAGATTTCCCTTTTTTAGATCCGCTTTTTTTTTAATGTTATCAAGTTCAAGTACTTCCTCGTAAGCAATTCTTAAAGTATCTGAATCGCAATTCTCTAATAAATAAGAAGCGCCTTGACCATCAAAAAATATTCGATATTTTTTCTTGCGGAAATTATTAATCAATTTCATAAACCAATTTACTTTTTCCAAATTCATGTAAGTAGCTTTTAATGAATCGGAAATAGTTTGAGCCATAACTGAAATATGATTTATTATTTGTTCGGGAGAAAGTTCTTCGGCTTTTATATCAGTAGGAAGATCGATTGTACTACTATAATTAATTAGAGCGAGTATATCGCCTGCTTTTCGTTTAGATAATTTATAACTACTTCCATTGATTTTCATAAACACCCCTTTATTTATTATGAATATACTGCCGGTGTTATTGTTCCATTAAATACACCGGAATAAGTTACATTTGCATCACCATTAACATCAACTGAAACAGACATGCCAAGAATAATTGCAGTCCCAGAAACTTCTTTATTTGTACCTGAACCAGTTTCCCAAATTACCTGTAATGTTTCTTCGGTATTAAATGTAAATTGTGAAACAGCGACTAAAGTTGGAAATCCAACCCAATCGGCAGAATAAGAAACTTTACAAATTCCGTTAACATCATCAGTAATATCTTCTTGGTGTAATAGAACATTACCGGTAACAGTAACACCGCTTTTGAATGTTATTACACAAGCTATTGGTGTTGGTATAGCGTCTGTTAATTTTTCTGCTGTATCTCGATACATAATTGCATCAAATTTTGAAGTGCATTTAATACGTCCGCCTACAAATTCAGTCCCGTTTGCATCCGTTCCCGTATTAGTAGCATCTAATTCAGTATAGTTCATTTCAAAAGTTAAATTAGTTGCTTTGAATGTAGCCCCGCCTAAAGTAACTGCTAAATTTGCACCAGTTATTTTAACGGCAGAACCATCATATAAATGTGAATCTATTTTGAATGAACGTTTACCGCGTCCGGCCACTGATTCAGTTCCACTATTTGTAGTCGCCGAACTCGTAGAATCTAAATTTGCATATTGATTTGTAAAATTGAAACTCTTAACCTTAACGGGGTTTGAATCCCAATTTACAATTAAAGTTGCACCAGTTACCTCTGCCATGATTTACCTCGCTACCTGTAATTGTATTTCATAATCAATCGGCAGCTGCCAATTGTCAATATCATTTTTGAAAACATTATTTAACGTAGTTATTCTTTGAGTAATAATATTCGTGATACTTGTTATTGTTAAAACTTTTTCGTCGATAAGAGTATCTAAATATTCAGCCACAAGAAAAATTCTTTTTTGATTTACTGCATTATCATAAAGAACAAATCTAATAACCGGATTTTCAAATCTATTAATGCTGTCCTTTTCAATCGAACCGCCAACAAAATAAAATATTACATAAGGATAAATTACTAATTCCGGCTTGGTAGGATTTTCACCAAAGAATAATCTTGAAGCGGTCCCTGTTGTTATTGCTGTCTTAAAATTATTCGTAGTACCAAGAAGTTTCGATTCTATTCCTATTCTTATACTATCTGGCTGCATTTGCAAATCCTTGAATTATTTTATCAAGATTATTATAAACAGCTGGAGCCAAATAAGGACGTGCTGGAATATGAACTTGATCTCGTAATAAATACATAAATTGTAATTGTTTTCCCTTTTTACGGACTAAGAATGCTTTATTATGAATTTTTATTAAAAATAAATCCGGAAAATCTTTTGCTCTTTTCCCCTGTGCTTCTTTATTTAATGGAATTGTCAATGCTTTTACATTCCGGGGTTTTATATCTCCGCCAAATTCCTGAATTGCTGCATACTCAGTATTTGCGGAAATACGAACTTTCTTTTCATTCATTATAATTTCCGAGTCTATTTGTCCCTCAAGAAATCCTTTCCCTTCAAATCCAGGTCTATCCTGCAAATTTTGTATTGCCGAAGTTTTGACAATCTCACCGGCAACGATTAAACCAGCTTCGATTATTTCATCAGCCAATCCCTGAATAGCATTTTTATCTATTACAACTTCCATTATTTTACCTTTTTCAATTCAGCTTCGATATGATGATTTAATCCCATTGGATTAGTATAATAAACTACTTCATAATCTGTGTTGACAATATCTCCCGGTTGCAATTCAATAATATCATTCATAATAAGTAGATGAGTTGATTCGGCAAATTTACGATCATAATTACGATTATGGAATCCGCTTAAATCTGCAATCAAACCTTTTTTACCAGTCGATATAGTTGTAGAAGTCTGATCTGTTGAATAATCAGTACCGTTTTTTGCATAAGTATATCTTATAACCGTTATTGCTATTCCTTTTCGTGCAATTAAGTTCATGCGAATTTAACTCTCATAAAAGGTTTTAATTGATTTATAATATGAGGCGGATATTCTCCGCTTAATGTTGCACCATAATTAAAAGATACATTTGCAATAGATTCACTTTGAACCCGATCACCATTTATTACTGAATCATTTTTAAGTTCTTCACCGATTATTTTTGACATCGGGATTTCAATACCTGCAGGGAATTGGACTAAACTCAATAATGTATAATAACCGGAACTTTCATCTATTAATGTTTCGTCTGAAGAAAGAGTTATATCATTATCAGTAACGGAACTAATACCGAATATTTTATCGTTGTATTGGGAATCTTGTACGCGTATATCAAAACCCGGTCTAAATCCTGCATTTAACATATTCCCGTCTGAATCCGATATTTTTTTTGTCGATGCAGTAAATGAAATCGTATTAGCATATAAACTAATATAAGTTCCTTGAAGCGTATTAATTAAGAAGGGACTTACAGTAAAATAATCGGCCGGATATTTACGCTCAACCTCAAAATGATTATGACATTTATTAACCACCCACATTTTGACAATAGGAATTAAAGTAGTTATTGCCTTATCATAATCAGTATTTGTTTGAGGTATATTTAATATTGACTTAACTATTTGCTTTGTGAGTATCATTCTTTTTTCGCATTAACTGTGAAGACTAATGATGCACTTCCGGTGTCTGGTGTTATCAATCTTATTTTATGAGGTTGCCAAGTCAATATTTCATATTCTTTTGGTGTCGTAGTAACAGCAATTTTTTCGCCTGCCGATATTGTAGTATCTGCATATTTATCTTTAACGGTTACTTGAGTCCAAATAAGATTATCTAAAGAAAGATTAAATACCTGCAATGTGTCTGTTCCCGTTGTCGTATAAGCAGAAATAGTAAAATAATTGTATTGATCATCATCAATAAATTTAATATCGACACTATCAATAGTCGTTGTTAAAGTATCATGATAAAAAATTTGATAAGGCGTTACAGATACATCTTGAGCAAATAAATTTATACTGAGTAATAAAAAGAAAATAAATTTTTTCATTATTCCACCTTTGATTTACGTCCACGTTTTTTAGGTGTAATTTCTTGTGGTTTTTCCGGTTCACTTTCCACAACTTCATTTGATACGGATTGACTAATAGGTTCTTCAATTTGGTTGAAGTTTGTTAATGGGACTTCCTCATAACCCGCTTTCCGTAATACTTCAATTATTTTTTCATCACCAGTAGAATATAAACCGTTTAGTGATTCTGTAAAATCAACCAAAGCACGATTATTAATCGGATCCCAAAGAATACCTTTACCTTTGAATGTTGCCATAATATTCCACCCCTTATATAAGTTAAATATTAAAGGGGCATATAGCCCCTTATTGAATTTATAATGTTGTTGCTATACCACCAGCAGCCGAAGCAGTTACATAACCCGTTACATAGACATTAGTTAGTCCAGTCTTAGCGTTTGCAGTAAAACCAACATTGCCGGGATTATGCAAATGTATCGCACCGGATGTGGGGTTAGTGCCAATTACCGCGGCATCTGATTTATCAATTCCGTTTTCATTCCAATTATGGAAATCACAATCCTTGAATAATTGTATGCCATCACACGAAGTTGCACCACTTAAATTGACTGCACCCTTCCCGGCAGTCGCAGAATAAGAAAGTGATTCGCAATTATAAAAACGACTTCTCCATACATGATTTTCATATACAATTTCGCCATTTGCTGCTGCCTTTAACACTGAATCAGTTCCAAAAGTACAATTATAGCCAGTAGTTTCTTGAGAACCATTCATCTTAAATGAAAAAGCAGTTGCAACGGCTCCAGGTGTAGCATGCCCTGCACCAACAAAATGAGTATTTATAAAAGTGTTTCTTGCACCTGCATCTATAAAACCACCTAACGCTGCCGCATCGGAACTCCAATTTCCAATATTAAGATTAATGAATGTGTTATTATTACCAGTAACATTTATCATATATGGACAATAAGAATTAACAACAGATGAACCTGCATTGGCTGCGGTCTCAGTTACCAATGTTCCTATTGTTGTCAAAGTCAAAGTTAATGCTTCTACTGTTTGAATAACTAATCCGGTTGCATTTGCTCCGTTGCCTGTCGTATTAACTCGAATAATATCACCAGCAACAAAACCATCTGTAATAAATGAGCCAGTTGTTCGTGTAATCTTATCGTACGTTGTCTCAGAACCTTGGACAAAAGCTAATACAGTCAATGCACCCGTTGTATGTTCAACGTTTGCAATTCTCGCACGTTGAAACATCCGAGTTGGTGAACATAAACCAATAACAGTTATTGCATGTTTTGACCATTCAAGTGGGTAACTTAAATAAGAAGTTGTATGAGCAGCAGAAGTACCACCGCTTAGAATACAAATACCATCGCCTTTACCCGTTACGCATAAATCATAAGCATCCCTTAAAGTCGTAACAACCTGACCGGGTGCATTTGGAAGTGGTAAAGTCGAACCGTAGGGATCGACAAAATACCAAGTTCCTCTAATTGCAGGAAGTGACGCACCAAATTCGGCTTCACCTAAAGCATCCCTCAATTGTGGAGGAAATCCAGTGTAACTATTCCAGTTTTTCATTTTATTCCTCCTTTATTAAGATGTTGCCAAACCAGTTATTGACCCGTGCATAAATGTTGGACCGTAATCAAGACCCAATTTACCATATATTTGACCCTTTTCAGCCGCACCCGTTTTAGCTAATGGTTCATAAAATAAATTACCTTTACCCGGTACTGGTTGGAATACGGGGGCGATATAACTCATTTCATAAAGTCCAATTGTATTCGTTGGCATATCTGAATCCAAAGCAATACCAACATTACCGGCAATATCCATTACAAGCTGTTTAATCTGAACACCACCGACATTTCTATCTGTTGGTGCATACATAAATATATCCGATAATACTTGTAATTGATAAGCGTTGCAGAATAATACAAGATTTTCAAATGTTGCACCTGCCGCATACATCGTCCTTAATAACTGTTGAATTAATGTTTTGCTCAATTTAGCACCAGCAGCATCAATAGTATTTCCACCGACAACAATTGCAGCTAACATACCGCGTGTTTTATTTGCCGTTCCTGCATCGGTTGAAATTTGATAAACACCGTTATGGAAAGTATAATTGGCATCACGAGCAATTTTTTTCAATTTAACCATCTGTTGAAATGCCAATTCATCAGCAGCATTATTTGTAGCACCCACTGTATTGATACCAGAAAGACGACCGGCATTTGATAATTTTTCGTAAGAAATTGAAACCGCTTCTTGAAAAATTTGAGTAACATTTTTTTCTTGTGTTCTTGCTGCCTGTGCCGCTGCTACACCACTTATAGAAGCTGTTTCTGTAATTTCTGGCTGTGATGCTGCATCAATTGTATAAAGTGATGCAGTTGGAAATTCAAAATTGTCTGTTTTTTTACCGCTATTAAGACCGCCAATCATAGAAAGAAATGGGGTTTTCGTAATTGCGGCTGTGAATAAAGCACCATCATAATTCGGCAAATTCCAAATTGTTCCATCTGTACCGATTTTATTTTGGCTTGGATAAATAATTTTTTTCAAGTCCATTTTTACCTCAATATTAATTCGTTATAAAACCCGCTAATTGATTTCTAATCTTCAATTGTTCTAAAAGATCACCTTTTTTGATTGCCGCATCAAGTTTCGTTTCCAAAGATTTTTTTGTTTCCTTTTCACGATCTTGAGGTTTGCGTCCACTATTATCGCCTTGCAATTCTGTTGCCTTGGCTTCTACGGCAGAATCAAAAATAGTTTTGAATTGTGCAATCTTGTTTATGGTATCTTCAAGTTTATCAGATATGAAACTATCAACCAATTCAGCGAATGGTAATTTCTGTTTATTAATTTCTTCCAATGCTTTATTTCGGATTTTTTCACGCTCCAAATCTTTAATGAGTTTATCTTGTTTCTCGCTTAATTCACGAATTGATTTTTGTTCGGGGGTTTCTTTGACATTATACTCCTTTGCGAGTTCAGTTCTAATCTGATTTTTAATTTCGGGTAGTTTTTCGGTTTCAAATTTTGCATCATGTGTTTGAATTGCTTTTTGCACACGCGCATCGAACAAAGAAGCCGATAACTTTTTGCCGTTATCTGAATCAAGATAACCTTTAATTAAATCGTCATTAATCGGACGAACTTTGTTAAGAAATGCAATTACACTTTCGTTTGAATTGTTTTTAGAAATGAAATCAGCAACATCATTAAGATTTGGTTCTCCTTCACCAACTTTTTGATTTGTTGGATAAATAAACATTGGCTTTTTTGTTGACATTTTGTTAACTCCTTTGATTTGTCCGTCCGTTCTTGCCGTTTCGTACTTGCCGAACCCGTCTCGCCGTCCGTACATCTTTTGGTTAATTATTTATTTCGGAAGTGAAACTAATAATCGAAAATGTTTATAGATACAGAAAAATTAATCAGAATAAAAAAGCCGGAGGGCAATCCGGCTTCAATGCGTTCTAAGTAATCGTTCTTTGAAGGTATGTTTTTAGGTTGGAAAATTCATTTTATCTTTTCATAACCCTCCACAATTAGTTATTAATTATCAGCGCAAGCTAATTGAGTGCTAATCATTTATTTTTTGCACCGATTTTATTTTTATCGGGTTGCCAATTCAAATATTTTTCATTAACAATTATTCGAGCCGGTTTTTCTTCGGGGTCAATATCAAATGTTCCGTTTGATATCTGGTAATAAATAGCATTTCTGTGAATACCTTTTTCTTTTGCTGCTTTACTTATACTTATTGTTTTTGGCATTGAGTTTTTCTCTTAATTCTGTCTTTTCTTTTTCTAAAGATTCAATCCGCCTATGATAATGAACTTTTTCGATTTCCGAAAAAATTTTCTTTTCTACATCATCAATATTCCGGGATAAAGTTCTGATCAGACCACTTTACATAGTATAAATCACTAATCTCCTTCCCGTCAAGCGTGTAGAATTTTCCGTTTTCCCGTTCTCCCTTAAATAGCCAGCTATGAGGCAAAATCTCTTTTGTCACCTCGTCATCTTTGTCCGGGTCTAACATTAACGGTCTTATTCGTTCGTTCTGCTTTCTTAAATTTTCTCCATTATAATAGTTTGGCATTAGTTTCCCTATATTGGTTTGCAAACCATAAAATTAGTACCATTATTTCACCACGACATAAGCGACTTGTAAGTGTTTTGTTTTCTTTAACATAATACAATTTCTTGAAAATTCGTTTATCCATTCAGTAAACGCATGATTTTCGCCTCTTAAAAATTCGTCAAATAGAATTACTGTGCCTGGTATAATCCTATCGTTGAGACTAAACAAAACAGTTTTTGCCGATGAGTATAAGTCCGAGTCGATATGAATAAATGATAGTGGACTTTTGTAATCGCTAAGAAAAGTTCGGATTCTTTTATCAAACCAACCCTTATAGATAATCGCTCTATGTGGTAAGTTTGGCATTTTTTTTAATCTGAAATCGCCCTTTTTATAATTTTTGTCCCAATCTTGTGGTAATCCCTCAAACGAATCAAATAAATAAAGATTTCTTTTACCGCAACTATTAGCAATATATCTCGCAGTCGTGCCTTTATATACTCCAAATTCAGCACAATCGTAAGGCAATAAAACATGATATTTGAATAAATACTCTATCATGTTTTTTCTGATCCGGTTGATGTAAACGAAGTCCATTAAAGAAAAAATTAGTCTCATTACCATAGTTTTAATCTCCGAATCATTAAAGCATTATCTAAATCGTTCGCCCGGTCTAAATGATTTAATGCCGCTAAAATAAAAACAACTACCAGTATAAGCAAGACTATTTGTAGTATCATAATTATGGTTTCTTTTGTTCTTTTAGTAAGATATTTTTTCATATCAATTTACTTTTTGGTTATAAACATGCTTCTGCATCTCCATCGCACGCTTTATGTTCTCTAGCGGTACGGCTTATCACAACGTATTTATCGGTCGTGAAGTACGGGTTTTTCCCCGCATCTATCTCGTTGCAGAATTTCTTAAAAATATCATACTCGGTTCTTCTACTTGTTTTTGGCAT
>Ga0265297_10011672_pt1 | contig 10708 bp, 13 predicted proteins | sample Munlanlwell13791_FD_192502 | JGI IMG/M metagenome (GOLD analysis project Ga0265297, IMG submission 192502) | Leachate microbial communities from a municipal landfill in Southern Ontario, Canada - Leachate well 137-91 | ecosystem: Engineered > Solid waste > Landfill > Unclassified | place...
GAGTTTATCGAAATGGCAATCAAAGAAGAACCAACAATTTCAGAAATGTTCGAACCTGAAAAAAGTATTGTCAATACGGCCCAATTGGAGTCTTTGTGGACCAAAAATCTATCCTTGCTCCCCGCTCTGGATGAAATAAGAACGTCACTTGTAAACGAAAATTTCCTTTGATAAGAGGTTAAAGGGTAGCATTACCACCTTGAAAAAATGTCTCATTTGATAAAGAATGTAAGTATGTATTCCAGAAAACTACCAGAATCGGCAATGATTCCAGTTATCGAGGAGTATAAAGAAGATATTTTCCCCAGTAAAAATCCTGAGATAGCAGAAGAAGTTAACAGTGGTTTTGGTATAGCCGACGTTGTTTTTTTTAATCTGGATAATGACACAATTAGAAGAAGGCAGCGTTCTCGTTTGCCGTCAATAAAATCCTATGAGATTTTGGAAACTTTTTCCGTAGTTAATGAACTCAACGTGCCGGAAATAAACATTACCCACCTGTATAAAGCACTGCCGTACTCTGAGAAGGTCTTTAAAGACAAGATTTTACACTTTCTTACAAGTACAGGTGTCGCGGACAATATCGACAATACTAGCCTCAGATTTAACTACAAATACGAAAGTCCTTTAAAGGAAATCGTTGCCATTGAAGCAAAAGTAAGTAACTGGAAGCGTGGTTTATACCAAGCATACAGGTACCGACAGTACGCAGACTTGTCGTATTTGGCTTTACATTCACAGTATATTGAGAGGGCTAAACAAAATTTAAGTTTATTTGAGGATCTGAATGTCGGTCTTATAAGGGTTGATGATGAGAGAGATGAGCTTGAACTTATCTACAAGCCGATTCGAGAAAACGTATCAATTATGAATAAGGTGAGATTTTTTGCTTGTGAGGAGATACTTGAGAAAAGAGGGATTATCCAAGCGAATCTTTAAAGACTTCTTCCCAAACACCTATAAAACTTCCATCTGTTTGACTATCAAACTTCATGCGGCAATTTGTTTGAAGATAGTTATACGCTGATTTAGCAGCTTCAAGTTTTTCCAAAAACTTCTCTCTTCTTTTACCGTTCTCTTGGGAGCTCATTTCATTTGTAAATTTGTGAATATGAAACAAGAAATGCTTACGGTTTACATCTGGATCTAATCTTTTGTCAGCCTTGCCCTCGAAACAATAAGGACAGTCGCAATGGAAAATACTGTCGGATCCCAACGATTTTGCCTCACTGTTCCTTAACTCGGTTTCTGCTAGAACATCATTCCAAAGCTGATGAGCAAAATACCTTTTTCTCCTCTTCTCCCAGTCAATTTTAACCTTTAATTTCTCAGGTTTTGAAAGTTTTTCAAAAATGGATTGTTTGCGTTTCTCATAATCTGGATTTATAGCAAATGACGACAGGCCGTCTCCCAGATACCCAAAAACTTCTAGATCTGCAAAACTGTAAAGAACATTTTTCGAATAAGACCAGGCATTTATAAGCTTTCTAACATTGTGCAAGAACGTGATGTTTTTGTTCGGCATACTCCCATCTCTCAGATTCTCTAGATGTAGATACACATTTTTTATTGAGGTGTCATAAAGAACTTGTAGTAAAATTTTCTCTAAGTCTTTTTCGCTACACACGAGACTTTCCGAGAGGACTACTCCGAAATACAAGGGAACCTTTAGGCCTGCTTTCTGATAATACTCAACAGACATCTTCCACGCACCAAAATTGGCGTCAAACCAACGTTTATATTTCTCTTCTGTACCTACTGTAAAATGGGGAGCAATTAGAATATCAGGATTACAAAGGGTTTCGAATTCAAAAACTTTAGAAACAAAATCCCTCCCCTTACCTTCTGACATTTTGTCTGTGAACATCCCAGCAGAAACAATTTGTCCATATTTTCTGTCTTCAGCTTTCAGATAAGAATGGTGTATATCATCGTAGGCAAGCCTATATGTAACCGGATCCATCGCCACGAGACCCCCTAATTCATGTATTTCCTTTGCTCGATTTTCAAATGTTGTTGCACTTCCTTTTTGATCAGCTGCCAAAATTACTCCACAATTTTTGTCTTCGCAATCCTCCACAAAGTCCTTTATAAATCCCCAGCCGTTTGATTGGTGTTGTATCCACAAAGTAATTGGTATCTCCTGCTTAGGGTCAAACCATGAAACACCAAATTCTTCTGCAACCAAATTTTGCCTATTGAGAGGGCTCTCAACAAGAAAAGAATAAAGTATTCGTTGCAACTCGTCCGATAGGCCGTATTCTTCCAGTTTGTTATAAAAACTTCTAATTTCCCCAGGTTGAACCAAATCTACAACCCTTTTTAGAGTTGCCATCTCAAACAAGATCATACCGACTGAAAAGAGATCGCTGGGAAAACTTAAACACCTTTTGTTTGCATCGGACAAATTAGCAATCATATCCAAGCGCTCAGGTGATAAATATGCGTATGGTCCCTGCATACTTTTCACCATAGAAAGATCGTCGTATACAAACCTGGCAATTCCTAAATCAAGTATCGAAACATCCATTTTATTTGTAAGGATTATATTTCCTGGCTTGATGTCCTGATGAATAACCGAGTTTTTAAACATCACTGCGACCGCCTCCACGATTTGCTTTCCAACCTTCTTCACTTCCTCGTCGGTGAAAGGAGTGTTAGTTCCTCTCCTTTTAATTAACTCTTTATCAAGTGGTGTACCAGAAACAAAAGGAAAAACTAAATAGGGCAATTTTGTCACCTTTCCGCCTTTATCTATTCCAACAACGTCTAGATTACCTTCCTTGGTATATTTCACTACCGCACAATCCTTGGGAAGGTGATCAATTGCTTCTTTCTCCAGAAATACATGTAGCTTGTCTTTGTACTTTAAAGCCCTAGGTTTTATGACTTTCCAGACCTCATTGGTTCTGCGATTGTATATTGTCCAACTGTTAGGAGCATTTCGATTAAGGAGGTTGAGAAGTTTAAGATCGGTAGAAGAAGCCTTACCAACTGCAGCTAACACATTCTCATCTTCATGATTTATTCCCATATTTACGTATCTTTCTATTCGTTGTTATTTTAACCCAACTTAGCATAAAAGCATATCTTTTTGACTGTCAGACAAGGGCATCGCCAAGTCGCTTTAATATCCTCCCCTCTGGCGGATAAGCAGAATATGATGCTTTATCTACTTCATAAGTTTGACCATTTTCTTTCAAGACCAATCTAGGGGAATCATTCCTATCGTTATTCCAAACATAGCCATTACCTGTAAATAAGTGATAATTTGCACCAATAAAATCTTCCGGTAAAAGTGTATCGAGCGGGATTTCTCCTCCTGAATGGACCCGCACTACTTCACCGGTACCTAAATTGCCACTAAAACCCATAACCTTTTCCCAAATACCGTTAGGGTATTCACTTGTGTAAGCGATGTGGTGAAGCTTAATGTTATCCAGGGCGTATCTTTCATCTCCAGTATTCTTAAAATCTACCCACTCTCCGGACAATTGGGACGAAGGAACAATGGAGCCAAATCGGTCTTTACCTGAAGGATTGGGTTTAATTTGAGATATTGTTAATTGTTTCATCCTAATTTTTATATTCATGTACAGGCTTATTGACAGCACTGTAAAATTGTCATAAAGTTATCATAAGATGCATATTACTGTCAAGCCCATAACAGGAAGGCAAAAAGAAGTTCTAGATTTTATCAATTCTTTTATTCGAGATAATGGATTTGCACCCTCACTGCGTGAAGTTGCGGACTTTCTTGACACTAAGAATTTGAGCACGGCACAATACTTCATTCTTCAGTTAGAGAAAAAGGGGTACCTTAAACGCGAACATTACAAAAATCGTGGTATTACCCCAATCGTTCAAAAACAGACAGTGCCACTACTCGGTTATATTGCGGCCGGAAAGCCAATTGAGCCAATTGAGGATTCAGCACCGATCGAAGTTCCAACAAACATCAAATTAAATAAGGGGCAATCTTACTATGCCCTAAAGGTTAAGGGGGATAGCATGATGGATATGGGAATTCTCGATAAAGACATTGTCCTTATCAAACATCAAATGGTTGCTAACGCAGGTGAAGTTGTCGTTGGGATCACAGAAAATGGAGCCACTCTCAAAGTTCTTGGCTACAAAAACGGAAAGCCTATTTTAATACCAAGAAATAACATGTATAAAATCATTACTCCTGAACAACTAGAAATTCGAGGGGTTTTTGCAGGGCTAATTAGAGCATAAACGGAAGTTAAAAAGTTATAAAATAGAGAATAAAAGTAAGACTACTATGAATAAAATAAATGACTATCTGAACAAAATTATCTGTGGGGACTGCGTTGAGATTATGAAAGAAATGCCAGACAAAAGCATCGATTTAGTTGTTACGTCCCCACCCTACAACCTCAAAAATTCAACTGGTAATGGCATGAAGGATGGCAGGGGTGGTAAATGGGCAAACGCAGCTTTGCAAAAAGGATATAGCAACCACGACGACTGTATGCCTCACGATAAATATGTTGCTTGGCAAAGGAAATGTCTTGAAGAATCCATGAGATTACTGAAAGATGATGGGGCCATCTTCTATAACCATAAATGGCGCGTGCAAGGAGGACTGCTTCAGGATAGACAAGATATTGTTTCTGGCTTTCCAGTCAGACAAATTATCATATGGCACAGAAATGGTGGAATTAACTTTAATAAAGGATACTTCCTACCCACTTATGAAGTAATCTATTTGATAGCAAAGAAAGGATTCAAGCTAGCTCCTAAAGCTAATGCTTTTGGAGACGTGTGGGACATTGGTCAAGACCTAAACAATCCTCATCCCGCTCCGTTTCCTGTTGAACTTATCGAAAGAATCATCGGGTCAACGACCGCCAAGGTAGTTCTTGATCCGTTTATGGGTTCAGGTACAACAGCTGTTGTTGCAAAAAAGCTTGGTAGGGATTATATAGGAATAGACATATCTCCGGAGTATTGCAAAATGGCCGAGGAGAGAATCAAAAAGGGGCATTTTGGAGGTAAAAAACAACAAGATCTTCTTGCGCTGTTCCCCCAAGATTCTTCTGTATGACATAATTGAAATTAACCTATGCAACTATATACGAAGGATGAGTTAATTAAAAAATTCAGAGAACTAGAAAAAATGGGTTGGATTCCCAATGGTAGGTTTGGAAACCAAGGAGGAATCGGCAATACTTTAGAAGATTTCCTTGGTATCACAGAAAACAATTTGCCCATACCTAACGCAGCGGAATGGGAACTTAAATCACAAAGAGCAAACACATCATCTTTAACAACCTTGTTCCATATGGAACCGTCTCCAAGAGCAGTTGGTTTTGTTCCTAAAGTATTACTCCCTCTTTATGGATGGTCGCATCAAGGGGCAGGAAGCCTCTATAAAGATGGAGAAATGAGTTTTAGGCAGACAATCCACGGATTGTCTCATAGCGACAGAGGTTTTATTGTCCAAATTGATAGAGCTGCTAAAAAAGTATTGATTTCCTTCGATTCTAAAAAAGTAAGCGAGAAACACTCCGACTGGCTCAAAGGAGTAAAAGAAAAGGTTGGTTTAGGGGAACTCAGCCCACAACCATATTGGGGTTTTGACGATTTAGAACACAAAGCCGGAACAAAACTTTTGAATTGTTTTTATGTCCAAGCAGAAGTTAAGATTGAAGAAGGAAAAGAATTTTACTGGTATAACAAGGTCCAAATGCTGCAGAAATTTAGATTTGAAGGATTACTTGAGGCTTTGGAAAAAGGTGTAATGTTGGTCGACTTTGACGCTAGAAGCGGACACAATCATGGGACAAAATTTAGACTAAAGCAGAATCATCTCCCCCTACTCTACGAAAAGATAACCACCGTTATTGGTTCGTAATCGTTCGTTTTCTTAAGTTGTGTCAGTCTAACCTTAAAAAGTACACTTTTATACTACTTTTATGGAAAAAATTGAATCTAAAACGTTTATCGCCTTCCAGATGAAATTCACAGGTAAGAAATATGAAGAAATATCCGAACAAACAGGGTATAGTCTACATACCCTTAAAAAATACTTCTCTAAAGATGGAAAATGGCATAAAAAGTATTGGGAATGGAACACGGAACAAAGTAACGAAATGATGAAGGAAGCCAACAGGCTTTTAACGCGTAATGCCATGAACGCAGCAAAAGTTATAATCTACTGTCTCGGATATATGTCAACGAAACCCAGAATAGCGCTTAAGGCCGCTTGTGCGATTTTGGACCGAGTTGGAATCACTATACACAGTGAAACAGCCTTAGATTCTATCAAACAGGATCCTACAGAGGAGATGATGCAAGCTTTAGAACAATACCAAAGAAATTAAAGAGAATAGGAATCTGTATCTTCAAACTCTGTACTGATAGAAGCTTCGCCCTGATTAACAACATTTCCATCAATTTTTACAACAAACCTATATTTACTGATACCATTTTCTCCGTGTATTGAGACTGGACAAGTATTTATATCAAAATAAACGGAGTCTCCAAGACTTTGTTTAATTGGAGATTTTGTTTCAAAAACCTCTTTTCCCAATAAATGTTCATCATCTCCAGATTCGCTAAAAAGGCTTATTTCAACAGACCCCTCGAAAGATTCTGCTTCTTGATTGCGAATATCAAAAAAATAACGACACTTTTTGTCTACTTTCTTGACAATTTGACTTGTAACAGTAATGTTCTGTGTTGTAATTTGCGATTCCTCTGGTTTTTTACCTTCACCAGTATTTTGGGTTGTAATTTGTTGTTCTTCCGGTTTTTTGTCTTCACTCTTTTGAGGGCCATCTGGAGTAGTGATAATTGCAGCTATAAAGAAAACTACAGTAGAAATCGAAAAGAATATCGCAATTTGCTTCCTCGAAAGCTCCTTTTTAGCAATCTTGGAAAATATGGAAGGTTTTACAAGTCCCAACAGTAAGAATATGGGGGATAAAAGAAGTAAGATTATAAACAAAGATTGCATGACTTATTTAGTACTTTGCGAACCAGCCTCCCTGCCTTTTTGAAACGATTCATTTGCTCTAGGCGATAACACGATAAGAGCAACAATTAGCCCTAGAATCACTAGAAAAACAATCACAACTTTCTTCATAGGTTAACTGCAATTTTAACTCGATAGTATGGATAAATCAAGCAATCTTCTCACTTTTAGTGCGTTGTACCAAAAGTGAGGAAAAATGACAATTATCTTATGTTAAGTAAGGCAAAATTTAGTGAAATTATCGGCAACAATCTTAAAAGAGAAAGAATGAAAAAGGGACTTTCTCAAGAGGAACTTTCAAGCAAATGTGGTTTCTACAGAACTTATATCAATCTTATAGAAACATCTAAACGCATTCCCTCAAGCTACGCTATCTATAAAATAGCAAAAGCCCTAAAAATCAAGGTCAATTCCTTATACCCCTCCACCGTTTAATTCTCACTCTTTTCCAATATAGAGTAAAATGCTCTCAAGCTAGTTATTTATATGAAAATGAACATGCCTCAAATAAGGATTAAGGGTAGTTCTCTTTTTGCAGCTGTTGCTATGGTTGTAGATCATCCCCAAGTTGAAATGTTTGTCAAAAAATGCAGAGAAAAACTCTATTTACTAAACGGGAAGGTCCTGCTTCCCTATCCTTATGAAGCAGAATGTAAAATAGGGAGAGATATCTTTTATAAACTCTCGCCCGAAAAGGAAATCTATTATCAAAAACTTGAGGATGCACTCAATTTAATGAACAACCGTAAAAACGATAGGTTTTACCAACAAGAGGAGGCAGAAAGGGACAAAATCGAATCAGAGTTACAATCAATTAGCACAGACAAGTTACGTTTTGATAAGGATATTGAAGATTTCTTAAATTATCACAAGGTGCCACTGGAATATAAACAAGTTCTCCAAAGACTTATTTTAAATGGTGAAGTAAGAGAAAATGACTATAAAGGAAAGCCACTAGGCCGATGGGAAAATGTAAAAATACAGAGGCGTTGGTATTGGCAAAACAGGAGAACCTCCGGACCTTCTCGCCTCGGATACAAAAAACTTGGCACCAAAGAGGGGGTAGTACAAAAAACAGTTGAGTCTGGTATAAGAAACTATAAAAACCACTTAGACACAACACATAAGGGTCTTGTTCTAGATCAAGAAATTTTCAAATTCTTTATGTGGTGAGAACATGGGCGTAGCTGAATATCAGATACGCCATGAAAAATGAATATACAACCAAAGATTTTTACCTCAGTGTATGTCTTTTAGCTACCGGTATTCGTCCTGAACTTCGAAGGATAAACGACAGAACATTCTTGTTTGTATTTCCAAATAAGCAAAACAGGATCGAAAAACTTCTTGAAAGACATTGGAGCCGGAAATTACTTATCCCCTCAAAAGACTTTATTGAAGCACTTAACGAGCTGAAAACAAGGATTTATGAAGGAAAATAAGAAAAAAACAAGTATAGTTTTGCCCAGAAAAGCGGTTTTAGAATTCATGGAAATTTATAACAAAACATGCAAACAAAAGACCACTTTCAAGGAGGCGCAGACAGAAGCCTTAAATTTCTTAAAGCTGTTTTACTTAGTAGGAAATATATAGAAAAAAGAAAAATATGGAAGATGAAAAAATAAGCATAGACGATTTTAAGATAATTGTTAAAAAATTCGACAAAGAAAACTACTTTGTAATTTTAAATCTCTTAATTTGTGGGGTCATTGAAGTTAGAGGATTTAGGGTTCGTTATACTTCTACAAAACACTCAATTAGCCCTATTTGGATAGTTAGCCCCCCATCTGTTAAAGGGCGCAAAGGAATGTATTTCTGGATATTTCAGCTTAAAAATACGATACTTTGGCAAAAGCTGGAATCAAGAATGATTGAGGAAGCTAGGAAAGAAGCGAACGATATATAGTAACAATACAGTAATAACATAGTAATGATCTAGTAAGGTAAAAATATAGTCATGGTTAAAATACAGTTTTGTTGTAAATACAGTAGGGTCTAAATACCGTAACTTGTTTGAATGAAATACTTTATATACGCAAGAAAATCCAGTGAATCTGAAGACAGACAGGTTCTTTCTATAGAATCGCAAATAAAAGAATTAAAGTTTTTGGCAAACCGATTGAAAATAGAAGTTATTGAACCGCCAGTTACCGAATCTAAATCAGCGAAAGAGCCAGGTAGACCTCAATTTAACAGGATACTTGAGCAAATTCAAAATGGAGAGGCACAAGGGATAATTTGCTGGAAACTAGACCGACTTGCCAGAAATCCAGTCGATGGAGGGGCAATTATCTGGGCCATAAAACAGAATGGAATAGAAATCATCACTCCCTCTCAAACCTTTAATCAACAGAACGAAAATAGCATCCTTATGTATATTGAGTTTGGAATGGCACAAAAATTCATAGATGATTTAGGTAAAAACGCTAAAAGAGGCATGAGAACAAAAGCAGAAAAGGGTTGGTACCCTGCTCCAGCTCCCATAGGGTATAAAAATACCCCAGATAAACGCAAGGGATTTAAAACAATTGAGCCAGATGAAATTGCCTTTCCTCTAGTTAGAAACGCTTTCGACAAGGTCCTTTCAGGAAAGCAACCGATATTGGTATGGAGGGAAATCAACAAAGCCGGATCTTTACTTGCTAAATCTGGTAAACCAATTTCAAGATCGGCATTTTATTACATGCTTACTAACTCTTTCTACTACGGGGACTATGAATGGCCCAGAAACTCAGGTAACTGGTACCATGGTGAGCATGTTCCGATAATAAATAAAGAAGAATTCGACATCGTTCAGAAAATGCTTGGTAGACAAGGAAAACCTATTGCTCGTAGGCACACTTTTGAACTAACAGGTCTAATGCGATGCGCGGAGTGTGGTTGTGCCATAACTGCAAGCGAAAAGGTAAAATACTATAAAGGCACAAACCGGATAGTAAAATATATTTACTATCACTGTAGTCGGAAACACCCAATGTATAAATGTAAACAATCTCCGATTACCCAAGCAGATCTCAATACTGAAATAGGAGAATTACTTTTAAAACTCAGGCTAAAGCCAGAATTTATCGATTGGGCAAGAAAATGGTTAAAAGAGCTGTATTACAAAGAATCTACCATCGAGCATAGTAACTTAAAACAACAAAACGATGCCCTAGAAGGTGTAGAAAAAAGGCTAAGCAATCTCCTGAATATGAGGCTTGATGAAAAAGTTGATGAGACCACATACGAAACAAAGAAAAAAGAATTTGAACAAGAGAAAGAAGCCATAAAACAAAGGCTGGGAAATACAGATATCTCTTTAACCACCAAAGGATAAAGATTGAAAATGCGCTCGATTTTGCATATGCAGCATATACAAAATTCAATACAGGCACGAGAGATGAAAAACAGGAGATAATGGTGCGACTTGGCTCGAACCTCATGATGGAAAACAAAAAAGTGCGGATAAATCTGAAGAAATACCTTCTAGTCTGCTCTGAACAAGAAAATTGGAAAGAAAAATATAAAGATTGGCTCGAACCTCAAGAATATACGAAGTTGTTGGCCAAAAAGCCTGAGTTGCGACCCACCAATCCAATTTGGCTCCGCGACTAGGATTCGAACCTAGAACCTTGAAGTTAACAGCTTCCTGCTCTACCGTTGAGCTATCGCGGAATACAAAAGAACATCTGGATTATACCATGAGGCTTTTGTGGGTTAAAG
>Ga0265297_10011674_pt1 | contig 10707 bp, 19 predicted proteins | sample Munlanlwell13791_FD_192502 | JGI IMG/M metagenome (GOLD analysis project Ga0265297, IMG submission 192502) | Leachate microbial communities from a municipal landfill in Southern Ontario, Canada - Leachate well 137-91 | ecosystem: Engineered > Solid waste > Landfill > Unclassified | place...
ACGGTCGCCGTGTGGGTCGGTGTATCGGTTGGCGTATCGGTCGGAGTGGCCGTCGGTGTATCGGTCGGCGTGTCGGTCGGCGTAGCCGTCGGAGTATCGGTCGGCGTGTCGGTCGGCGTTTCGGTAGCCGTCGCCGTCGGGGTATCGGTACAGGGCGGGGCCCACTCGGTGAGAATGTTCTGCTGCAATGTCGGCTGAGGGCCGGGATTTCCTTTCACTTCTTCGGTGATGTCGAGAACAACAGGCGTCGTCAGGGCGTCCAGCAGGTTATTATCAACGGCGACGATGAGTGGCACGTCTTGGCCTGCCGCGCTGCCGGTGTATTCGATGTCGAATCCATCCACCAGGTCGCCGGTGATACCGACAGAATCGAATACGGTTTGCAGAATGTCGCGCAATTCCGTTTCAGTAGCGTCCCAGTCGATCGCGGTCAATGTCGTGACTGGCGTTCCTCCAGCGTACGAGAGCGCGAACTTAATATCACCGCTGGCAGGCTCCTGCAGGCCGTAGACGTTCTGAATCTCGTTCGTCGCTGGCCCGTTGTAGACAAAATTGCCGAATACCGGAGGCGTCGGCGGTGTCGAAAGATGCGGCTCACCGTTGAAGGTGATGGTGTACCCCTTATTGATATTCATATCTGCTGGGTCGGCTGGCGTAACGACAACACCCTGGCCGGAATAGTAGGCTTCAACGGCCTGCCTGACCTGCGCAGCTGTCGCGTTCCAATCGAAGGTGATCCCGCCGGTGCCTCCATCCTGGTTGACGTTCATGTATCCCCTGGACGCCGCCGGGGTAGCCTTCAAGAGCATGGAAAGCACACCGCCGCAATATGTTGGCGTTTCGGTAACTGTATCTGTCGGAGTATCCGTCGGGGTCTCGGTCGGCGTAGCCGTCGGTGTGAATGTCCGTGAATCGGTCGCCGTGTTCGTAGGGGTATTCGTCGGAGTGTTGGTCGGCGTGTCGGTCGGTGTGCTGGTCGGCGTCCAGGTCGCGGTCCCGGTCTTGGTGAACGTATTGGTGATCGTCGGCGTTTTGGTCTTTGTTGGCGTGAACGTGTTGGTGCCAGGGGTATAGGTCCAGGTGTTCGTGCGCGTGAACGTCGGTGTGATCGTGAACCGGATCACCCGGGTGCTGGTCGGTGTCCAGGTGACGGTTCCCGTCTTGGTAGGCGTCGCGGTGGCCGCGGCTTCGGAACACGACGGGAGGGCGAACACCATGAGTAGGATCGCCAGGGCGATCACTCCGCTCAAAGCCTCTGTTTTTTGGTTTTTCAGCGTTTTCATGGTATTCGCCTCCGGGTTTTGCACTACACGGCCCATCTTTTGAGCGTTCTTACCTGCCGGTGTTCGGATGTATACCCCACCAGGTGAGAGTGAAAGAACCCCTGGAAAGGGGGGTGATCCAGGGGGTCTTGAGCCTGTTGCCTACCGCTTCCTGACCCCCAGGAGCCGCAGGGCGGCGTTGACGGTCGCGCCCAGGTCGTAGGACACCATGGCGGCGCCGCCGCAGGCGATCCCTGAGAGCACCTGGCCGATGTTGTTCCCGGCGTCGAAGCCGGTCACGGTGGCCCCTGCCACGCCCAGGCCGAGCGACACCCAGGGCACCCATTTTTTCGACACCTTCGGGAAAATGCGCTTCCACGCCTCGCTGAGACCCAGGCAGACGCCGGTCAGCACAACGCCGTGCGTCGCGGGGTCGAGCTGGATGTCCAGGGGTGCCGCCGCATAGGCCATGGAGCACAGCGACAACAGGATGAAAAACAGGCTGAGTTTTCTCATGATCGAATCTCCTTTGATCTTTGTTTGGATGAACAGCGCGATCAGCTGACCGTAGACCGGGACGGCGAGCAGCACGATAGCCCCGATTAGCACGTTGAACTTGGTCTCCAGGGCCACCAGGCGGGCCACGATCTCTGTTTCGCTCATGGGTTGTAGACCGTCCGTTTCCAGGTGGTGAAGTCGGGCCAGCCGTAGGCGGCGGCCTGGTCGATGATGATGCCGCGAGCCCTGCAGAACGCTGACCGCTGCCGCGCATACTCCAGCTGCGGCGCGTTCGCCGCTACGGCTGCGTCGTATCCAGCCTTCTCGGCTGCGTCATACGCTGCCTGCTTCACGATCTCAGGAGTCTCCGCGATCCTGGAGGCGTCCAGGGCAGCCTTCGCGGCGCCTGCCACGGTTGAGGCGGCCTTCTTCGCGGCTTCCCCGGTAGCCTTCGCGGCGTCGGGAAGCAGTTTGAAAACGTCTTTCAGCAGGAAGTAGGCGCCCACCACGGCCACCACTCCCATGATCGAGAGCACAATGGTGGTGTTGGGCGTCGCCTTTCGCACCGATCCGCTGATGTCCGTTACAGGATTGCTCACTAGATTTCCCCCTCGGCAGGGCTGACAATGGTCCCTTCCCCGTCGCCACCCGACAGCATGACGCGGGCGTTCCTGAAAAGCGCATCGATCGCGCCCGACCCGATGCCGCGCCCCAGGTCGTCGGAGTTTTCCGCTGCGGCCTTGAGCATGGTGTCCTCGGCGTCCTTCTTGACCGTTCGGTAGGCCAGGTATCCAGCACCAGCGGCGATCGCCAGGACGCCGACGACGGCCACGCTGCCGATGATCAGGTTCCTGCTCATGCGAGTCCTTTCCTTTCCAGGGCTTCGGCGCTTGCCACCATGAGCCCTTCCAGCTGGTATGGGTTGTATCCGTTCTCGTTCACGGTGATCGCGGCGCACAGTTTCGGGAGGTTCTGGATCACCGAGAACTGCTGAGTGGGGCTGACGCCGAGCTGCTTGGCGAGCCGTGCCCCGTATTCACCCTTCTTCGCCCCGGGGTTGTCCGAGACCGGGGCCCACCGATCCCCGAAGGCAGCAAGCGTGTGTATCTGGTGTTTGATCTCGTAGCTGATGGCAGTCTGTGCCATGGCCCTGATCCCGTCGTTCGCGGTGGCGAAGATACAAAAGCCCTTCTCGTCGCGCCCGACCTGTCCGGACCACCCGGAACCCATGTCCCGCAGGTTCCCCGGGTTGTTGTTCCTGATGCCCCTTGGCAGCATGTTCTTCCTCGCGATCATGGCCCCGACCAGGAGGATGATCCCGACCAGGAACACCCTCACGGCGCCCACACGGGCTGCGTGTAGATGAAGTGGCCGTAAAGCTGCGCACCGGCACCGGCAAACATCGAGGCGTCCAGGTCCCAATACTCGCAGCCCAGGAGCAGCACCCAATAGATGCCGTCGGCGTTGATGGTGTCTGCTACGCCGTATTGATCCAGGACGGGCAGGAGTATCTGGCGCTCACCCTTCCACACGCGCCCGTAGAGGCTCAGCACACCGCCGGTCATTCCCTTGACCTCGATGCACATATAGACCGCCGAGAAGGCCGGAAGGTTGGGCGTGCTGCTTCCTGCAAAGTCGCCCAGGTTGAACTGCACCGCAGCCGGTGCGGCGTTAAGGTTCTGGCCGCCGGAAATGGAGCCGTCACCCCTGCAATGCAGCAGCGTTTTGTCGCCGCCGCCGTCCAGGACGCCCTGCGGGTCGGTCGAAAGGGTCGTCATGTAGACATAATCCGGGAGCTCGGTGCTGCCGCCGGGGAAGGTATGGGGATCCTCATACCACCCGAAGCCAACGATGAGCTGGATGGTATCGGGGTTTATGTCGGACGTGATCGTGAGCGAGTTGTAGGGCTTGAGGTCGCCAGCGGTGGCGCCCTTCGTGAGCGTGTGTTCCTCACCCTCGGAGTCCACGACGGTGACGACGCCCGACGCGCCAAGGCAATAGATGAAGTCGCCTTTAAGCGCCAGGTTGATTGGAACGCCTTTGTAGCCGATGTTGATGCGCCTCATGCTTTGCCCCTCCTGGTGTACCAATACACGCCGAGCACAAGGGCCGCAACGATCCCGACGGCCACGATGGAGCGAACCCATTGCTCTGAGGCTGTGGCGGTGCTCCTGGACGCGAGCTCCTGCGCACCCTTGTGCTCTGCGGCGGCCAGGTCGAACACGCTGCGCGAGGCCGACAGGTTGCTCTCCAGGGCGTCATTCGCCAGCTGCATGGACGCCGCGAGCTCGGCGGGGTTCCCGAGCACGAAGGTGTCGGGTGCCTCGGAACCGAAAGACAGGTTCACATTCGCGTCGCCGTCGCCAGCGAAAGTCGGGTTCACGCTGTTGTCGTAGGTCTGCGTAAGGGTGGAATTGTCCTCGGAGGCTACGCCCGAGACCACCCCGGCGCCCGTGATGTCGTTAAAGGGCATGGCTACCGCCTCCTGAGAAGGATTGCCGACAGCAGCGCGATCGCCAGGACGGCGACGCCTGCGACGACAACGGGGATATGCTGCTCCAGGGGGGCGGGCTGGTTCTTGTTGATCACGACACCGCTGTGCGTCACGGTGGGCGTGACCGTAGGCGTGACCGTGGTTGTCTGAGGGCTGGCGCTGGAGGAACCGAAGCCGCTGAGGTTGCTGAGGAGATTCACGGCGTCACCCCTTCCGGGACGACACCGCCGCGATCACCGTGACCACCAGGAGAACACCACCGATCCCCACAGCCCACCACACCCACACGGGGGTGGTGGTCGCCACGGGGGGGGTCGCGGTGCTGCCCGCAGGCGGCGCCAGGTTGCTCTGATTCGCGGGGGTCGTGCCGGTGGCGGGTTTCAGGGCCGGTAGTTTCTGGACGACACCGGCAGCATCGGCCTTGAGCTGTGCGCCGATGTTCTCCAGGGCCGTTGATCCGGCGTCCTTGAGCGCGTCCACGATGTCCACAATTCCCCCCTCGGTGCTCTCGTTGGCCCTGGCCGGTCAGGCTTGGGCGAACATGTACCCCAGGCTGACCTGGTAGACGGTGATCCCCTCGGCGGCGTCGGAGGTGAAGTCCAGCTCCATGTTGGTGGCCGACGGCCCGATCAGCAGGGCCTCGTCGCCGTAGCCGTGTTCCAGGAAGTCGATCACCCACATGCCGCTCTGAGGGCTGCGCAGGTTGTCCTGGCGCTGCACCATGAGGTTCTCGTCGGACGAGCGCCGCCTGATCTCGTTGTTGTTGTACCGCATCACGAAGTCCGTGAGGTTCGCGGTGGGCGGGATCAGGATCAGGGCGTCGCACATGGAGTGGAGAAGGTCGCCGTGCTTGAGCCCGGTGTTCTTGGTGATCGTGTTGACGCCGACCAGGGCATTGAAGGTGAACTTGTCGATCACCTTCAGGAGCCCGGGGCCGCCCGGGTAGGGGTCGCACACCTGCGCACGGGGCACGATCTGGAGCGAGCCCGCGCCGGGGGTGTTGTTGATGTCGAACTCCACCTGCACGGAGGCGATCCCGCGCCCCTGCGCGTCGTAGGAGCCCGCGTTCAGGGTGCTCTCGATCGCCAAGTCCTTGGAGCTCCCCGTCGTCAGCGCCAGGGCGGTCTTGTCGAAGCTCTGGATGCCGCCACGGATGCCCAGGCGCCGCTGCGGGAGGAACAGCAGGGGCGTCGTGTAGGTGTTGTACGCCGGGGTGTTGTAGAACAGGTTGATCAGGTTCAGGTCGGTCGCGCTGAGGCGCTGGATGATCATCCCGTTCGCCATGAGCCGCAGCTCCTCGATCATGGCGACGGTCAGGCCGCCGAGCAGCTGGAAGAACAGGTCCCGGAAGTCGTACCCCGGGGGCAAGGTGGTGGAGTACGTCTGCTTCGTGGTCAGGCTGTTGGCGATGTTCGTGATGGGGTTGAACCGGACATCGGTCGGGAAGTTCCTCATGGGCTCTGCTCCTTTTTCCCTGCTTTTTTCACTTCTTTTCGTGGGTATACAAATGTACGCCCGTTTCCGGGCCGGTGGAGCCTACTGGTTGCTCACCCACTTGGCGGCGGTGGAGGCGACGGGCACGTTCCACTTGGTCAACGTCCACACCACGGCCAGGGTGATCACGACGGGGATCGCGTATTTCATCGGTGCTGCTCCTTGAGGTCGTTCTGTGCTTCGGGTGGAAACGTATCACGCGAGCCCAGGGGCGACAATGAGCGGCGGTAGACTCTTGGCTATATACTCGTCAAGTGTCCGAAGGTTGATTTTCGGCGTGTCGTGGATCATGCGCATGAGTCTGATCTGCGGCAGGGTGGGCGTCACGACGCCGCGCTCCCACCTGGACACGGTTTGAGAGCTCACGCCCATGATGTACGCTAGCTGCGCCTGTGATACACGGTGCTTGAGCCTGACGGTCACAGAGTCCATGTCACACCCACATGATGAGCTTGGCGATCAGGTAGACCAGGAGCGCCAGCACGGCGATCTCGGCCAGGGCCTTCAGGAGTGTCACCACAGCGCCCCTTTCTCGATCGAGGGCACGCCGTCGTCGTTGAACCGTAGGCAGCGGTAGTATTCGCCCTTCCGCAGCTTCGATGCGTTCTTGAGCTCTGGCTGGTTCCATTCCCGCGCCAGGTCGTCGGCGTCCTCCTGGCCGATGCTGAAACAGAACAGCTGCGTGCATTGACCGCGCACGTTCGGGTCGATCATTTTGGGGCGCTGGACCAGGAAGTAGCACGAGTGGCCGTAGTGCCTCCCCCTGGTGGCGATCGCCTTCATGGTGTCCGTGTAGTGCCCTACTGTTTCGCCGGCCTCGTCCACAAAGGCCATGCAGGAGCGAGACCCCCAAAACGTGTCAAGAAAATCGCTCTGCTTGGTGGTGATATAGTCACAAGGCCACTTCTCGAAAACGGCTGTCAGGACCAGGACGCCGATCCCGGCGTCACGGTGCTGCTTGGCGAGCCGCTTCCCTAGCGTCGTCTTGCCGCACTCGGTGACACCGGTAATCAGCGTGTGCATTACTTCCCCGGCCTCATGCACTTCCGCTCCAGGGCGTTGAGGTCATTCAATAGGGTTCGCGTCCTGGCGATCGCGTCCCTGACCTGATCCGCCAGCGGCTTCTCGGCTACCGGAGGCGCCTGCTGCGCTTGCGGATTCGCGGGCGCTGGAGGCTTGCTGTTCGTCGGATTGTTGTCCACTCTCATCACCACCTTTTTGATGAAATTAAGCATGCGCCGCCTCTGGTGCAGGAGGCGTATTGATCAGGCGATCAGTCTGCGGCGGCGTTTGCTTCGCGGCCTTCTCGCGCTCTTCCCTTTCGCGCCGCTCAGCCTCTTTGCGCACCTTCCGGCGCGCCCACCAGCCGACCAGCTTTTCCTTCCAGCTTTGAATGCGCTCCTTGGTCTTGGGACGGTTGACGCGAACGGCGATATATCCACCTGTCGAGACAGCGAGCCCGAGCCACGATGGTGTGCTCGCCCACCCGTAGTGAACGAACGTGTCACCCCACACCTGGCGCAGCCGCGCCTGCTCGTCGTTGACAAACTCCTGATCGCCAACCTTAACGACGGTCGGCGGGTCATACCACCATTCTGGCCCCATGAGCGTCGTGCATCCGAGCACGATGCTGTCGATGGTCTCTTCCCCCGATTTGCGGCACCGCGCTTCGAACGCCGCCTTGGTCTCGCGGGCCTTCGCGTCGGCCTTCTCCTGGTCCGTTGTCCTGGCGATCACCGAGCGCGGGGCCGGTTTGCGCCGTCGCGCCTTCGCCTTGTCCTTCTCGGTTTCCTCGCGGGCCTTCCGATCGCGGTCCTGCGCGTCGCGCTCAACGGCTTCGGTGTTGACGGCGGGAATGGAGTCCTGGACGTGTGCGGCGGCTGTGGAGACGGGATCGCCCTCGGCAGCGGTTGGCGTAGTGGATGCGTCGGGTGCTGTCGAGGGCGGTGTAGACGATTGCTCAGGTTGTTCGGACGGCTTCTCTTTGGCGGGGGTGATGATGCGCATGGTGCCTCTGAGTGACAGGGCGCGGCCCAGGAGGGCCTTGACCACCGAAGCCGCGCCGATCTGCCTGACCGCTGCCACGGGTGCCGACCCGTTTCAGCGTCTACCTTCCGGTAGTGTGAACAAGTGTATACCATGCTCCTGGTTGAGTCAAACGAAATTGTATTGACACCAAGACAATTCCGAGGTAATTATTACATGCCCTTTTTCGTTGATATTGATACAATTTCCAACGAAAGGGGGTGATACCAATGCCGACGATTACAATCCACCGTCGGCTGACAGCAAACGGTTCTTACCCTGTGCTCACGCTGCCGAAATACATTGTCAAAGCTCTTGGATGGGAACCTAAGAAAACTGAACTGCTGATCAGCCTGACAGAAGAGGGCCTGAATGTCAGACGATACGAGGAACCAATTACACCTGGAGGGGAAACAGAGCAAAAAAGGCCTTAAAACTATAATTATACGAGATTCCGCAGCGATCAGGGAAGTACCGAAAGAGCCCACCGAATCAGCCCCGCAGCCACTCATCGAAGCCCTACTAAGCCACCAGCAGCTACTCGATCTCCAGCACTTCGGCATGCTCATGCTCATCTGGTCACTTCGCGCCTATATGCCTTGCAAAGTCTCGGAAATACAGCGTCAGGCTCATGTCGGGCGCAAGCTGTTCTGGCACCTGGTCGATGATCTTGAAAAAGCTGGTCTTATCCACGTTCACTACAACCGTTTTTCCCCAATCTTTCATGCTTTCATAACCCCGGCCTTAAAGGCCCAGGTTGAGTCAACCCCGGCCTTAAAGGCCCATGTTGCCAACCCCGGCCTTTTGGGCCGGGGTTCCTCAACCCCGGCCTTAGAGGCCGGGGTTATCGAAGCAAATGAAAGCCTGATAAATCGCGATTTAGCCACCAACCCCGGCCTTTTGGGCCGGGGTTCCCCCTCTGTTGTTGTTGTTGGTAGTAAGACAGCGCATGCAACAACAACACAGCCGCCAACACCGGCCTCTGAGGCCCATGTTGACCTGGACGTGAACTCAATGGTCGGCTCAGCGATCCGTGACATTCAGCGCGTCGCACCGCATATCCACACAGGAATGCTCAAACCACACGCCCGCGACGCCGTTCAGGCGTGTCACGGCGATCTTGCGGCGGCCTCAGAGCGTATCCGCAGGGCGATCTGGTACACGGTGGATATGTACCACGCTTCAAACGGGCGTATCCGTTCCATCCTCGGGCTACTGCGGCAGGCAGTACGCGACGGGCTCACTTCGCTATCCCCTGCCGAAAAGCAGGCGCGTGAACGCGAGAAGTCCATGCCTAAATTGGCACCGGAGCCGGAGCCGATCGACAGGACAACAGCGCCACTCGATGAGCTGTTGCAGTACGTCAAAAACGTGATCGGCTACGCCGACGCCGAAAGCGCGATTGAGGGGTTGTCCAGCTTGTACGCGGGGCACCCGCAGCTGGATGAAGTAGTCGCAGAGACCAGGAGGGCCTATGAGCCGAAAATTGGAGGTCTTGCAGCCGCAACGGTCTGATCCGTTTGTCGAGCTCAAACGGGTTTTAGTGGAAGGTGAGCTCGGGATGCCGTTCGTGATCGAGCCTGGGGGTGGTCAGCTCTGCGTTGATCTGACTCCACCTGGAACGACGCGAGAGATGGGATACCTGATCCTCCGATGCGACGGCACCTGGAGGTTCATGGAAGGCCAGGAGGGCCAGTAATGGAAAAGACGATGTACCGCCCAATAAACAGCAGAGACCCGCGAAAGCCTCTGATCGTGTCTGAACTTAAGAGGCTGAACCGGGCTTTCAAAGTCACCAGCGTGCACCAGGTTGCCGAGAATGAATACATCGGGACTGTGTTCGTGTACCTGGACAACAACCTGCCTTGCCGTGCGCGTCGCACGATGTCAAAAGAGGCCACGGTTAGGCTGAGTCACGACGATCTGGCGGCTGGTCTACAGGACCAGGCTAAGGAGCCTTGTAACTGCGACGCATGCCGCCACGGGGATGGTCATTGATGGCCGCGCAGCTGGAGCTCCCGGCGCCGCCTCCGACCAGGTTCACAGAGCGGTCGCAATGCGCGGTGGTGTTTGATCACCTGTCGCGTGGTCTCACGCTGTCGCAGTACGAGGCCACCGTCACCTACGGGATCACCAACCTGTCGCAGCGAGTCAAGGAGCTGCGCCAGGAGGGGCACCGGATCAATTGTGAGTGGACCAGGAGCGAGACAGGAAAGCGGTACGGTCGGTACAGGTTGGTGGCGGCGTGATCTGGCGTTTGGTTCGCGCCGCCTACTTTTGGGCGCTCTGCGTCCGGGGTCTCCGCATGAGGCCGCTATTCCGTCGCCCCGATCTGCTCCTGGTCGGGCGCGACGTGTTCGGAAGGAATTGAAACGCCTGGGGTTCGTGCTGGTGTCACCTTCGGGTGCAGCCACCTGCGAAAGCTGCCCGCCGTCTTGGCCCGAGCGGCTTTGAAACTGTTGGCGACGAATAACAGGGCAGTTATCGGGCCTCCATTTTGTTCGTGAATGTTTATATATCCCGTCAAGTCACCAGCTGGATCACCCGGCCGGCAGACTGAATACCTAAATTATCGAGTCACGGTTATTTTGACCAAAAATCGTGCATTAGGATGCCCGTCATTTGAATGATCTCGATGGTGTCAGCTATCACTACACCCGGTAATTTACTCTGCCGCCGTGTTGGTGGCGATCGCACGGAGCAGCAGCACCTTCTCCATTTCCCTGGTAGCTACAGCTGGAGGCTCGTTGATCATCACACAGTCGCAGTTAGGCGTGCGCGTGAACGTAGGTGTGTCGGTCGGCGTCGGAGTCACGGTCGCCGTGTGGGTCGGTGTATCGGTTGGCGTATCGGTCGGAGTGGCCGTCGGTGTATCGGTCGGCGTGTCGGTCGGCGTAGCCGTCGGAGTATCGGTCGGCGTGTCGGTCGGCGTTT
>Ga0265297_10011675_pt1 | contig 10706 bp, 10 predicted proteins | sample Munlanlwell13791_FD_192502 | JGI IMG/M metagenome (GOLD analysis project Ga0265297, IMG submission 192502) | Leachate microbial communities from a municipal landfill in Southern Ontario, Canada - Leachate well 137-91 | ecosystem: Engineered > Solid waste > Landfill > Unclassified | place...
CAGCATACTCTCTTTGACAAACTTATTGAACTTGGATTATCTAATATTGAATTTGTCGGAGATCCCTACCAAAGTCTCTATGAGTGGCGAGATGCGGATCCAAAACTTTTTAGTTCAAAGTATCATGATTCAGATAATTGGCAAGGTTTAGATTTGACAGATGACCGAAGATCTCCTCAAAGGATAATTGATTGTTTTTCTCTTTTAAGGAAAAGAGATGATCCCAAAGTGAACACAGCTTGTAAAGATGATAAAGGAATACCTGTTTTTATTTATCAATATAGCGAAACTAATACACCTCATATTGTAAAACATTTTGATCAGTTCTGCCGTATAAACGGATTTGAAAACAACCAGATAGTTGTTCGTGGGAATGCACTTAAAAACCAAATGCTAGGTAAAAAAGCAGATCAGGAACCTTGGAAAATCGATTTGGCATACCGAATTATAGACGCAAGACATAAATATGAAGGAAATGAGATTAAAGAGGCTATAAAATCCATGAGGTCAATAGCTGTTTCGCTAATGTGTAAGGATAAGGACTATGTGGAAATCAAAGAGATCGAACAAGAACTAAAAACAGATAATCAGTTTAATGCAAAGTTATTGAATCTTCTACATGATTTGCCGAAATTTGATTTGACCATTTCTGAATGGACATCTGAAACCCAGGATTTTTTAAAGAAGGCATTTGGTTTAAAATTCAACTTAAATTTTCAACTAAAAGACAGAAATTCAAAATCCTTTAATAAAGCTATTCTTATTGAGCCTCTTGAACAACATTTTATAAGGTCCTATTCAAAGAGTAATATTCCAATTACAACAGTTCACCAAGTCAAAGGAAAAACTCTGGATACTATCTTAGTTTTTTTCAATAAAGACAAGCATAAAGACAATATTACTTTCTCAGACATTGAGGCAACAGTGCAAGAATTTCCAAGTGAAAAGCAGCGAATTATTTATGTGGCTTTATCAAGACCTAGGCATTTGTTGGCAATGGCTTTTCCAAATAGTATTTCAAATGAAGAATTAAAGGAGAAATTTGGTGAAGAGATTAATATAGTTGATGAAACTGAATTATTGATGTGTGAAGAATGATCGTAGCTTTTGAATAATTTATTAGTTTGAATGAGATGAAAAACATAGCATGTAATCTTATTTATAATAATGGAGATGAGTATCCTTTTGTTGGATTTAATGGTGTATGTTCCGTTCAAAACATTAAATACAACGTAGAAAAAGGGACTGGACGGTGGTGTAGCCAACCGGAATGTTCTTGTCGTAAATTCTATGATAATGCATTTAAGGGAAAGGTTGATGAATTTCCTTGTAATGAAAGCAGGTTGTTTCATGAATGGACTTGGAACCCTGGAGGTGTGTTTAAGACAGGAGAATTATTCAGGATATTAAATAGTGGGGTTGGTAAATATGCAATATTGACGACATGCTTTTCAAACACTAAAGAGAAAGACCGAAAAATAATTGGATTTTTTAAAATTAAAGAAATAAAGGATGACTTTCATAATGTAATCGCCTTTAAAAATAAATCGTTGAGATTACCTTTGGATGAAGCAAAAGGACTTAATTTCTGGAATTATCACAGAAATGTAAAAAGTACTGTCCCTGTTTGGAAACAGGGGAGATTCCGATATCTTGAAGATAAACAAGTAGCTGCTATTTTACAGGATTTATCATCTGTGGTTCAAAATGAAACTGATCAGTCATTGATTTTGCAATTATTTAAAAGTGATTTTCCTGAATTTTCGGATGTTAAACTATCTGTTATCGGGGCATTGTCTGATAATAATGTGAAGAATATTCGACTCCTGAGAAAATACGGAAAAGGTGGTGAAAGTAAAGAACATAAAGAGCTTAAACAATATATTGCCAACCATCCTGAAAAGATAGGTTTGGACAAGAAAACTGTTAAACCGAATATTGAACATCCTTATATCTCAGGTGATCAAGTTGATATTCTGTTTGAGTCAATGGATGGGAATACAGATACGGTGGTAGAAATCGAATTGGATAATGTTTTACCGGGCATACATCAGGCAATAAAATACAGGGCATTAAGATGTGCTCAGAGAGGTCTCTCACTTAATGATAAAAGAGTAAAAGCAACTGTTGTTGCTTGGTGTTTTACTGATAGCGAAATAGCGTTGTGCAAGAAATATGATATTGATTTTTATAAAATGAAACTTTGAAGTCAATAGGGTAAATTAATATGAAAAATGAAAATAATTGCTGATACAAATATTTGGTATGAACTAGGTAGAAACAAGGATCTTTTTGAATTAGTCAGGAATGAGCCTATTTGCCCAACATATGTCAATATTGAGGAGCTTTCATTAACAAAAAATATAATTGAAAAAGAAAATGAAGTAAGAACGGCAATCCAAAAGATGTTTAATTACAAATATAATGTGATTTATGAACCACCTTTTTTTCATCTTGCAAAACTATATTGCAATTACGAGTTTGATCCTTTAAAATCAATGAAAGATTTATTGGAATTTACCCAGGTAATTGCCAAAGGCGACAGAATTAGTGATGAAAATAGAGAAAAATATCTAGGTTTTGTTAATAAAGTAAAAGAAAACTCTAAAGAACTTTCTGATTTTTTTAATATCGAAGCACAGAAAATAAAGGCAAAAATCAAGAGTAAAAAAGAGCACAGGAATAAAGTTACTTTTATTATGGTTACTGGCTTTATTGATTACATAGTTAAACAAGTAACAAAAAATGAATGTACTTTGGAAGGAATTGAATTTGGGGTAATCGAGTTGATTTTAAAAACATTGGATACTTTCTTTTATAGGGTTGAAACATCATCAATGAAAATTCAACCAAATGATTGGCATGATTTAGCAATTTTAGCTTATGTCCGACAAGGAGATAAATACTGGACAAGAGAGAGGAGGTGGATTACTTTGATAAAAGAAGCTGGATGTGAAGAATATCTATATACAAAATTTTAAACAATAAATAATGCTCGAAATCCCAAGAAATAACACAGGCTTAACAGGCGAATATTTTGTAGCAGCCGAATTGTATCGCAGGGGCTGGTCGGTGGGCATGACCATAGGAAATGCCGGAAAGTTCTATGGGAACAAACAGGGATATATTATGCAAACTTAGGGAGGTTTTAAATGAGAATGCAGAAACATTTTACAGAAGTCATTGATTTAATAAAAAACGCCCGCACTAAAGCGTTTAAAGCCGTAAATACCGAACTCATCAATTTGTATTGGCAGATTGGCAAATATATTAGTGAAAGGACAGCAAAGGAAGGTTGGGGTAAATCAACCGTGCTGCAACTGGCAGAATATATTGCGAAAACCGAACCTGGACTGAAAGGTTTCTCTGATAAAAACCTTTGGCGGATGAAGCAGTTTTTTGAGACCTTTTCGGATAATGAAAAACTCGCCACACTGTGTCGAGAAATTACATGGAGCCACAATCGCCTCGTTATGCCCCTTAAAACATCTGAAGAAAGGAGGTTTTATATACAATTGAGCATAAGGGAAAAACTCAGTGTGCGTGAACTCGAAAGACAGATCAATAGTTCACTTTTTGAACGGACAATGCTTTCTGCTCAAAAACTCGCACCACTGGTGCGAGTTTTACCAAATGATATAGAACATACTTTTAAGGAAACCTATGTGCTTGAATTTTTGAACCTGCCGGAAAAACATTCAGAAGCAGATTTGCAAAAACAACTTATTGCACGCATGAAAAATTTTATCCTTGAATTAGGCAAGGATTTTCTGTTTGTGAATGAAGAATACCGCTTACAGGTTGGCAACAGGGATTTTAAAAGCGACCTGCTCTTTTACCATCGGAATTTACAATGTTTGGTGGCTTTTGAACTAAAAACTACACAATTTGAACCGGAGCATTTGGGCAAACTCAATTTTTACCTGGAAGCATTGGACAGGGATGTAAAAAAACCGCACGAAAACCCAAGTATTGGGGTATTGTTATGCAAAAGCAAAGACGAAGAAGTGGTTGAATATGCACTAAGCCGGAGTTTGTCCCCTACCATGATCAGCCAATATACACTTGCATTGCCTGACAAAAAACTATTGCAAACCAAACTAAATGAATTTTATGAAATGTGGCAGGAAGAAAAGGATGATGAATAAAAATTAAGAATATATGCCAGAAATCCCAAGAAATAACACCGGCCTATCAGGCGAATATTTTGTAGCAGCTGAATTGTACCGCAGGGGATGGTCGGTGGGTATGACTATAGGAAATGCAAAAGCTGTGGATTTATTCGCTGAAAAGGAAGATAAAAGAATTGCAGTACAAGTAAAAGCAATCTACAAACGCAAAAATGTTGGCTGGCCTATCATGAAAGACAGCATTAAACCTGATTGTTTTTATGTTTTTGTGAACTTAAATGCCGATAAAATGGAACCCCCTGATTACTATATATGCACATCAAACGAGGCAAAGGAGAAAGTAAAACAATATGAGACGAGAGGGATTGTTGATTTGACATCTCTTACTAATGGAGACTTTTTAAATAATTGGGATAAATTAAGGGATCAATAAATATGTTTCACCCCAAAAATAAATATTTAAACATGATTAAATACTTTGATTTAGAATAAACTTGAGTAAACATTATTTAAATTCAAATTGTATGAGATTAAGGCTTTTACATATATTTATACCCTTGTTTGTGTTTGGATGTAATTATTAAAAAAAGATTATGCTAACATATCAATTAAGAAGAAAATTAAATAATCCAAGAGGATATGATAGTCTTTCATTGCTTGAATTTTGTGTTAACAGACTTATTCATATAATGAATAACCATGGAGAAAACTTTATTGAAGGTAATGATGCAATTAAGAACCATAGTCAATGGGCAAATACAATTTTTGGTAAAGGCGACTTAGAGAATCAAGGTTATTTATCACAAGTTAAGGATGATTTTAGATTATATTTCTTTGATTTTCAACCTGCATATTCATGGAATTTCGAACGTATCATCAGGGAACATCCAAATTTTATTATAAATAATGCCAATGCAATAAATATTGCATCATTAGAAGGTATGATGCAAGCATTAGATGATGAGATTAATGCGTCAAAAGAAGATACAAGAAGAAATTCTTACAGGATTTCTGAAATTAGATGGTATAGCGAAAAAAGTAACATTTTTGTGGCCACGCTGGATATTGAAGATGACGAGGAACCAAAATTATTAGAAGATCTGCCAATTACAATAAGAATAGGTGGCCTAACCTTTAATACAAAAGTACTGGATTTTGATAAAGTTGGGTTAATACTGTATTTTCAGCTGGATTATAATATCTTGAATTATTATGGAGATAAATTTGTGAGTTCTGATACTTCATGGATACTGGGAAAAATAAAAAACATATTATGTGAAGATGAACAAATTGTGGATTTGGAAAACAAATTGATTTCAAAATTTATTGAAAATGATGTAATTCCGGTTAAAGTCGAAAATAAAATTGAAGGCGTTCACAATTATTATAAGTTAGATAAATCACAGCAAACTGCTTTTAAACACTCCATAAACCATGATGTTTCGTTAATTTGGGGACCTCCAGGTACCGGAAAGTCATATACTTTACGAGCAATAATAGATACTTTATTTAAACAAAATGAAAAGACCTTAGTTGTTTGTATTGCCAATGTTGCCGTTGATTCTTTGTTACTTAAACTTGTCAACCTTATAGAAGAGCAAAATATAAATCTGAAGGGAGGTCAAATTCTAAGAGCCGGTTATACAAGAAATAAGGAACTTCTTGAAAGAGAATATTTATTCCCGGACAATGAAGAAACCCAAAAGATAAGAGAAAGAATACTTGAAATTACTAAGATACTTCAAAACTCACAGCCTGGGAAATACATTGAGTTGAGACAAGAGAAGCAAATTTTAGATGAAAAGTTAAAAGATGAAGTAAATGGGCTAATTAAAAAAGCGAAGGTTATCTTCGCTACCGCTTCTAAATATTTTGTTGATTCAATTTTGAATACCCAAGATTATGATAATTTAATTATTGACGAAGCAAGCATGGTTTCAATTCCTCATTTTATTTCACTTGCTCTCAATGTAAATAAGAGAATTATAATTGCAGGGGATTTCAGGCAACTTGGACCGGTCGTTTTATCTCGTTCAGCATATTCATTTGAATGGTTGATTAAAGATATTTTTGAATTTAGTGGTATAAATCCCGGAAACAATAAAATTGAGCATCCGGCTTTATGTCAATTACTTATTCAAAGAAGATTCCACAGGTATATATGCGATATAATAAATACCCCATTCTATCAGAACTTGCTTGAAACTGAAACTATAATTAATGAAGATGAAATAGATCAAATTTTACCATATCCCGGTAGAATAATATCATACAGAAATCTTCCTGTTGGGCAAAATAAAGCAGAACTTACTAACGCAGGTTCAAGAAAAAATGAATATTCCGCTAATGAAGTATTAAAGATACTGGACCAAGCTGTAAATCCAAACTATACAATTGGTATTATAACGCCATACAGAGCGCAAGTGCGGTATCTTTATGAAAAAATTGCCAATAGAGACTATTCAAAAGATATTAGAAAGAACATTAAAGTAGGAACGATACACTCTTTTCAAGGTTCAGAGTTCGATATTGTAATTATTGACACGGTCGATAGTTATGATCAAAGGATTGGAAAATTGTATCTTTTTGAGAGTGGAAAACGACTTATAAATGTTGCAATTAGCAGGGCAAAATATAAATTAATAATTTGTGGTGATCTGACCGTTTTTACCAATGGAAAAGGTCATAATAATATTGCACCACCTGTTGCTTATATTTTTCAAAGATTGATAAGAAGTCAAATAGAAGATTGAAATGTAACTAAGTTAAAGTATATACATGGCAAGATTATTACAAAATAGCATTGGTGCTTGTTTGTTATTCCTTTTATGGAGACAATGTATGTATGCTCAAATAATTGTTAATTACAATCAACCTGAATACAATAAATGGCATAGTGAGGATATGTGGAATCTGACCATTACCAATACCAAAGTTGTAGATTTATTTGCTGAAAAAGATGATAAAAATTTAAATTAAAATAAAATATATGAGTGATATAGTTCAAAGTTTTGAGTATACTGCTGAAGGGGTCACCATCATTTTGAAGTTTATTAAAGAGATTTCACCCTTTAAAAGTCATGATTCAATAAGATTTTTTATTGATGCTGAAATTATTTCAAGTAATCAAGATCTTATGGTTGAAAAATTTGGCCCCACAAATTCAAGTAATAGTATTGATTGGAAATTACTTTATCAGGGAAGAGTTATGTATTGGATGAGCTTTAACCCGTATCATGGATTAAGATGGAAAGAATATTCACAAAAAACCGGAATTTTATCTTTTAAAACGGCTTCAGAATTAAAAGAATGTTATATTAAGTCAATGGATTATATTCCTTTAATCGCAGATTACTTTTATAAATGTGTTTCTGAATATAAAAAGTTAAAAGATCTTTACGAAACGGAGGTAGATAAAATTATTTAAATTAGCCCCCATATTAGCCCCTGAAAATAAAAACCGCTTTAAAAGTGAATTTTAAAGCGGTTTCTGTGATCTCGATGGGATTCGAACCCATGACCCCCTGCTTAAAAGGCAGATGCTCTACCTGCTGAGCTACGAAATCAATAAATTTTGAAGGTGCAAAGATAGAAATGATATAATTATAAACAAATTATTCTGGATTTAAATTCAATACTCCTTTTTAATATCTGGTAATCTTCTAATTTCATATTCTTTAACTTCATAAAAATGTAAGTCTGAATTTTCATAAGCCTTGTTTGTACCTGTTTTAATAAAATTCAGATATGCGGATTCTTCAGGGGCATAGAAACCTCTTTGAATGTATTTTCCGTATTTTGAAAATAAATCAGTAAACATTAACGTATACTGGTACCCAAACCAGGAATAATCGTTTGGCTCTGTGTTAAACTTTTTTCGGTAATTGGTAATAAAGGAGAAATTCAATGAATCATTGAAATCAAGATAAGGTTCTGCATATAACTGCGATTTGATTTGCGCCAGCATATGTGTTTCCAAGGCAGGATAATTAAGCCATTCATATGGTGCAAGAAGCGTGATGTCTTTTTCCATATTTCGAATCAGGTATGATAATAGAGAGTTGATGACAATGGCATTTTCAATCGGGGCAAAAATGATATTATTCGTATCTTTTAGAAGGCTGAGATAAGTGGCGCTGCCCCAATTGCTCGTATTTAAAACCATTGCATGAAAAGAATCAAAATTATGGATGCTACCGCTCGTTAAAAAAATATTTTTATAAGTCTCAAGTAATTCTTTGTTTTCACAGAGAATGATCAAATTATACTGTTTGAAATTTTCAATAATATGTTGTGAAATCTTATTTGAAAGGGTGTAAAATGAGGGGCGTCCTGAAATAAAATATGGATTGTCGGCAAGGAAGTCCTTATTCTCTGCAGTAGGCGAGATCATTGGGATTTTTGCCTCTTTTGAATATTCATAAAATATTTCCATTTTTGAAGATCTCAAGGGGCCAATGATCAGGTCAATATTTTTTGCTTTGATATCTTCCAGTATCTTTGGCATCGTTGAATCGTCTTTGATATAACTATCATAAATGAACACTTCAAGATTTAACTTCATTTCAGAAATGCTGTCATCTAATGCGAGTTTTGCTCCCATGTAAAAGTCTTGGGAATATTTTGATGTCGTACTTTGTTTAAACTCGGAACTGAAAACACCTTCAAGTTGCAAAGGCAACAGATATGCTATTTTATAGGTGTTTTTTATCTCAAGGGGATATATCTTTGATAAAGTATCCTGAACTTTTTCGGTCGTTGTAATTTTATCGTTATCTTTTATTTTATTATCCTTTTTAAAATCAATGGACTTATGTTCATCAGTGTTCGTTTTGACTGTGGAGAGTTCTTTTAGGGGGACTTCCGGATTGATATCAGCTTGCTGTCCTTTAATCAGATTGCAGGAAGCGAAACTGGTTAAAAGAATGATAAAAATGATCGGCTTCTTATTCCCATTCAATGGTAGCCGGAGGTTTTGAACTGATATCATATACCACTCGATTTATTCCTTTAACGGAGTTTATAATTTTATTGGAAACACGTGACATAAATTCATAAGGGAGTGGATACCAGTCTGCGGTCATGCCGTCAGTTGAAGTAACTGCGCGCAGAGCAATGGTATATTCATAGGTTCTTTCATCTCCCATTACCCCCACCGACCTTACGGGTAGTAATATGGTCGCTGCTTGCCATATCTGATCATATAGCCCTTCTTTTCTCAATTCTTCGATGTAGATTTTGTCGCTATCCTGAAGCATTTCCACTTTTTCAGGGGAGATTTCTCCAAGGATTCGTATACCCAGTCCCGGGCCAGGAAAGGGATGCCTGCCATATAGTTCGACCGGGATTTCCAAATCTGCAGCTACGCGTCTGACTTCATCCTTAAAAAGTAAACGAAGGGGTTCCACAATTTTGAGTTTCATGAATTCCGGCAGTCCACCCACATTATGATGTGATTTGATTGTTGCTGCCGGGCCTGCAGATGCTGCAGATTCAATAACATCAGGGTAGATGGTGCCTTGTCCAAGCCAGCGTGCATTTTTTATTTTGGAGGCTTCTTTTTCGAACACATCAATAAAGGTTTTGCCAATAGCTTTGCGCTTAAGCTCGGGATCACTTATTCCTTTGAGACTTTTGTAAAACGATTGTTTTGCATCAACTCCCTGAACATTTAAGTCCAGCTTTTTATACGTTTCAAGTACTTCCTCAAATTCATTTTTTCTTAACAAACCATTGTCAACAAAAATACAATGAAGGTTTTTTCCAATGGCATGATGCAACAAAATTGCAGCAACAGTGGAATCAACTCCTCCCGACAATCCCATGATTACGTGTTCATCTCCTATTTTATTTTTTAACTCTTCAACGCTTGCATTAATAAAGTGAGAAGGTGTCCATTCCTGATGGCATCCGCAAATAACCCTCAGAAAATTTTCAAGAATTTGTTTACCTTCCGTTGTGTGATAAACTTCAGGATGAAACTGAAGTCCGAAATACTTTTTGTTAATGTTCTGAAACGCAGCAACGGGAATATCATCCGTTTTTCCTATGATTTCGTATCCTTCAGGTATTTTAAGAATAGTGTCACTATGGGACATCCAAATTTGTGAATCCTTTACATTACTAAAAATGAGACCGGGGATTCCTGTTTTTACAAGTTTTGCCCTTCCATATTCCCTTATGTGAGATTTCTGAACATGTCCTGCATCTTTTTTCACCATTAATTGAGCACCATAGCATAAACCAAGTACAGGAAGTTCGTTCAGATAATCAAAATCAATATCGGGTGCATCTTTTTCAAGGGTTGAAAATGGACTCCCCGACAGAATTATGCCTTTAATATTGTCGTCAATTATTGGCAAATGGTTATATGGATGAATTTCCGAATAAACATTTAATTCTCTAACTTTTCTTGCAATAAGCTGGGTGTACTGCGATCCGAAATCTATAATAATGATTTTTTCCATAGGATTTTACTTTCTTAATTTTTTTAGTTTTTCTTCAAGTGAATGAATTTTACTTTCGGAATCCATTTTCTTCTTTCTTTCGAGAGCGACTACCTGTTCAGGGGCATTC
>Ga0265297_10011676_pt1 | contig 10703 bp, 12 predicted proteins | sample Munlanlwell13791_FD_192502 | JGI IMG/M metagenome (GOLD analysis project Ga0265297, IMG submission 192502) | Leachate microbial communities from a municipal landfill in Southern Ontario, Canada - Leachate well 137-91 | ecosystem: Engineered > Solid waste > Landfill > Unclassified | place...
AGATGGAATGTGAGACATCTTTGGCTTTGCTGCCAACTACCTCGGGCTCGCCGCCGCCTAAGCTGATCCTGGCGGTTGAGATACCGTCCTGCGGGGTCGTCTTGTCGATCTTTCGTACAATGTCCTTTCGGACGAATGCCCCGACATTGGGCCGCTGCTCGATCAGGGAGCGGCCAATATAGCCGTCCTTGTATCGCTGCTGGAATTGGAGAATAGTTTTCCCCACATTTGTAATTACTTCCTGTGGAATGGAAGCACCGTTATTGAGTTCGCCTACCATGGATTTCACCTCCTAAATCATCAGCTTGCAGTAGCACTGCATAGCCTTGTACACGTAATCGCCTGTGATGACGGCCACAGTTGCCGGAAGCTCCAGAGTGATGACGGTCGCAGTCTTGGATTTGACTCTGTTGAGCTGAGCCAGCCCGTCCGAGTCCACCAGGATGATGTAATCGCCCTCAGACACATCCAGGGATGTGAGATTCCCGCTCGTAAAAGTGATAGTGCTGTCGCCAATCGAGACTCCTGACGCCGGATGCTGGTAGAGTGATGCTATCGCACAGTCCTCCTCCGCCTTGGCGAGCGCAGTGGTGACATTTGTCTCACCCACATTCCCGCTTGCTCCTGCTTCTTCGAGGACACCGACACCAGAACCGGCGCCGCCGAGGATGGCCATCTCCAGGAGATCACCCTCCTTGATGTCGTATGCGCCCTTGGAGCACACCAGGAGATTGGCATAGCCGTCCTTGATGCATCGGACTACATCAGGCACCCCCGCATTATTCACCGCCTGATAGAAAGCATCCTTGTCGAGCACGACACCGTTGGCGGGCTGAGCAGAGAATCCGACTATAACACCCGGATCACTGTTATCTGCCGTGGCGGCCTGCACAACTCCTGCAGCAGACCTCTTCAGGGCCACACCGAAGCCGATCATCCCACCAGCGACGCGAGATACTATCATGCCAGTCCGGGGGGTTGTTACGTCCTTGAGTGCAGCCATTTCAGATCACCTTCCCTTCTGCTTTGAGCTTTGCCCGCTCAGCTTCCAAGTCGAATCCGCCCTGGCCGCCTTCTGTGTTCGCCCTGCCAAAGAGCTGCCTCTCCCTGCCCTTCTGTACGAACTTGTCCGCGTTCTCCAGAGTCCAGCCGGCAGGATCTTTCTGATAGGCTTCGAAAAGCTCTTTGGCCTTCTCCTGGTGGCCGGGCTTGAGCTTGGATTGGAAAGCCTCGAAAATTTGGGCCTTTCTATCCATCTCGGATAGCTGTTTCATTTCAGTCAGCATGCCTCTGAGCTTGGTATTTTCTTGCTCCAGGGCAGCGAGCTTTTCCGTGAGAGGCTTGATTGCCTCGTCTATTGCCTGTTTCATTTCCTCAATTTCCATATCAGCTCCTCCTGGAGCGGAATGATTGTGATTGCAGCTCTTGCACTGCATGTTGAACCCGGCACCGTCGTTGGTGCCGATCACGCCTTGTTTGACGAACGAATACTCATAGAAAACATAAGGTCCGACTTCCTTGTAGTCGTACTGTTTGCGCTCACCGGTCGCAGGATCTATCCACTCGCCTTTTGCTTCTTCGAGGAAGCAACTCCAGTACAGCGAGCCGTCGTGGGGCTGGCCAGAAAGCAACGCTTCCAGCTCCCTTTGCGTGCAGTCGATCTCATAGAAGCGACTGATGGCAGAGGTCTTCAGCCCATCAGGCTTGTTCTGGATGTCAAACAGTTGCCCGATTCGGCGAGCTTCCGGATTCACTTCTTCATGATTCACTACAATAGGGACACCATGAAGCCAGTGAGATGACTGCGAAAACTCCTCATACGATCTCAGTACTCGGAATCCCCATTGCTCATAGACGCCTTCCACCAGCGGCACTGTTGGGACATAGAGTACCCCATCCTTCCGTTTGAGGGCCTGACAGTCGAAGACGATATTCATTCGCCCCTGGCCGGAGGCCCGCTTAACTGCTTGTTTTTTCTTCATCTGTCGTAATCCCTCACAGCATCGGCAACAGGTGTGCACTTTTGCGGTATGCGACCCAGTGGACTCATATGTCCCGTCCGGTATCTGCCTGGCTTCGCCTGCGATCGGAGCACACCGAGAACAGAGCCGTTCGTCCGGGGTGACAATCCGATAGCCTTCGTACTCATTGGGATCGAGAACGCCCCTCTCGCATGCACTTTTTGTGCTCCAGTATCCGGCCTGAGCCGAGGCCTCAGAGGTCTCGTTCACGGCGATAGTCAGAGCCCGCGAGTTGAGGAGCGCCCGGCCCTTCTTCCCAATCAGCTCCCAGACTCGCTCTTCAGACAGGCCCTTCGAAAAGAGGTTCTCACTGTACTTCCTCAGCGTCTCGGCTCGGCGTTCGTCGAGGCCGACAATCTCTCTGATCTGCCTGGCCTGGTTCCGGGGAGTGATGCCTGTCTCATAGCCTTCCCGGACAATGTTCCGGATGGCCTGCTTGGTGCCGGCGTCGATGTCTACTACATCTTCGGCCACATACTTTTCGATCCATTCCAGGGCACGGGGATCTACGTAGTCGAATTTCGCCCCGCCGGTGACCTTCCCGATGTACTCGCCATCGATCACCAGGCAGGCCGAGAAGAGGTCCTTCAGCCGCTCCTTTGGGTCGAAGTCCTCCCACTTCACGCCGCCGACTATGGCATCGTCATTGGCATGAGCGGCCAGGTCTCGCTCCAGTTGCTCCCAGTCGGTCTCTTGGACTGTGACCTTGACAGACTTCAGAAAGCTTTTCTCAATGTCCTTGGCGGCATCTTCCTGGGCTGATAGGAGATCATCGACGAATTCAGGAACGGGCATGGCCTACACCGTATTCGTTTTTGGATTGAGGACGTTACCATCGGCGCCCTTGGCTCCGAAAATGCGATTATGCTGCTCGATGAGAATATCCAGCTCAGAAGGCTCGCCTTTCGGACCCTTTTCATCTGACGGGATGGGTAGCCCTTCCAACTTGCAGAAAGTTTGAATTGTGATTGTGTGTGATCGGAAGTTTTCGAGGTTTCGCTGATGCTCCTTTTCCTTATCGGCGGGCGTCCAGCTCCACCATTCGAACTCGTCGTATAATCCATCGAATCCATTTTCTAGCAACCACCAATTCCACAGCCCCTCGTATGGCTTCCCCCAAAGTTCCCTCTCGGAGGAGATATGAATATCCAGAAGCGCCTTTGCGCCGGAGTCCGTCGAAGATATGGCCTGCTCGACCCTCTTCAGCACATTCCGTCTGAAGAAGAAATCGCAGATCTCATCCTTCAGGTACTGGTCGGCTGCCCACGGGTCGAGCGGCATGGAGATGGGGGGGTACTCGATCCGCGTCCCTGGAATGGCTACCTTCTTGTTGGCGAAGCTCTGGTTCTCTGCCAAATCATCACAGTGATCTATGAGGTCCTGTACCTTCACAGGGACTTTTGCCGTGATCATCTTCACGAGATCGGAAGCGTCCACTCGCTCAGTCTCATTCGGCACAGCCACCCGCTTCTCGGCAGTCATCCCGTAGCGGCGGACTTCCTTCCACTGCTCCATGATCGGGTTGAGGACCTTCAGGAAGCTGAGGTCGTCCGGCACGGTGGCATCTTCTATGTACAGTATGCCGTCTGGCTCCAGCTCTGTGGGCTGGCCGCTGCCGGGATACTGGAAGAATCTCGTGAGGTCCTGCTTGGAGTCGAATACCACGCCCGGCAGGATCTTGTCGGCCAGATAGTCGTTGCCGCCCAGAGAAGAGGCCGTGCTGAAGGACTGAGCCGGAAGGTGCTGCACCTCGGCGAAGTTCAGCCAGCCGCCTTCCTGCACCGTGGCATACTCGCTCAGGGCCTGGCGGAAGCTCCACCCATCTAAGGCCGCTGCCCTAACAAGGCCCAAAGTCGAAAGCTTCCGGGCCTTTCCCACCCGGCCTATGCGCTTCTCCTGGAGCCGGATCTGAGCCATGGCCTTCTCGATATTCGGACCTTGCTTATCGTCGCTGCTGTCGATCGGCTTGAGTGTGTGCTCAAATCCTGAGAAGCACAAGCTCGATAACCCGGACAAACTTTCCAAGACGATTGGAATGGAGCGGTTGGCTGCTATGCGATCGGCGGAGACAACTGTAGATCGATCCACATATCCGTATGGCTGGTTGTAGCGGACCACCGGGCGGCCCTGCATCTCAGGAGCGGCGGCTTCGCTCTGCTTGCGGTGGAAGAGTCGATCTAAGAAAGACATTGAACCTCAGAAAATATGATCGTTGAATCGCCTCCGAAGCATGGGAGCGTACGTTGGCCACGGATCAAGTAGCGGCATTGGATGCCCCTCACGACCTTTCGAGCCGCATTACAACTTGTGTGCCGAGCACAGGGCGATTCTACGACAGTCCATTATTTGATATGCGTCTATATATATTTTATTGGCCCCTTCGCCCCTTCAGCCGAGACGTGCCCCAGCCACAATCCACCGCGCCCGCATTCTGCTCCGCCCACCAGGCAGCCATAGCCACCGATAGCACCAGATCATCATGGTCTGCCTCTCGCCATGCGCTATAAGAATCGTGAGCGGTGACCGGATCGATTTTGACCTTGAAATTCAGAAGCTCGGCCTGCAAGACAGAGGCCAACGGCAACTTCTTGGATATCTTCAGCCTGCCCCCCTGGAAGAGCACTTGCAGGCTGCCTACCAGGTCCCGCTTAGGAACTCGCCAGGTATCGCCTTCGTGTGAGGCCTTGTCACCACCATGAATTAGCACGCCCACCGGATCGAGCCCCGCCTGCCTGAAGAGATCGACCACCGGCGCGCCCACCCCCGTCTGATCAACCACAAGGGTCACCTGGCCTGCTAGGACCGGGGATCTCATGATCTCTGTGACTTTGGCCACGATCTGAGGATAGGGCACGCCCCTGACGCGCTCCAGGTGTCGGACCTGGTAGGATGACTCGTTGCCCGGAGCCACCTGATCGAGCACAGAAAGGGCCGTATAGTCGCTGCTCTGGCCGAGATCGAGACCTACGTAGAATTTTGACATCAGAACAACGGCTCCACATCGTCGCTTATCGCTTCAGCTATCAAATCGTAGCTGAAAACACTATCAATATTTTCAGTAAAAGCGCAATGATATTCCTGCTCAAACCAGGGATTCGTTCTCTTCTCTTCTGCTATGAACTCTTTCGTTATGCGTGGGCACATTTCGGCAGGGATCTCATGAGCTTCCCACAAATCCCGCTGCTCGCTCCAGATGTTCCAGAAGTGGCCCCTCTTCCCGAAGGGAGTGCTCATCAGGACATGCCTACCGTTCGACACGGCCAACATGGGCCGAACCGTATTGTAGAGCACATCGAGAACCCGACTCGCTTCATCTTCCAGCAGCAAGGTCACCGCCGAGAAGGATCTCGCACTCTTCTCGGAACCTGGCCGGGCTATGAAGCGGTTGCCGTTGGCAAACCGGACTGCAAGCTTTGTGTCTGTGCTCAGATAGTCGGAGGGAAGCTCCACGGCTCCCCGGAACTCATCGAACTTGAGCATCAGCTCAGATGATTGGTCCTGTGTCGGGGCGATTACCAAGCCAAATGAAGGACGGCGATAGATAGACTCATGGAGCCCCAGGGCAGCGCAGGTTGTGCTCTTTCCGCTCTGGCGGCTACAATTGAGGATTATCTTCCTTGACCGACTCCTGAGAAGATCGGCCTGCCAAGGATCGGGATGGTAGCCCAGGACTTCTCGGCACCACAAGACAGGATCGGCCCCGTAAACAAGGTCATCGGCCACGGATGGCATTGACAACAGCCGCCTTCGCTTGTGGGAAATCGTCTAATGCCGTGATGACCACGGTCCTCAGTTCCACCCACTCGGGATTATTGATGATTGTGATTTGCGGACCGTCTTTTAGCTGGCCTTCCGCCTTCAGACACGTTTCTAGGCATCCTCGGGCCTCTCGTATGCCCAGAAGTGCCGTCTTGAGATCGCCGGATTTCTCGGCCTTTCCCAGAATGCTAAGAGCCTTGGTCTTTAGTTCTCGGACTTCTGCTAGAGTATCCGTGCCTTGAATACTCTCCACTTCGGCCTTTAGATCCTTGGATTTCGATATTATCTCAGGTAATTTTTTCTGCTTATAATAATCCAAATCTTGATATCGAAGGTCCGGATAATCTTCGACTATTTTCGAATATTCTTCACCGGAAGCCAGCCTGGTTATGATTTTTTTCGAATTCGGATGAGATTCGATCTTGGACTTTCGGCCCATTTAGTTCTCCTTAATATAATTTGGAGGAAGCGGGCCGGCATGTGTACCGGCCCGCTGAACGCATCCAGCAACGGATGACTGTAATGAGGCCCGGCGGATGTATGGAGTGGTGGAGACTTAGAGTCTCGCCGGGCTGGTGGGCGAATTCAGCTACAAGAGCCTCTTATCATCGCCGATTATTTTTCTATTGTTTCAGCCACCCGCCCAGGATCAGGCAAAGCCGATCAAACTCGGCTTGGCTTCCTTCGAAGCGGAGGCCTGCCGGAGTGACTGTGATTTTTGGGAGCTGCTTTGCCGCTCCTGGAGCCCACAGGTCTAGGTCTATCGTTCGGTCCGGCATACTTCATTTTCTCCATCTGAGCGTATGACATCCCTCGATGCTGAGGAGCGTCTAGTTTTCGTCTCGGAAAATTGAAAATTGGTGCCCCGCAATGTGGGCAATACGTCGCCCGCCAGAGACCATAATAAATAATTTTGTGACATTCTCCACAATGCCATTCGATTAATGCGCCTTCGGAGAATTCCGGCTCCCAATGAGAAGGCTTTCGCCCGTCGTGTTCATTGGGGGCACTTTGGGCCGGTGTGCCTGCCGTCAGAGAATCGTCTAGCATACTTAGTGCCTCCAAATATTATTATACAGTTTCGGCCTGAGCAGAATCAATGATTTCCCAGCGCCGAACCAACTTGATCTTCTGCCGTTCCTTCAGTCTGTGCAGGGCGGGCCGGATGGTAGTGACCGGCAGACCCAACTTTTCAGCTATAATCGTCGAGGTCGCTGGATTCTCGCTGGCTATCAGATCGAGAATCCGAGCCTCGTGTGGAGATGCTTTTTTGTGACGATGGGGGGAAGAATGGCTCCAAGTCGGCGCATTCTTCCGGACATATTCCCGGATCTTCTGGCCCATCAATCGACCACCTCGTCCGCGCATGGGCATATTCCCGTTTGCCAATGCACTGAGCAATAGCCTTCGTATCCCGGGTATGTGCAGATCATCGCAGCTTTTCCGAGCTTTGCGGCTTCTGTGTTGAGCCGCATCCAAGCGCATGAAATCAGGCTCATGCGCTTTCCTCCACATCGATATGCTGTCGTATCTGGTCAGCCAATTTTGGGCCAATCCCCCGACAATCTTCCAGGCATGTCAACACTTCTTTAGAAGTCAAAAACAAGTCAAACTTTTCCAAGATCGCCCTCGCCTTCGCCGGGCCTATGCCCTTTCCAACCAGGATGCTCAGGCCAACCGCCTGCCGCTCACCCTCGGCTGGGGACGGCGCAAAGCCCGTCAGGTTTCCGCCTTCCAAGATTTTTCGGACCCTCAGGAGCATGCGCTTGTAGGGATCTGTCTTGAGCCGCCAGACCGGGACACCCAGAGCTATGCAATTGGTCTCAAAGCCTTCCACCATACGGAAATATTCCATCAGCTTTTCCGGATCGACTCTGTTGCCTCCCTGGGCACGGCTGGCGGCCTTTCGGATGGCTGCTCCTACATCGTTGTCATCGCCTAGCACAACGACGGCTACGGGCTCCTGGAGCTCCCTGGCGGCCAGGATCTGCTCGTAGAGGTGGCCGGAAAGGATCGAGCTGAGGTAGTCAGACCCCTCGGACTCGGAAAAATCTTTGAGTTCGACATGGAACACCCGCTGGATGATATATCGGCGGCAAGCGGACCTGATCAGATCAGGCTGCGTATCGCATATTGCCGCCCGATCACACTCTTTCGGACAGTGTCCCGCCGCCGAGAATCGCAGGTCGAAGGGCAGATCGCCTGGATCGCGCATCTCAAATCTATCGTCCTCCAGCACCGCCCGCTCGACCTTCGCGGCCCGCGGCCTGGCCAGCTCATTGTGGTCTAACATCACGTATATTTTCGAATTCATATAAGCACCTTCGTTTCATTACAACATTTTAAAACACGTTCTATTGGTCGTTCATAAATCGCCCATTTTTTAAGAACGTTGTCTGACAACGTAATACACAATTCAGTTTTCTGGTTTACGGCATGTCCGGGTATAATCCATATATGCATAGGAATTAACGAAGATCTGTTGTCAAACGCCAAGCAAATGAAATAATCTGCCACTGTGTTGCGATTTATATGAAACCCCCACGAACCAACCTTTGCGCGGCCATGTCGGAGCAAACACGAACTCTTAACATCAATCTTAAATCCACGATTGCATAAAAAATCGTATCCAGGATTTCCATAAGGCATCCGAATAACATTGTTAAAATATCGTTCAAGAACATTTTCAGCGATCACAACACCTAAATAATTAGAACTTTTCCGAGAAACGTGCCCAGTAATTCCAACTTTTTTTGAATAGTTTCTGTGATACTGATTAATATGGTCTTTGTACAACTTTCTTTCTAAAGAACGACATGTGTTACACGAACATTGATATCCTGACGACGTAGATCGATTCTTCTGGAATTTCGATATCGGTAAAACCTTTTTACATCTACCACAACGCTTTTCTGATATAGATAATATCATAATATCTACCGCACCCTTGGTTTATTCCAATACGGACTCTTACATTTTGGACAAGTCTTCGGCAGTTTTTCCTTTCGTTGTAGCCATTTATGACCACATCGATTACAAAAAATGTGCGTTGGTGGCATTAAACCACCGTCGCATACGAATAACCCAATCGATTCAACATAGCATCATAGTGTACTTATGAGAATATATACTTATCGATGTTCCGGCGCTGAACAAAAATTTTTGGAGTGGTCATCAAATCCCTCCGAATTCATCACACCACGCGATCATGAAAGGCCGAAATGCGCCCGGATAATCTTTTACCACATCCTCAAAAAAACGCTTTCCTATCAGGTCCATATGCGTCTTGATCCAAGTCCGGGCATTCGTAATTAACCTGCATGATTCCCATTCGCGACACATACAATGATCGCAATACACCTCGTCAAATTCCTTCATTTCACTAGCCTCATTTCCATAGTAGCACCATTTTCTTTCATAAGTTGCTTCATGGCTTGGACTTCCTCAAATTCGTTGAGGCTCCTCTGAGCATTCCCTGCCAGAATCGCCTCTGCTACCTCTTGCGATCCCAGCCTCCGAGCCGCCAGGCCGCTCTTGGCGTACTCTATGATCTGCAGGAGCGCGCTCTCGCAAATATGTATCTTCTTGGCCCGCTCAGAAGGCTCCTCGCCATTTTCTGGCATGTTCAGAGACAATCTATCCACTGCCTCAGAGATCATGTCTCTGCTGAGCTGCAGGCCATGCACGAGGTCGGGTTCGTCCCTCAGGTACCTCTCGGCTTTCTCGATCAGCTCTCGTGCGTCCTCGATACTATGCAGGCCTGCAGCCGTTCCAAGGATGGCTATGGCCTTTTCTATCTTGCCGTTGCTCATTTCTTCAGTCCTCCAATACTTTTCTAATTATTATTTTTGCCATCCAAGGGAACAGAGGGAACACGTAGGGAACAATACTAGTATCATATAATCACTATCTATCTATCTATTATCTATCTATAATATATTAGCTGTTCCCTAGTTCTCTATGTTCCCTCATGTTTCCGTGATGTATTATTTTATTACATATTACATATTTATTCTCTCTACATTTTCGGTAGAACGGAGGTAACTAGGGAACACCTGCCGTCTGCTATCGATTTTGCGTTCCCTGATGTTCTCTTATTTTCCGTCATACGATCGCCCGATTGCGCTTTGCCATGTCGGGAACAGCTATTTTCACGTACCAACCATACACGGGAAGCCCCTCTAGCCTAACCCGATACTTGTTTTTTCCTTGCTGAGATACCAATAACCCGGCTTGTGCCAGAGATTCCGTCATGCTTTTCACCGTAGGTATCTGTGTAAAAGTTTTCATTTTTCCCAGTTCGCTCAGCGTTTCGATCGGCATCAGCCATACGCCTTCTGGCAATCCTTTTTCTTTCATCTGATCCGGCATTATCCTGCCTATAATTTTTGGTCCGATGTTCATGCAGGTCTGGTCTTGAAATAGGTCCGGCCTGCCCACCATCAGCTCCTCAACGCCTGCCACAAACCGCGCGGCCTCAGTCTCTTCGCTCGTGTTCTCTCCCTGGGACTTCGCTAGATCATCGAGTGCTTCCATGAACTTCTTTTCGTTCTCCCTGAAAACTTCTCCAAAAGGTGATACTTCCAGCATCGCCCAAACCAGTTTAAGCATGCTGTAAATCGTGGCTGTCCTCCCTGCGACGGTTTGCCCGGCCGCGATAAACTCATCTCTTTTCATCGATCGATACGAATCAAATGATGCTCGGTCTATCGATTTAACTCCCGTAAGATGCTTCAGCCAGTGATAACCAATTACAGGAAGCACGGAAATACTAGATTGGACTTCCAACAAAATGTTAGCATCTACTCCATCCCATTGAATCGCCGGTACTCTGGAAGTTGTTGCCGTCTCCTGGGGCCGAACCTCTCCCGTTACTATCGGAGTACAATAATATTCCATCGAATCCTTGAGCCCGCCGTCTTT
>Ga0265297_10011677_pt1 | contig 10703 bp, 6 predicted proteins | sample Munlanlwell13791_FD_192502 | JGI IMG/M metagenome (GOLD analysis project Ga0265297, IMG submission 192502) | Leachate microbial communities from a municipal landfill in Southern Ontario, Canada - Leachate well 137-91 | ecosystem: Engineered > Solid waste > Landfill > Unclassified | place...
ACTTAGGTATGCCCACGCCCGGGGTATCCTTTAAGCCATGATATATCAGAAGCCCTTTTTCCATCCTGACCCGGGAATCTTCTTCAAGGCCGCATAGCTGTATAAACCCCAGATCAGCCTGCAATTTATTCAATAGCCCGGATAATGGACGCGGGTTGATATCTCTGTGTTTTTCGCCAAAAAACATATCGATCAGGTTTATGCCTAATATATCTCCCGCAAGCATCACGGAATAAACCGCCGGAAAGACCAATCCGGATGTAGCAACGCATATTCCGTACGCCTTAAGAAGCTGCGGCAAAACATCTATCGAGGAATTCCTGTTAATCATGCGGATATCGCTCTCCAGGGAGGCTGCTAATTTCTCGTCGCCTGTCGCGACCGCGCCGTTACCCAATGCCGATATGGGCTTAGTTACCCCAAAACTAAAGAAAGCGGCGCATCCTATACTACCTGCTTTTTTTCTTTCATATTCCGCGCCGGGAGACTGGACGCAATCTTCAATAAGGAAAAGGTTACGGCTCTTTGCAATATCGCGTATCACGTTCATGTTACACACAAAACCGCACAGGTGAGTGGCGATAATCGCTTTTGTTTTATGCGTGATAGCGCGTTCTATCCTGTTAACATCGATATTAAAATTATCCCGGTCGATATCTACAAAAACCGGCGTCATGCCGGCCTTGGCTATCGCCAGGGGCACTGCAAAATAATTAAACGCAGACAATATAATTTCTGATCCCGAAGGGACCCCGAGGTTTTTTAAGATAAAGTACAGACCCAGCCTCGCTGAAGGCATCGGCACCAGTCTCTTTACTCCGATATAACGACAAAACGAACTGACGAAGCCGTCTCTAGCCTTCTCCTGCGCTCCATCCTTCAGCGCAGCTGCCAGTGCCTGATTAAGCTGGGAAACGCTGAAACTTGGCTTAAAGGTGGGTATTATCTTCATAAATTAGTTTAAAAATACCTGAAGAAAGAGATGTCTCTTTTTATCATCATCTTCTCAAAGATAAAAAATAAATGCCTCATGGTGTGCGGATCGACAAAAGTGCTGCCAAAGGAAAGTACGGGGCTCGGGGCAAAGACACGGCATTCCCGGCAAAAATCCATGCCATCAAAATCCCCGCAGAGATGTTTCTTGCGGAGAGTCATCATGGGAGCGCCATTCCATATTTCCCGTATATTATCCTTGCGCGCATCCCCTATCACGGAGAACTTATCATAGTCGTTACAACATATGACCGCTGTTCCGTCCCAGAGTATGGCGAATTTCCACCACATCTGTATGCAGGCCTTTCTGCGGCCAGGCGCTTTCTCTTTCACTGCGCTCAGCTCAACAAGCTTTTTATCGATGTTCTCGTAAGGTTTCAGCCGCACATAATCGGCGCCTTTGTCTTGCCACATCTTCAGGAAATCAGAGGCCTCGTGACTGTTTTGCGTATTATAAACCATCTGGACCACTTTAAACAAGCGCCTGGAGCCGGACGCAAGGACGTTTTCAATGTTCTCTTTCACTACTTCGAAATCAGACCCTTTTCTTATAGCTTCGTAAGTGTTCTTTGAGGCGCCGTCAATGCTCATGACAAGCATGTCAAGGCCTGCCTCTTTAAGCCCTTTTGTCATTCCCATATCGGTCTTTAACATATTTGATTCAAGCATTGTCAGCAACCCTTGTTTTTTACAATAGCGGATAATGTCGAAAATCCTGGGGTGTAAAGCAGATTCACCCATAAGGCCGAGCTCTATGGATTCAATATTGCCGGCTGCCTGGTCAATGATGCCTTTACACATCGCAAAATCCATAAATCCGGTCTCCCGGAGCAATTTCCGATGAGGGCAGAAAATGCAATCTAAATTGCACTGATTTGTCAGCTCAAGGGTGAGTTCAGCCGGATACGCGCCTGCCGCGCAATTTCCCGCGAAATAAAAGAAATTGCGCATTAGTCTGTTTTTCAGGAATTTCGGGCGCAAACTCCTGGAAAAAATGATCTTCCCCATGGGCAGTAATTATTTTTTCTTAAGTAAAGTCAGGTCTTTAGATGCCGCGACCAGCTTCCAGGACCCGAGGTTAATGACATATTGGATTATCCGCCTCTGCTCATCAGGCGAATAAAACGGATATTCCCCGGAACCGTATCCTTTATACCGATGGTTAATAATCAGGTAATCAACTTCGTTTAAAAATGGCTTCATTCTTTCCGTGTCTATCTGCTTGTCCTGCATCCAGGATGTATAATCATAAGGGTAGGGAAAATAAAGGAGCTTTTTTCTGCACGCCAGGGCCGGGCAAAGGTCGGCAGTCGCCATAACCGCGGCTCCCGGAGGGATTAATCTTATCATCCCCCAGGCCTTTCGGCTTTCCGTTGTCATCTTGTAGAAACGTCCGTCATAAATGTTCTCGGCGCCCAGAAAGCCGGCATCATTGACGCGGTCGCGCCTGAGATAACCCAGAATGTTGGCGCCAAAATTTGAATAAAGACAGGAAGCCAAAGACGCGGCCGCTACCGAGAAAATCAGGGTACTCCTTGCCTTTTCTGAAAATACACCGGGAAATTCCTTTATTCTCTTTAAGAGTAGAATTAGCCCGACAAACAAGAAAGGGACCATTGACGCCGCATAATAGGCCCTGCCGATCTCAATCGGCCTTTTAGATAAAAAGACCTCGGTCAGCGGGATCGCCGAGAGATAAAATTCCGGAGAAAACAAGGGCAGATAAAAAAGCGGCTTAAGCATATCTCCCAGAAAAACCAGATGCCTGCTCCTGATTATATGGGCCGCAAAGGCGAAGGGGTGAAAAAGCATGAACTCCAGGTTGCCTGCAAATGATCCGTATTTCAAGAAACTGAAGAGGCCTTCGTTATTATATATACCTGATGTCTGAATTACCTTAACCGCTATTACCAAATAGGCTGTGCCGATAAACAAAAAGATGAGCCCCCATTTCAGACTACGCCTTGAAAGAAGCGTATAAAGCCCCAGGGCAATCACGGTCAAAGCAGCGTCCTCTTTACATGCGAGGATAAAAAACAACGATATCAGGCACGCGATAAATTTTTTATCCAGAAGAAAATAGAAAAATAAGAGCGAGGCAGGCACAACCAACAGGATCGGATCGGGGTCGGACAAAAGGTACATGGACTTCAAAGGAGAATAGCAAAGATAAGCAAATGCGATCAGCAGAGAAATAACCCTGTTTTTCAGGGCCTTTTCCGAAATAAGGTAAACAAATAATGCTCCCAATGCCAGCGCAAAGTTAAACCCGGTATATATTGAGATGGGATGGTCGAATAATACAAAAAACAATGACAAGAACAGGATGGCCGGCTCAAAATGAAGCGCAAAGGCCCCGTAAGCGTTGGGATTAAGGCTTTGGTAAAAGAACGAGCCCTTCGAGGTATTCCAGGAGAGCTGGATTATTTCCGCCATATCTATATATTCATAGTTAAAAAGCGCGGCGTGCCTGAGCCAACAAAGAAAGGTGTAAAAATAAATGTATCCTGCCATTCCCAGGATCAACAAAAAAATAGGCGCGGCTTCCGACAGACCAATGCGTCTTATAAGCTTGTTTCCCTTAAACCACTTGAGGCGCAAGAAGTCATTCATGGGTCATTGTCCAGGCTTTTCGTCTCAATCACAAAAATATCCCCTTCTTCAAATACCTTCCGGCCTTGCGGCACCTGCATCAGGGCAAATGATGCCGGGCGTTCCCGCACCAAATCTAATATGTGCTTATTAAACGGGTTGAGATAAAATTTCCCGCTTGCGAAATAACCGCTGGAAAAATGGTTCTTATTTACAACGAGATGGGTGATCCCGCTGTCTCTGCAAAATGCGTAAATTTTCTCAAGGGAGCCGGAATAATAAATGTCAAAAAAATCGTAGGTTCTCTTTCTTATTACCGGGTAAAAGTCTTTATAATAAGGCAGGGAAGTCTCTTCGCTTATAAACACTCTTTTCTTGGAAAAAGGCGGGATATCGTTCATCAGCATAGGGTGCCCGGCGATAAGCGCATCTTGCGGCAATGACGAGATGAACCTGTAAAGCCCCGGATACGGAGCGATTACGAAGTAGCGGCGCAGCGCAGGGATAAAGGACAGGCAGATAAATAACAACGCCGCTCCTAAGGCCGCGTGCCTTAATAAAACGGGTTTTATTTTTTCCAGTAATTTGTCCGTGTTTAAGGCAATAAAAAGGATAAGAAAGACCGGGAAAGAGTATCTCATATAACGTGCCGGTCCGGACAGCCTGTACATAAAAATATACGCCAAAATGAAGAACGAAAATGACGACAGGCAAAAATTCCACAATGCGGCGGGTATGTTCAGCGACTCTTTTTTCAGGAGCAACGCCAGTGTTATTGAAATAATCAGCAGCCATTTCAGCGTATAGTCCAAAGCTATGCCGCTGTATTGATTGGTCAATTGCAGATAAAGCGAGGGGAAAAAGACGGGCATCCTTCCGCCCGGATAGAACTCCTCCATGCCTTTCATCTGGGCCAAATCAACCAATGCCAGTTTATTATCCGAGTATTTCAGCAGCGGGATGAAAAAAATTGCCAGCACGGCTGCCAGCATCAACAGCCTTTTCCTCTTTCCGGACCCGGGCCCGGAGTCAAATGTCCCTGAGACCAGAGTAATCGCTAAAGTAAGTGCGCAGATAAGGAACAAAGGCGGGTAGAAAAAAGAAAGCAGGAACAGAATGATAAAAGACTTACCGAAATTCCTGCCAATCACGTAGTAGAGAAAAATTATTGTAAGGGGGATGCTAAAGTCAGCTCCGTCCCCGGTCCCAAAAAACTCAAATCCCCTCCTGCTCCAGGAAATAAAGATGAATATGAGCCCCGAGAGGAATGCGGTACGCTGATTTCTTAACCGGCTGCCCAACTTAAACATGAATATCGCGCTGATCGCGCAGGTAATAAAGGGCAATATTTTTGTAAATTTGAGGGGGTCTAAAAAAATCCCGATGATAAAATAAAACGCGGAAACTCCATAAGGGTTGAACCTGGATACTACTTCCGTGATAGGATCGTTCTTGAAAAAAAACGCTTCCTGGAAACGCGGGTAAAAATAGATCACCTGTCTTGAATCTTCATTTATGGCGAATTCATTGGTCAACAAGGGGATCTGGCAGTAAAAAGTCACACAAAGAGAAATGAACAGTATTAGAAGTGCGGCCGTGATCCATGATTTTTTCTCTCTTTGCATATAAATCTGCCGTTACATGCTTCCCGTACAGCCCTGTTTATACCCTGTAATTGACCATGGTGTTCAATATGGTCCGTGGATTTAACGCATAAATGCAATTCATCTCAATACGCACGTCGCACCAGCATGACCCGCAGTCTTTAGTATAAAGTCCGCCAAATGCGCTCTTAAAATCCTGTGTCAGGCAACTCTGCGGCTTTACTTTATTGATAAGGTTGCCGCAGGGATAGACGTTTCCGTCGGATTCTATCTTACAGTATATTTTTCCTGCACAGCAAGGCATTTGCTTGTAATCCGGCCATTGCCTTAGATGCGCGAGCCCGCTGAAAGAATTTCCTATGTGCCTGTTGCCGAGTTTTTTCTGCGAGATCAAATATGATATGGCCGACCTGAGCCCGGGAACAGGAGGCAGAAGCCCCCTTACATTGTCCTGGCTGCTAAGCGGTAAAAAGTCCACTATTGAAAACTGGACTATGAGGTCATACTCTTTGGCAACCTCAAGAATAAAATCAATGGACGAGAGATTGTTCCTGGTAAGCACTGTACGCAGGCCGATATTCATGCCGTTTGCCTTCAACACTTTGATGGCATCAATTATTTTCCTGTAACTGCCCTCGGACCTTTGGCTATCATGTATTTTTTCCCGGCCGTCCAGGCTCAATGTAACAGAGTCGGCATTTCTGATCTCATTCAGCCGCTGGGACACCAATACTCCGTTCGTCGAGATACCTGTATTTATGCCTTTGTTTTTTGAGTACCTTATTATTTGCCCTATGTCCTCACGGAGTAAAGGTTCGCCTCCGGAAATGTTGATCATATATGTCCCAAGCCGCGCAAGTTGATCAATGATAGAAAATATCTGTTCCGTGCTAAGCTCTTGCATGCGATTATCTGGCCTCGCGCAATAACTGCATGACATATTGCATCTGTTCGTGATCGACCAGCCTACTGCCAGAGGCACCTTCTTTGTTAGGAATTTCGCCTTAAGCAGATTGAACGCGGCTTTTATTTCTTCTTTTTTCATATTAAGCCCTGGTTGAACCTTAGGGCCTCCCGGACTTCGGCTTATCAATGTATTGCTGCTTGCGCTTTCCCGCGGTGTCGCTGACAAATAAAAAAACAAGCATTTTTATCCCGACCTTGATGTATCTATAAATCTCACCCGGAGATTTTGCCTTGGATAACCTCATGAAAATATATTTAGGCCGCAGATAAAAAGATATATAGGCTTTTTTTACATGCCATTCAGTCTCTTTCCGGCCCAATTCCGTCCAGGGGGCTTCAATCTGCCTTGGCGCGGTCTCACCGGCGATATATTCCCGCCAGAAATCACGGCCTGTTTTGTCCTTGACCATTTCATCAAGCGCAGTCCCGGGTTTTGCGATAGTCCGGCATACCTGGACAAAATCCAGGTTGAGCCCGCGCATCAAACCTATCGTGCGCCTGACGGAATCCAGATCGTCGTGCGGGCTGCCGAGCATGAAAAAACCCAAAGTACTGATGCCGTTTTTCCGGGAACACTCTATCGCAGATTTTATTTGAGATAAGGTCACCCGCTTGTTGATGGCACTTAAAACTTCCGGGTCGGCAGATTCAATGCCATAATAGATCTTGCGGCAACCAGAGGAGGAAGCTGTCTTTAACAGCTCTTCATCTACCAGGTCAACCCGCGATCTGCAGGACCATTCTATGTCTATTTTCCTTTTTAATATCTCTTTGCAGATCTTTATCGCCCTATCCCTGTTTAAAAAGAACACGGCATCGAAAAAGTCTATCTCCCTGACATTATGGGATTTGCAGCACTGCTCAATTTCATCTACGACATTTAGAGGAGACCTTTCTGAGTAAGGGAGGTTCGCTATCGCGCAAAAAACGCATTTGTATGGGCAGCCTTTACTGGTTACCATAACAGTGAAATTCTTCCTTTGGGAAACAAAGGAATAATAGCGGTCATTGGGTAAAAGGTGCCTTGAGGGAAAAGGGTAAGAGTCGAAATCAACCGGTTTCTTTAAAGGGGGATTGATCCTGACTTTCCCGTTAACCTTATATGCGACACCCTCTATAGGTCTTAAGTCTAAGCCTTTTTCCAGGGCTTGGGTGAATCGCGGCAACGCCTCAATCGCCTCCCCGATTATGCCGTAATCGATCTCCGCATGATTAAGGGATTCTTCCGGATATAACGAAAGGTTTATTCCCCCTATCATGACGCTTATACCGGTATGCTGTTTTAAAAAACGTATCCACTCCAGGGTCTGATGGAACTGATATGTGTCAACCCTGAATCCGAGCAGCTGCGGCTTAAATTCAAGGACCCTCTCTAGTGCCTGTTCTTTTGAAAGCCCGAGCGCGTGGGCATCTATCAATATCACCTGGTGCCCTGAGCGCTCCAGGATGGCTGCGACATAAGCCAGGCTTATGGGAGGGGCAAGGCAGAATTCCTCATCGACAACCCTCAGATTTTCGGAGAAAACCATATGCCTGACAGGACAATGGATCAATGCTATTTTCATCGGTGTTTTCCAGTATTTTTTATGGCTTTTGCGTTTTCCTAAGACGGCATAAGCATATGGCTGAAATAAAAAGAAGTGGGTTTAAAACAGGTTTTCTAAGGCGAATGTTTATTTTTATTATAATTCATCGATGGGGATTTTACAAACAACATTTTGCCTATATTTAGCTTTACAGGGTATTTGTTTTTTGTTATAACAGCCCTGAGGCGATCTGCTAATGAGCGGCAATACCCTATTATTTATAAGCACTTATATATTATCCGTCCATCTTGCTCTTTTTGTGCTCTGGGCTGTCTCGGTCATCATGAAATTCAGGGTCAAGATAAAAGCCGAAAGAACGTTTCCCGCTGAACGGGCCTATCCTTTTGTTTCCGTGATAAAACCGCTTAAGGGAACGGACGTGAGCCTGCGTGAGAATCTGGAGAGTTTTTTTCGGCAGGACTATCCCGGTGGGTTTGAGATCATATTCAGCGTGGCTTCTGATAAAGACCCCTGTATCGAGACCATTACCGGGCTGAAAAAGGCTTACCCCCGCATACAATCCAGGCTGGTAGTGTCTGAGCCCTTGCCTTCCGTGATTGAGAAAATATCCAACCTCGAAAGCGCTCTAAAGAACGCCTCCGCAGACATTCTGATTTTTGCTGACGCTGACGTATTCCTTGATAGCCGCGATTGTTTAAAAAAGACGATACCATACCTTGAAATGCCGGGTATTGCCTGTGTATGCGCCGGATACAACCAGCAATATAATGCCGGGGACCTGATTTCTGGCTTAAGCGCGGCTTACACAAACTGGGGGAGTTTCTGCCTACAACTGTTGAACCAATATGATAACTACCTGTTTTTGGGAGGATTCTGGTGCGTAAAGCGCGGGGTTCTGGATAAAATCGGGGGATTCACCGGACTAGGCGGTTATATTTCCGAGGATTTTTCCCTGGCCAGGAAAATAATTGAAGGGCTGAAACTCAAGTGCGTATTTATGCTGGATACGGTGAAAATCAGCTCCAGGAAAATCTCATTCGGCGAATGGCGCCAGCAGATACGCAGATATCTGGTTTCCTGCAAACTGGTTTCCCCCCTCCTATTGCAGATGGTCTTTTCTATTTTTTCAATTTCCTGTTTTATCGGCTTTATCTATTTTGCGTTTTTCTCGACAGAGCCGTGGTCGGGCTTATTCTCCACGGTACTCTTCACCGCATATTTATTGCGCGTTATGCCGGTGGCCGCCTTTTACGCATTACAAAACCGGATGCGGATCAATCCATATTTCCTTCTCCTTCCGATAATAGACATCTTGTCCATAATAGAGGCGTTGGCCTTTCTATTCGGCCGCCATATTATCTGGAAAGGCAAAAAATACCGCATGCGCTTAAACGGCAGGATAAAAGCGGTGATGGAATAGGCTGGGGGCAGCAATATTATCAACGATGAAAATAAAAGATCTTTTTTTGAGGAAACCCGGCGGAGGACTCGGTAAGGCCGGCGGGAGAAATTCCCTGAAATGGCTACTGGCAGCCGCGATCTTGTCGGCGGCCCTGGGTGTTTCTCTGCGTTTTTTTGATATCGCAAGAAAGCCATATTGGGGCGACGAAGTCTTTACCTCCTTAAGGGTCTCCGGTTTCACAAGGCAGGAAGCAATTGACAGCCTGTTCCACGGAAGAGCAATTTATAATGAAGACTTGCAGCGGTTCCAGCGCGTAAACCAGCAAAAAACCACTGTGGATACCTTAATATCCCTGGCGAAGGACGCGCCTACCCATACGCCGCTATATTATCTTTTGGCCAGATTCTGGTCATATTTCTTTTCTGACCCCAGGATAGCTACGAGAAGCCTTTCAATCATTATCAGCCTGGCGGCATTGCCCCTGATTTATTGGCTGTGCATGGAGCTTTTCGGATCTGCCCTTGCCGGATGGCTTTCTGTTGCCATTATAGCGGTATCTCCATTCCATATGCTTTATGCCCAGGAGGCAAGGCCTTACAGCCTGTTTACGGTGATGACACTTTTTTCTTCCTGCGCGTTTCTCGGAGCGATTAGAAAAAAAGCGAAGAAGGGCTGGTTGCTATACGCACTTACGCTTACCCTCGGCTTATATTCGCATCCTTTCTTTATATTCGTGATGGCTGCCCATGGATTATACCTGGCTTGCTCCGGGGGCATCGGCAAAAAAGAAGCCCTTGCCCCCTATTTACGGGCAAGCCTGGCCGGGCTTATCATGTTTTCACCGTGGGTCATTGTCATCGCCTCTAACCTGCATCAGGCGTTTGTTTCCCTGGATTGGCTTAACCAAAACATGAAATTTTCTTTCTTTATTTCTATTTGGCTGCTTAATCTCAGCAGGGTATTTTTTGACCTTAACTCTTTTGACTTAAATTTCCATAATCCTGTTTCCATCGCGATTTCCGTTTTTGCGGTGTATGCGACACTGTTTACGTTCTTCAAAAGCGGGAAAAAAGCCGGCCTGTTCATCGCTGCCTTGATCGCGGCTCCATTATCCGCGTTCTTTCTTCTCGATCTTTTTCTGGGAGGGGTACGCTCGCTTACGAACCGCTATCTTAGCCCGGCATATCTAGGGTTCCAGCTGGCCTGCGCCTATTTTCTCGCTTCCAAAATAACCCGGTCGCGGGAAGGTAAAAACAGGACAATGTGGATGACGATACTATTCTTGCTGCTTTTTTCCGGGTTATTCTCGTGCTTTAAGATTTCCCGGTCTAGTGTATGGTGGAATAAATTCGGCGGAAATTACAATATCGGCATCGCCGATCAGATCAATGGCTCGGATAAACCTCTGGTCTATAGCGACGCCTCGGTTATCAGGGTTTTATCTCTGAGCCATTCGCTCAATCCCGGGGTCAGGTATCGGCTGGTAATTAAACCGAATACGCCGGATATAGAAAGTTGCGAAGGCGATACATTCGTCTATATGCCTTCGGACTTCCTGCTGGACGGTCTTCAGGCGGAATGCGGTAATCGCCTAGTGCC
>Ga0265297_10011679_pt1 | contig 10701 bp, 7 predicted proteins | sample Munlanlwell13791_FD_192502 | JGI IMG/M metagenome (GOLD analysis project Ga0265297, IMG submission 192502) | Leachate microbial communities from a municipal landfill in Southern Ontario, Canada - Leachate well 137-91 | ecosystem: Engineered > Solid waste > Landfill > Unclassified | place...
TTTTAAATTAGGGTGCGTAAAACAATATTTATCACCCATTTGGCAATCATTAAAAACCATCGCAATCAACCAATTCTTAAAAATCGTATTGAAATCTTCCGAATAACCATTTTTAGCCAAGGCCTCGTTAATGGAAGCAATGCCGGTTAATTTAGAATGAAGAGAATCCACTAAAATGTCCATTCCATATTTTTCTACCAGATATTCAGCTAAAAGATGCGCAGCTGCATAATCACTGCCACTGCCAGTAAAATTTAAGAGAGAGAAATTGGAATTTTGCCGAAGCGCATTCACGCGCTGCTCTAAAATACTGCCGGAATAAACATTGTTATATCCCAAAAAGGTGGAAAGATAATCCGAACGCGCTTCAGCCAACCAGCGCTCGTCTTCTGTATTAACAAAAACACCTTTTTGATTAAAAGAAATCAAATGAAGCACTTCATGCGACAAATAATAACCTAATTGCTGAGCGGGCTGATCTAAAAGAATCTGCGGGTTGAGATAAACCATCTCATGCTGATTGGAGAAATTAGAAGCCGAAGCCGGCAAAACATCCTCAAACCGCGTATAGCCCAAATATGTGGATTGCATAGGATGAATCAGAATATAAATGCGGCTGTCGCCATCATAACCGGGAAGAGTTTCAGAACCAAAAGTCGCTACTAATTTTGGATAGTCATAATTTTCAAAATAACTGGCCAGATAAAATAATTGGGCATTCACTTGCGTTTGCAATGAAGGAGTTAGGCTATTCCACCAGTTGGTATCAATATAAAAATTAAGTTTGGAAGTTTGATAAGTTAAAACCGCGCTAATTTGATTGCGCGAATAATAATCATAATCTTGGCCAACAAAAAAGACGGTTTGCTGGCCGATTGTTTGAGCAAAAGAAAAAAGCGGAATACTTGTCGCTATCAAACAGAAAGTGATAAAAAATTTTAAAAAATTCTTACGAAAAGACATTAATTGATATTATAAAAATTCAAATCTCAAAATGCAAATCTCCTGCCTACCGGCAGGCAGGCAAAAGTCCCGCCTGCCATAACTTGTTAAAGATTATTATTGCAGAGATAATCATTATTTAGTTTATCATTGTATAAAGCATAAGGCAGGCAGGCAAAATGCAAAATTGAAAATTAAAATTGCAAAAGTCCTGCGGCAGCGATTTTTTTAAAAAAATCGCTGCCGCCTTCCCAATAACAAGTTGCCATTCTGAGCGCCTTTTTTATTGTCATTCTGAGCGCCTGCCTGCCCTGCCTACCGGCAGGCAGGCGATAGGTAGGTTAGCGAAGAATCCCTCGGTTAGCTGGCATGGGATCCTTCGGCTTTGCCCTCAGGATGACAAAAGAAGAGCTGGCATGGGATCCTTCGGGCTTTGCCCTCAGGATGACGAGAAATTTTCAGGATGACAGAAACAAAACAGCGGCCGAAGCCGCTGTTTTGAAACCTTTCAAGGAAAAAGTTTTAGTAAGCCAAGTAGAGCAAACCAGTCTTGAAGTTATCCCAACCCCAAGTCTGAGTATTGGTTGGAGTCGAAGTTGACTCTAAGCTCCAGCCTACACTCGCTACCTGAACTTGGTAATAGGCGCCACTAGTAGTTGTGGTTAATTGCAGAGTCGCGCTTAACTCACAATTAGCTGTGCCGCCTGCCGGAATCCGATAACCATTGGTATCAGTGTATGCACCACTAGTGCAAGTGAAGCCACTGGCTAAGGCCGGGGCTGATGTCTCAACGCCACCTTTGAAGTATTTAGCAGTAGTGTAAGTGCTGCTGTTGCTCAAATAAATATCTGAACCGCCATTAGCTGTAATACTGAATGAGATTTTCGCATTGCCAATACTTTGTGGGTAATCGGTAGGACCCGAAGAAGTAAAGGACGCAGTGCCAAAAGCAAAAGTTGGCGCTTTGACAAACAAATAAGCCTCATTGCCAGTTACAGTGCCCGTGGAATTAACCACATTGGAATTAGCATCAATGCCGCTAAAGGTTGGACCAGTAGTAAGCTTAAAATATTTGGCGTTGCTTCCAACATAATCAGTTGGCAATTGTGCAATTTGAGCTTTCACTGTCAATGTTTTGGTCGTACCAGCAGCAGCTGGCAAGGTAAAGTTAGACCACGTAACCACACCCGTCGTATCAGTCGCATTTTCCCAAACCGGAGCCGCTGATTGTATTAAACTGCTTCCATCCCAAAGCTCAATTGCCGTCACGTATGGCTGAATACTAGTTGCACCAATGGTAACAATTAAACCACTGGCGCTGTTCAAAGTAGCGCTCACATCTTCGGTCTTTAAGGTAAATTTCATTAAGTCAATTCGGCTGGTACCAGTGGTTGAACCAATGACATTGGTTGCCAAAGGATTGTCCGCTGCAGTTGCCAAAGTAACTTTGGCTGATTGAGCAGTGGTGATAGTTAAGGTTTGCGAAGTTAAATCGCTGCCACTTGCTGAGGTGTAAATCACGCCAGCAGCATCAGTGAAAACAATTCCATCCTTCAAAAGCGTGAATGAAAATGTTTGGTTGTTTAAGGCCACAGGAATACCGCTGACAACAGTTGCTTTAACGGTCAAAACTTTAGTTTGACCATTAGGAACAACCCAATTTAAACCAGCAATGTTATAAGTGTAAACATCGGCGAAAGTGGTCTCAATGGCATTGGCTTGGCTAGCAGAAATTTCTGCTAATTTAGTTGAACCATCCCACAAAGAAATGGTAGTAAAGGCCTGCCATGGGAATGAATCAGCCCCATCTACATCAGTGATTTTAACTGCTACTTTCTTAACAATGATGTCTGACCCGGTAGCTTTATATTGAGCCGCAACTGTTTCATAGGTGTTGCCGCCGTATAAAGTAGTTTGCGGGTTAGAAACTGGGTAACTCTGAACGCTCAAAGTGCCGTAAGCATTCACAATCGGAGTCGGTGTTGGAGTAACGGTTGTAGTTGGAGTCGTGGTCGGAGTCACACAATAGAGCGCATTTAATTTTGCTCGGGTGATTGGACCAACGGTTCCAGTTTGATCAATTCCGTATTTAGCTTGGAATTTCTTAACCGCTGCTTCGGTTAATGAACCAAAATATCCAGTTACTAATCCTTCTGGATAAATGGTTGAGTCTGTTTTCAGAACTTGCTGCAACTTAGTTACTTCAGCATCAGTCATCCCCTTGGAGAGAGCTTTAGTGAAGCAAGCAGCTGCAGGCGTTGTTCCGCCCTGACCGGATAACTGCGCTTGAAGCTGAGCAATTTGCTGAAGCAAAGCGTTGATTTGAGCTTGAAGCTCTTCAACAGTTGCAGCGCTTCCGACAAATGGGACAGCCCAAGTGACAGTTGTTAAAGCCAAGGCGATTGCTATAACTTTATTTTTCATAGGAATTAAAAGGACCTTTTAATTTCTCGACCAAAAGGAATCAGAGATTTCTTAAGGTCGATTTTTATTAGGTTAATAGCACATCTTTTAATTCAATCGACCCATCTGTATTAAAAACAGACTTGAATCAAAGAGGCTATTTTTAACTTGCTTACGCAAGTCTGCGAAGAGATTTCGCAGAGGCAATTTCGCTCAAAAGAGCGAAATTGCCTCTGCGACCCTTTCTATGTCGTTAAAACTGGTTTAGTATAGAATTGTCAAAAAACTACGCCTAAGCGTCTTTTTTATTTTATTCAATTTTATCACTAAAATCAAGCATTTTTGCCAAAATTGAGGAAATCCTCTTTTTGCCTCTTTCATAAGTTAAAACGAAAAATGAAGGAAAAAGTTACATACAATAATAAGCTTAAATCTCAGATTTTGTCATCCTATTTTTTATTGTCATCCTGAGGACTTTAGTCCGAAGGATCCCATGGCTTTCAGCATTCTTTTGTCATCCTGAACGTTAGCGAAGGATCTCATGCCAGCTATTCGGGGGATTCTTCGCTGGCGCTCAGAATGACAAAAAAGGACAAAGTGTCTAAAATGAGTGCACCCCATGCCTCAATTGGTTATAGCATCCGCCACGAACTGCTTAAAAGAATGACTGCAATTAAAATCAACCCAAAAAGCAACTCTGGTAAAAAATATTTCAAATTAAACTGCCGTTCACAATTCAAAAGCCAAAATTCATTGATCAAAACAAAAAGAATTATCCAAATTACAACCAGATTCAAAAAATTAATAGGTAAAAAATTCAAAATCCAGCTAAATTCCAAAAGAACAAACGCAGGAATCAAAGATAATGCGGCCGACATTTTTTGTTTGACAAAAATATGACGATACATCTCAAAGAGCAAAAAAAGCGCCAGAAAAACAATGAGCTCTTTCCAGAAAAAATCCTGAAAGAGATTGGAACGGAAAAAGAGAAACGCCAAAGGTGCTACCGCAACAGGTCCAAAAATCCGAAAGAAGTCCGGTTGGTAGCAGTTACGCCGATACAATTTCGCTAAAAAATAAAAAATAAAATAACCGACAATCAGAAAAATTTGATTAGTAAAATTGGTCCACGTAAAGTTTTTAGGAAAATAAAGAAAAAGGCCAAAAAACAAAGCCAGCGGATAAACTAAATAAAGATATTTATCCTCCCACTCTTCCGGTCCTTGAAATTGATGAATGAGAGAATAAAGAACTAAAAGCCAGGTAACAATCAGCCAAAAATAGCTGAAGCCACTAACAAGATATAGTTCGGCTAAAAGAAAACTAACAATAAAATATCTCATTTTGTTTTGCTCCGCGTTTGTTTAGTTATATTTGATTGCTTAAAAACGATCTCGTTATTACTGAGTGTTAGTTTTACTGTATCGCCCGCGTTGATTTCACCGCTTACCATTGCATGAGCTAATGAATCTAAGATCAATTTTTGAATTACTCGTTTTAATTCCCGCGCTCCAAATTCCGGACTAAAACCTTCTTGAACCAAGTATTTTTTTACATCATCATTAATCTCTATTTTGATATCTTTATTCTCTAATCGCTTTCTAAGAGCATTGAGTTGAATTTCTACAATTTGTTCAATGTCTTTAGGCGTTAAAGGATTAAAGATAATAATCTCATCAATACGATTCAAAAATTCGGGGCGGAAGCGCTCTTTAAGCGCGAGGCGAATTTTATCTCTCAGATTTTGCGTGGCTGGATTTTCTTTGTCGCTTTCTTCGCCCATTTTAAATCCTAAAGAAGACATCTGCTCCAGATATTCACTACCTACATTGGAAGTCATAATAATAACGGTGTTTTTAAAATTTACTGTCCGTCCTTTTGCATCAGTTAGCCGACCATTATCCAAAATCTGAAGAAGAATATTAAAAACTTCAGGATGAGCTTTTTCAATTTCATCAAATAAAATTAAACTATAAGGCCGATGTTTCACAATTTCGGTTAATTGGCCGCCTTCTTCATACCCAACATAACCGGGCGGCGAACCAATTAAACGACTTACCGTATGCTTTTCCATATATTCACTCATATCAATTCTTACCATCGATTTTTCGTCATTAAAAAGAAATTCTGCCAATGCTCGAGCTAATTCTGTTTTGCCCACACCGGTTGGACCTAAAAACATAAACGAACCGATGGGCTTGTCTTCTTCGGCTAAACCAGCGCGGCCACGACGAATAGCATTGGCCACGGCTTTAATGGCTTCATCTTGACCAACCACTCGTTGTCTCAAAATGTCTTCCATCTTATTTAATTTTTCAACTTCGCTTTCAAGCATCTTGCTCACAGGAATGCCCGTCCATTGTGAAACAACTTTCGCAATATCTTCTTCGTCAATCTCTTCTTTGGTCAATTTTGATTTTTTAAATTGATTCTTTTTTTCTAGTGCTTGTAATTTTTTCTCTGTTTGAGGAATTTCATCATAAACTAAACGAGCAACTTTTTCTAAATCGCCTTGCAGCTCGGCAATTTCTTTTTCTTTTTTAAGATCTTCCAGTTTTTTTCTTAAATTATGAAGTTCATCAATTAATTTTTTGCTTCCACTCCATTTCTCATTTAATTTTTTGAATTCTTCCTTAGCTTTTTTCAGGTCAGCTTCTATTTTCTTTAAACGCATCTGAGCTTTCTTTTCTTTTTTTAGAGCTTGCTTTTCAATTTCTAAATTAAGAATTTTGCGACGCAACTCCTCCACTTCTGGCGGAATACTATCAAGTTCCAAACGACGAGCGGCTGCGGCTTCGTCAATTAAATCAATGGCTTTGTCCGGCAAAAAGCGATCTGGGATATAGCGCACGGAAAGATTAACAGCGGCGACAAGCGCGCTATCAGAAATTTTTAAACCATGAAAACTTTCGTATTTGTCTTTCAGACCGCGCAAAATGGCAATCGCCTCTTCAATTGAAGGTTCTTCAATATAAACTGGCTGGAAACGTCTTTCCAAAGCCGGATCTTTTTCAATATACCGCTGATAATCTCTGAGTGTAGTGGCGCCAATGGCATGTAATTCGCCGCGCGCCAAAGATGGCTTCAAAACATTTGAAGCATCTATTGCGCCTTCGGCTGCGCCCGCACCTACAATAGTATGGATTTCATCAATAAACAAAATGTATTTTCCTTCTCCTGCTTTTATTTCTTTAATAAAAGCCTTGAGGCGATCTTCAAATTCACCACGGAATTTTGTTCCCGCTACCATACCCGGCAAATCCAAAGAAATTATTTCTTTATTTTTTAAACTTTCCGGCACTTCACCATTTACAATTTTTTGAGCGAGGCCTTCAACGATAGCAGTCTTGCCGACGCCGGGCTCGCCAATGAGCATAGGATTATTTTTGGTTCGGCGTGAAAGAATTTGAATAACACGATAAAGTTCTTCTTCTCGGCCAATAACAGGATCCAGTTTTTGCTCCCGCGCCAGTTGGGTTAAATTCACTGCATATTTTTCTAAAACTTGAAATTTGCTTTCCGGCGTTTCATCGGTAATATGCTGACTGCCTCGCACTTCTTGCATAACCCTCAAAATAGCTTCGCGCTGAATACCAAATTTAGTTAGAACCGGTTTTAAATCTGAAGCAACTTCAATAATACCCAAAAGCAGGTGTTCACAAGAAATAAATTCATCTTTTAAATCAGCTGCTTCTTTGGTCGCTCGATCTAAAACTTTAATAAGATCTTGCGATAAATAAAGCTGGCCAACATTAGCATTGACTACAAAAAGCTTTGGTAAACGGTTGAGTTCGTTTTCTAAAGCATTGACTAAAGAATTAATGCTTACTCCGAGACGAGTTAGAAGCATTCCCACCACCCCTCCTTCTTGAATCACTAACGCATAAAGCAAATGAACCGGCTTTAATTCGCCCTGATTTTTACTCACGGCTAATTCTTGAGCGGATTGGAGTGCTTCTTGAGCTTTTAAAGTAAAACGATTAAATGGCATATTTTTTAATTAATTATTTTTAGAGATTATCTGGCCGATCGGCCAAAACGACTTCAATGTTTAATTCTTGCTGATCTCGTAAAACTTTTAAGATAATTTTTTCGCCAGCATTGTAATTTTTGATAATAGCAGAAAGAGAACGATCAACGGTAATTTTTTGACCATTAATTTCTAAAATAATATCGCCTTCTTTAATGCCAGCGCTGGCCGCGGGAGAATCAGGGAAAACCGCTGATTCCCCATTTTGACCCTTACTCACCAACGCGCCATAATCAACCGGCAGATTTTTTTCTTTTTGCAGACTAGGAGTAATTATTGTATAGCGAATACCAATGAAAGGCGCGGAAATCTTCCCTGATGTTTGATAGGAACGGATATCTTTGCTGGCGCGATTAATCGGTATAGCAAAACCGATATTTTCAGCACCCGAAGCAATAGCTGTATTAATTCCAATCACTTCACCATTCAAATTAATTAATGGACCGCCGGAATTGCCAAAATTAATAGCCGCATCTGTTTGAATAACATCTTCAATGGTTTCAACATTGCCCATTTGATCGCTGGCCACAACCGAACGCGCTAAACCAGAAACAACACCCACTGAAACCGTATTGCGAAATTCACTCAGGGCATTGCCAATGGCAATAACTGTTTGGCCTAATTGAACGCCGTCGGAATTTCCCAAAGGAAGCGTAGGCAAATTATTGGCTTCAATTTTAATTAAAGCAATATCATCTATAGGATCTTGCGCTAAAATTTTGGCTTGATACTTATCTCCATTAGTCAGAAAAACAGTATACTCGGCATTTTCATCACTCACAACGTGCTTGTTTGTTAAAATTAAGCCATCAGAAGAAATAATAAACCCTGTGCCGCCGCCTACCTCTCTTTTTTCTGTTCCCCTCTCTTGATACTGAGGAATTTCAAATTGAAAAAATGGCCAGAAGAATTGCTGAAACTCAGGTGGTAATTCTTCTAAAGGATTTGAGTAATATCTTTCAACAATCGGAACGTTTTTAGTAATGATAATGCTGACAACTGCGGGCGATGATTTTTGAACCACTTCAATAATTCTTTGTTCATAGGCTACTTGGGAATTATAGAAAGCTGGAGTGGGAATAGGCGTTGGCGAAGCGCTCGTCTTAGGTTGTTCTGATGGTTTTAACTCAACCCATTTAGGAATCAAATTTTTAATATCATCCCACAAATTTGCCAGAAAATGAGAACCGGACTGATTGCTCTCGGGATTTAATGTATCTTCGGTTATTTCGGTTGAAGTTGCTGTTGTTATAATATTTTCTGAAGCAAGAGAAGAATTCTTAAAAGAAATTTGATGAGTCACAAAACTGCCGACGATGGCGCCGATAAAACCGCTAATAATAATGATAGTAATTAATTTTGTATTTTGTTTCATAAAATCCAACAATGTTAATTGATGGCTATTAGATTATACGTAAAAAATATCAAAAAGTTAAATTAGGGCTGGTATTTGATTAATCCCAAATAGCGTGCTCGTTTAACTGCTTTGGTTAATCGCTGCTGATGCTTGCGACATAAACCAGATTTTTTTGCTGGAATAATTTTTGATTGAAGCGTTAAAAAACGCGGCAATAATTCCACATCTTTATAATCCACCTCATCTACGTTTTGACTGCAAAAAAAACATTGTTTCATAGATTAAATAATTAATTATTAGAATGGGAGATCGTCGGCTGAAATTTCATCTTCGCTAATAACGGGGATATCTTCGGGAAGATTGTCTAAATCAGCTGGAGCTTCGGCATCAATGCCTTCATTCGCGCCAGTCGGAGTAATAGTTTCGCCAGCTCCGCGCGGACCAAGTTGGAAATTCTGAGCAATAATTTCCGTTCGCGAATGACGAACACCATTTTGATCAGTCCAACTGCGTGTTTTTAATCGGCCTTCAACAAAAACTAATTTACCTTTGGACAAATAACGGCTGGCTGTTTCAGCTAATTTCCCCCACGCCACAACATTATGAAATTCTACTTCACTTTGTTTTTGCCCATTTTTGTCATTCCAAAAACGATTTGTAGCTACGCCAAAAGAGGCCACACTCTGACCGGCGGGCGTAGTGCGCAGTTCTGGATCACGTGTTAAATTGCCAAGAATAAATACTTTATTAAAATTCATACTTACAAAAAATTAATTTAAGACCTTTTTTTGTTTTTAAGCTAATTTTTGAATTTCTTCTAATTTTTCTTCTAATTTTTCTTCTTCAACTTCAGTTAATTCTCTACTTTCTTGAGTGGTGCTAGTTTCTATACCTTCCGCAGCAAGAGGAACAAACTCTTCTAAGGCGCTAATCTGCTCTTTAGACAAGATTCGGGGCTGAGCTTTAGGTTTAACTGTTTTTTGTTGATGTTTTGGAGGCGGCGTAACAATTAAATAGCGGAGAATATTTTTTTCAAATAGAAAAACATCTTTGATTTCGGAAATTTTTTCCGGCTCTAATTCAAACCAAAAATAACCAAAGTACGCTTGGGTTTCTTTTTTAATGGGATAGGCCAGATTAATTTTATTAAATTCTGATTGTTTTAAAATTTTAGCGCCCAATCCTTCAAGCCCTTGCTTGATTTTCTCTAATAGTTCTTTTAATTCTGCATCAATCAATCGGCCGCTTAAAACAAAGCTGATTTCATAAACTTTCTTATCCATAATAATTAAAGTTTACTGCTAATTTTTCAATTGTCAACTAATTGCATATATCCTCAAGTGTTATAGCATCACTAAAGTTTAATCTTTTGGGTTGTGTGATTAGCATAAAAATAAATGTTCTCCTAAACGTGAACGAAGTTTGCCTGCTTCATTGGCATCCAAACATTTTTTATTACCTTTTTAATAACAACTTGCTGAAATAATGGAAAACGACGGGGCGGGCGGCGGAAAATTTTCAAAGAAAATTTTCCGCCGCCCCATCTTTTCCTAAACAAACTAAAAAGCAAAAAAATCAGAAAACCCTGCTGGTAGGCAGGATTTTCTGATAGTTTTTGTTCCTTTGATAAGAATAAGCCGAATTCTGTGGTCATTGAAACTTGCATTTCAATGACTGACAACTATTTATCTTGACTGAATGTTGCCATTCAGTTCAGAGCGATCCACCTGTCGCTTTAGGCGACTGTTCGATCTTGCACTGGGTAGGGTTTTTCACCTTTGATTGTCACCAATCAAAGCTGGGAGCTCTTACCTCCACTCTTTTCACCCTTACTCTGACAAAGTCAGAGCGGTATAGTCTCTGTGACACTTTCCCTGACTAGCTAATGCCAGCCGGTTGCTGTTAGCAACTACCCGTGCTATTGCTCTAAACTTCACAAAGTGATGTTTAAAGCAATAGAGTGTTCGGA
>Ga0265297_10011680_pt1 | contig 10701 bp, 6 predicted proteins | sample Munlanlwell13791_FD_192502 | JGI IMG/M metagenome (GOLD analysis project Ga0265297, IMG submission 192502) | Leachate microbial communities from a municipal landfill in Southern Ontario, Canada - Leachate well 137-91 | ecosystem: Engineered > Solid waste > Landfill > Unclassified | place...
AACCTCGGTGGGGTTGGCCCCCTTTTGCGGGGCGAATACGCACGCTGCGCCGCTTGGGCCCAGCAACGGGTTCTGAACATCAATCAGGCAGGTAAAGCGCGTATCCTTCAGACGTTTATCGGCGCCATCCGTTTCCATGCGTGCCAGATTGGAGAGCGCTCCGCCGCCTTCGGGCAGAGGCCGGGCGGCAGCAGTCAGCAGACGGAATCCCAGGGCGGCTGCCATGCCGCAACCGCCGTCCACCGTGGCGCTGCCGCCCAGGCCGATGACAATGTGACGGCAGCCGCGGTCGAGCGCGGCGCGGATAAGGAGTCCCGTGCCGGCGGTGGATGCTGCCAGCGGCCGGTGTTCCTCCGGCCCCCGCAAGCGGGCCAGCCCGGAAGCCAGCGCCATTTCAATGACCGCAAACTCCGGGGTCAGCAACCAGACGGCCTTAAGCGCGCGGCCAAGCGCGTCGCGGGTCGCGGTCTCGATCCGTTCGGCCGCGGGCGAGTCGGAAAGCACATCGACAAGTCCGTCGCCGCCATCGGACATGGGGACGATGTCCGTGATCGCATCCGGGCGGGCGGCGCGGAAACCGCGCGCGATGGCCGTGCCGACCGCCCGCGCGCTCAGGCAATTTTTAAAACTGTTGGGGGCAATGAGGATGCGCATTGGCTTCACCTCATTCGCATCATCATGAACAACCCGGCCGAGGCGAACACCAGGTTCGGCAGCCAGGCGCTGACCAGCGGCGTCAGCACCTGGTTCTTGCCGAGCCACTGGCCGAATGTCATCAGAAAATAAAACGCAAAAAATGTCAGGAGCGCGATAATGATGCCGGCGAATGCGCCCTTGCGCGCCGTGCGCACGCCGCAGGGGATTCCAAAGAGCGTCACGACCAGGCAGGTCCACGGCATGGCCAGGCGGGCGTGCATGTCCACTGTGATGCGGGCGTTTGTTTTTTCGGAAAGATTCTCGTGAGTGCGCATGAATTTCCAGAGGTCCCGGGACGAAAGAAACATCGGGTCCTTCACTTCGTGCAGGAAATCTTCGGGCGTTTCCGTCCAGTCCGCCATTTGCCGCTGGGGTTCGGCGACCACCGGCCCGATGGGGTTATTGTAGAAATCGTGTTTCTGGATCGTAACCTTGAACAGCCACCAGCGACCGTCGTAAAATTTGCCTTCGTCGGCGTGAATCGTTTCGAGGTCGGAGCCGTCCGGCCGCTGTTGGACGAGTTTGATGCCTTGCATATCGTGGGAGACCAAGTCGAATTTGTTGATGGCCCAGATGCGGTGTTGCTCCTCGTTGTTGATGGTCAAGTTCAGCGCGTAGCGGGTGGACTGGTCGTTGCCCTTTTTCTGCCGCTGGATGAACTGGTCGGCCCAGTAGCTGGACGAGGGCGCCACGGTTTCCTGGAGCCCCATGATCGCCGCGCTGGAAAACAACCCCACCAGCAGGATGGAGGCCGTCAGCCGCAGCAGGCTGACCCCGCTGGCGCGCATGGCGGTCAACTCGTTGTTCTTGGAAAGCTGCCAGAGACTGTAAAGCAGGCCCAGAAGCAGGGAAATTGGAACAATAAAGACCAGCGTGGCCGGCAAAATATAAATATAGTACCGCGCAACCTGAAGGAAGGGCGTCCGGGCGTCAATGAAATCGGAGAGATGGTCGAACAGGTCGAAAACGACGAACAGCATGCAGAACGTCATCAAGCAATACAGCGTCGGCACGAGGAAAGTGCGCAGGATATATTTGTCAATCAGCTTCATGGGTCGGTTCGCGGCGCCCGGCGTCTGTAACCTGAATAAGGCAAAGATAGATTAAGGCGCACAGATCGGTTGTCAAGCCGGTTCGGGCGGGATCCATCATCGCGCTTGACCTCGCGGACTCTTTCCATCACCATTTCCGCTTTGCCGGCGCTGCTTCAAACCGGGTCCCGCGGGCGGGTTTGGCTTTCCCGCCGGGCAAGCGATGTTCCGGCAATTTTTCTTGAGAAAGGGCATGATTCATGAAGCTGTTTTTACGCAAAGGCGAGAAAAAAGGCGCGGCCAAAAGGGCAATCCCGCATTCGCTCTGGGGGGAGCGGCAGAGCGAAGCTTTCTTCCGCAAGGTGTTCTCATTAAAGGTCAAGCCGGAGAAAGCCGTCCTGCGCATCTTCGTGGATACCGGCTATGAATTATATTTAAACGCGCGATTTGTAGCCGGCGTTGACGAATGGAGCAACACCCGCGATTATGACGTTGCTGCTTTTCTCCGCGCGGGCCAAAACATTATCGCCGTCAAGGCCATGAACCACGGCGGGCACCGGGGTTTTTCCCTGGAATTAAGCGTGTTCCCGCGGCAGGGCGGAGTTGTCTCCGTGATTTCCGGCGCAAGCTGGCGCACGTTCCCGGAAGAGCGCTGGGGCTGGAAAGCCCGCGATTATGATGCCGCCGGGTGGAAAAAACCGCGGGTCTTGTTCCTGCAACAGGCCGGCGCCGAACAATGGAAAGGCCGACCGGGCGATAATCCCGCCAAGGTCATCCCGAATCTTGCATGCACGCCGTTCTTTCACGGCGGCTGTCCGAAATGCGTCGATTCGCCGTTCTTCGAGGCCAAAAAAAGTCCCGCCGAAACGCCCCGGGCAGTCTTCGACATCATCGGCAGGGAGTATCAGCGCAATCTCGACGATTTTCCACCGGCAATCATGTTCCCGGCGAAAATTGTCGAGGCCCATCCCGGCAATGGCTCGTTGAAAAACGTCGCCGGGATATTGGCGCGCCGCGGTCCCGGAATGAAGATCGCCGCCCCGCATTCTTTCGGCGGACCGTCTTTGATCGTTGATTTCGGCCGGGAAACCGTCGGCTATCTCCGATTGCGAACCATTTCCGAAAGCGGTGTCGGCCTCAAGCTGTTTTTCGGCGAAACCTTGACCGAATGTTTCCACTTCCCGCCGCGGGTGACCTTGTTATACAGGATGCTCACCGAAGATGTTGCCGTTGCCCCCGGCCGGCAGGAGTGGGAAAGCAACAACAGGCAGGGGTTCCGTTTCGTCAGGATCGAATTCGTGAACGGCCGCCCCCCCGTGGAAATCCAGGCGCTTTCGGTAAGGACCTCCATCTATCCGGTGACAAACAAAGGGTATTTTGCCTGCTCCGATCCGCTCCTGAATAAGATCTGGGAAACCGGCCGGCGCACCCTCCACCTCTGCATGCAGGAGTATTATCTGGACGCAATCAAGCGCGACCGCTTCCTGTGGGTCGGCGATACCAGGATGGAGGCGCTGATCAACTATTACATTTTCGGCGATCAGGAACTTTTCAGATACTCCTGGAAAAAAATCGCCGAAACACAATACCGCGACGGCGGCATTCCCTCGTCGTTGGGCGAGGGGGCCTCCATGATATGGGACTATGTTGCCTGGTGGCTGATCGCCCTGGTTGATTATCGCCTCCATACCGGCGACCTGAAATTCGCGGCATCCCTGAAGGAAAATATTGTCAAGGCCATGGACTGGTTGATTTCAAAATCAGGGCGGGACGGTTTGATCAACGTGCCCGCAAACAAGACCGAAGGATGGATGTGTGTGCTGAACAATAAGCGGGGCAAGGATGTGCTGATGAACTCCCTGTTTCACCGGTCCTTGCGCGGCGTTTCCGAGATAATGGGCGATTTTGGCGACTTGGTCCGGGCGTCAAAATACGGCCGACTTGCGCAAAAGACCGGAAAATCATTGAACCGGTTGCAGGCGCGCGCCGGAACGCAAACATTCCGGGAAGACCATCTGGCCTCGGGTTCCCTCGGCGGCTTTGAAATAATCGAGGCCTTCTTCAAAAACCGCCAGCCCGAAGAAGGCCTGCGTTTTATCCGTGAATTCTGGGGGCCGGCGATCGCCGCGGGAAGCGACACTTTTTGGGAAGGCCCCGTCAAAGATACCGGCGGGCGGATTGATGAAAAACAGGTTTGGACGCGTGATAACTACATCAGCCGCTGCCATGGATGGACGGCGGGGCCGACGTACGCGTTATTATCCGAAGTGGCGGGCATCAAACCGACCCGGCCCGGGTTTGCCGCGTTTGACGTTAAACCGCAACTGGGAAAACTTGCCTTCGTCAAGGGCGTGGTTCCAACGCCCCGCGGCCTGATTGCCGTAGCCGTTAAACGGGGTGCGGGGCGCCTGGATGAAACCATCCTGGTGCCGAAAGGCTGCCGCGCCAGGATCGGTCTGCCCAAACTGTCGAACCAGACGGTCCAGCTCAACGGCAAACGCCTGACAGGCAAAAGGCGGGCGCCAATTAAGCTTGTGGCGGAAGCGGATTATCTTTTTGTGGAATTGCGGAAACCCGGCCTGTATGTGTTCCGGGTGGATTTTAACTGAAGAAGAGCAGGAGAACGCCCCGAATTCCTATGAGGCGCTTCGCTCGCAATGACCGGAGAAGCAGGATGCGGGGGTGCGCGGCTTGCGTGTGTTTTTAAACCACGTGGTGCTTGCAGATTTTTCGGAAATGGTAACCGTAGATCGCCAGCGTGATGGCTTCGGGAAAGAGCCGGGGGCGACGGAACTGGGTCCAGAGCAGGAGATACCAGTAATGGAAGCGCTCCTGGCCCACAATGCCGAGCTGGTAGAACGATCGCACCAACGCAAGGATCTGTGCTCCCCGGAGCGGCGCGCGGGTCTGGGGCGGCTTGAATTCCCGAAGCAAAGTCCGGATGCGCTGGTAATAGTGCTTGGGAGCATAGATGTGCTGAAGAATGGTTTTGTAGCCTTCCCGCAGGACTTCCAGGCTCATGGCCGGAATGATATTCGTCGTGCCGTCCACGTTGTCCCCCGATAATTCCCCAAGCAGCCGGCCTTCCTTTTTCATGCGTTCATACAGCCGGGTCCCCGGGGGGGCCTGCAGCATGCCGACCATGGCGGTCACGATGCCGCTCTTTTGAATGAAATCTATCTGCCGCTGGAAAATGGAGGGCAAATCGCTGTCAAACCCGACGATAAACCCGCCCTGCACCTGAATCCCGGCGCGCTGGATGCATTTCACATCCTCCACCAGGTTGCGGTTCTTGTTCTGTTGTTTGCCGCATTCGGCCAAACAGGCATCATCCGGGGTTTCAATGCCGATAAACACTTTGTTGAATCCGGCTTTGACCATCATTTCCATTAGCAGAGCGTCTTGCGCCAGGTTAACGGATGTTTCGGTGTTAAAGACGATGCCGTGTTTGTTCCGGCGCCATGCAATCAGGGCCGGCAGAAGATCGGTCTTAAGGAATTGCTTGTTTCCGATGAAATTATCGTCCACGAAGAAAATTTCATTGTGCCAGCCATTGGCATACAGGCTGTCCAGCTCGGCGATAATCTGGCGCGAGGTTTTAATGCGTACCCGATGGCCGAGCAGGGCGGTGACATTGCAGAAATCGCAGGCAAACGGACAGCCGCGGGAGAACTGGATACTCATGCAGGCATAGCGCTTTTGGTCCAGCAGATCCCAGCGGGGCACTGGCGTCTGCTGCAGGTCCGCAAACTCAGTGGATGCATACATCTTCTGCGGCCGGCCCTGTTCCAGGTCTTTCAGGAACGCCGGCAAGGTCAGTTCCGCCTCGTTCAGAACGAAATGGTCCACGCCCTCGAACTGCGCATGCTCGTTGGTAAACAGCGGGCCGCCGGCCACGATCCGCAATCCTGCTTCCTTGCAGCGGGCGACCAGCTGGCGGGCCGAATCGCGTTGGACCACCATGGCGCTGATAAAGGCGCAGTCGGCCCAAGCCAGGTCCTTTTTTGTCAGTTCGCGCACGTTGGTGTCCACGAGCCGCAAGGCCCATTCCGCCGGCAACATGGCGGCAATGGTCAGCAGGCCCAGCGGCGGCAGGGCCGCGCGCTTGTGCACGAACGCCAGGGCGTGCTTAAAACTCCAGAACGTGTCCGGAAATTCAGGATAAATCAAAAGAATATTCATGAATAGATTTGATTCCCGGTTGCGATTGACTGCTTCCTACCCGCAATAAGTTTATACCTTACCGGTAGCGGGAAGTCAAGCTCCAATAACGGTTGCCCATCAAGAAGGAACCGGCGCGCGCGTTTCGCCGGCTTGCAGGCCGTTTACCGCTGCCATGACGTCAACCACCCGGCGCATGCCCTGCAGCGTCCGCCGCACCTCGGCGCTCCCTTTAAACCCCCTGATGTAGCCCGCCAGATGCGCCCGAAAATGGAGCACGGCGCTCAGCTCGGCGCTGTTCTGCGGGTGGCGTCTTGATTTACCGGCGCGTTCCTTGTGGACGATGAGCATACGGAGATGTTCCTCAATGACCGAGCTGCGTTCCTGCATGGAAGGCGGCGGGATACGCCGGCCATGCAGGGCCGCCCAGGCTTCCTGGAAAATCCAGGGATTGCCGACCGCGGCCTTGCCGATCATGACCCCATCCACGCCCGTTTCGGCAAACATCCGGAGCACGTCCGCGGCCGACAGCACCCCGCCGTTCCCGATCACGGGGATCGAGCGTTCCGACTTGATCCGTGCCAATGCCGGCCAGTCGGCCTGGCCGGTGTGGCGTCCGGTGACACACCGGGCGTGAATCGCGATCGCGGCCCCACCGCTCTCTTCCACCGCCTGGGCGATTTCCGAGATGTTCATGCGGTCGGGTGCCACACCCAGCCGGGTTTTCACGGTGACCGGCAGGGATACGACCTGCTTGATGGCCCGGATGATTTGCGCGATTTTTTCCGGATGTTTTATCAAGGCCGCGCCGGCGCCCTTGGCCACGACCTTGGCCACGGGGCATCCGCAGTTCAGGTCGATCGTCTGAAATCGTCCCGTGCGTTCGATGAAAGCCGCTGCCTGGGCAAGGATATCCGGGTTCGCGCCGTAAATATGCGCCGCGATCGGCTGCTCCCCGGGCGCGGTTTCCAGCATGTGCAAGGTCTGTTTCGATCCGCGCACAAGCCCTTCCGCGCTGGTGACTTCGGTATAGGCCATGCCGCAGTGATACCGCCGGGCCAGTGTCCGCATGGCCGCGTCGGTATATCCGGCCATCGGGGCCAGCATGACCGGGCAATCCACGGTCACGTTGCCGATTTTAAGCGGCCTGAGGATCACAGCAGGCCCTCCTTTTTAAACCACACCAGGACCACTTCTGCGGGAAGCCCCATGATGTTGGTGCGCGAACCGGTATATTCCGCCATGAGCGTTTCGCCCTGTTCATCAATATCGTAGGCCCCGGAGCGGTCCATTGGATTTACCTGGAGAATATAAGATCGAATTTCCTCCTCGCTTAACTTGCGGAACCTGACCGTGGACTCCGCCAGGATCAGCTCCGGCTCAGCCTGTGGCCGCGCCATGGCCACGGCCGTATAAACCCGGTGGGTGGCCCCCGAGAACATTCGCAGGAAGGCCCGGGCTTCCTCAATGGTCCGGGCCTTGGTGATGCAGCGTCCCTCGAACTCGATGAGCGTATCCGCGGCCAGGGAATGGCGGTCGGGATAGCGCGCGCGGCACCAGGCGCTCTTGCGGGCGGCATTTTCCCGTGCCGTGCGCCGGGCATCGCACGTGTAAGCGACTTCCCCGACCTGCGGGATTACCACCTCAAACGCCACGCCCAGCGCGGCCAGGATTTTGCGGCGGCGCGCCGAGGCCGAGGCCAATATCAATTTTGCTTTCATGTAGATACAGACATGTGAATTTCGAAACATAGCGCTTCTAACGAACTGCGGCCACACCAATCAGATGTAGAGGCCGCCTCGAGCGCGAAGCGCCTCGGGGCGACCGGGTTGCCGGAGGCCCGGCTTATTGACGCACAGGCATATTCAAGCGGGTGGAAGAAACAGGTTCGCGGTCCAGAGCTTTCAGCCAGGCCAGTCCGTCGAGAACTGCCTGTTTGATCGCGTCCTTAGCCGGATGATTATGCGGGCTGTCGTACCAGAGGATCTGCTTGGGCTGGCCGGCTCGATTATACAGCTCTTCCACGGAAGAGCGCGGGATCATCTCGTCATTCAGCAGGTTTTGAAAAAGCAGGGGGCGCGGCGCGATCCGGGCAATGTGCAGGATGGGATCAAACGGGCGCAGAAGCGAGGCCGCCACCGGCGCCGCCAGTTTTATCCATGAAAACCGCGGCAGGGTCTGGCGCAGCGAAGAGTCCCTGGCCATTTTCTGGAAATCTCCGCCGCAAAGCGTCAACACCCCGGCCTTCAGGCGCGGATCGTAAGCCATGACCGAGCATCCGGCCATGGCGCCGAAACTGGCGCCCCACAGATAAATGCGTTGCGAGTCAATGTCGGGGCGTTTTTCGATTACATCGATCAGCCGCCTGGGATCATGGATCGTCGTCATGATGCGGTGGCGGAAGGTCGCGACTTCCTCCGCCGGGCCTAATCCCTTCGGGCGGCGCTTGCCGCGATTGAGCTGTTCCGGGACAAAGAGCGCAAAGCCTGCCTGCGTGACGGCCTCGGCAATTTTATCGATAAAATCGATTTCCATGCCTATGCCGTACAAGAAAATGATGGCCGGACAAGGTTGGCCGGCGTTAGACGGGATTACGGCCATGACCGGAACCTTTTCACCCGGACTACCCTCAAATGTGAATTCCTCCAGGATGTAGCCTCCTTTTTGCTGGGAAGATTGCAAAACGACATTGAGCGGCGGCCGGGTATCATATTTCCGGAGCGCAAGGATGTTGGCCTGATTCCAGGCCAGCTTGGCTGCCACAATACCGGCAAGGCATGCGAGTACGATTGCCGTGGCCCGCACGGATTTCTTCCTGGTAAAATGCATTTTCATTCCTTCGGGATCAGTGATGCCCCGCCCTGTTTGTTGCCGGCCTTGTTGAGAACGGTTCAGGGCCGATACCCCCGGCTGTCGCCGGACAAATTTAACGGAACAGGTCTTTCCATTCATAAATGGCCGGCGGTTGATCGCAGGCCGGTTCATTGCGTGAGGCATTGACAACCCAGGTCCGGAGCTCCTGCGGCTCGAAGATGGCGTCGTGCAGGTTGGAGCGCATGGCTACCGGCCGTTTGATGATGTCAAGGAGCGCGCGGGCATCGATCTTTCCGTAACGCTCCCGCACGCGCTGGACCAGGTTGCGATAACGGTCGCCCGATGACAGCAGCACGGCGTTTTCCACGGCCTCGGGGAGCATCGCCGCGGCCTGTCCGGACTGCACTACCTCAAAGTTCCCGGTCGTGGCCGCGATGCCCACGGCATCCGGAATTTTACCGTCGCTGATGACGTAGTAATAGTCGCAGGTTCGGCGGCGGTCGCGCATATAGGCCACGGCCTCGTCGAGCGTGGCGGCATTTTCCAGCGCCCCGCGGAGCAGGAAACTCATCGGCGTCCCATCCCAGGATCCGTAGCCTGCTCCGCCCATTTCGCCAATGGCGATCATTTTTTCGTTCATGCCGGTTACCGAGCCGATGAAGCCCGCATAGCTTACGTTCACGAAGCGCAGGACGCCGGTTCGTTCAACGGCCATGACGACGGCCTCATCCTGCAGCCCCACCTCGGTCATGTAATCGAGCACGCGGGCATGCACCAGCTGGCCGCGGGTGGTGGCCTTGCCGAACACAGCCGCGCCGCTGCAGTGAAAAAATTCCGGGATAATGTTGCCGATTTGCACCGCCTCAAGCGCAACGCCGGAGCCTTCCGCCAGGCCGCGCATCTCTTCAATATACGCGGGATCCATATAGGGGCGCTGGCGTTCGATCAAGGCGCGCGCCTCGTTGATAAACCAGCGGCCCTTGTCCAGGGAGTAAGCCAGCCCCAGCCCATAGACCAGCCGGTTGCAAACCCGGCGGGCGCTGTCCTGCAGCAATTTCCCGTGCTGATAGCCGAGCTCATAAGGCGTGCCGCTTAGATAAAGCGTGCGATTGCCGTTCCGTACCCGCAGCCGCCCCTTCCCGCAGGTTTGCTCGCCATCGGCATTTTTGCGGATCGGCTGAAACTGCAAGGCGGCGATCCGCAGTGCGGCGGCCAGGCCCAGGTCCAGCTCGTTTGCGGCGACAGTTATGGATGGGGTGGCCGGCGGCGCGAGTGCGCCGCAGCCGGGGCCGGCCAACTGTTTTTCAGAAAGCGTGACCAGCCAGCCGCACTGCGGGGCCGGCCGGCCGGTTTTTGCCGGGGGGCGGAATTCCAGCCGGCGCAGGTCGCCGTTGCCCGCCAGGATTGCCCGCCCGCCCATCATCCTGATCCGCCAGCCGAAACCGCCGTCCCGGCGCTCGAACCCGGTAATAAAAGGATGCAGCGCAAAATTAATTCCCAACCGATCCAGCCAGGAAAAATGCGGGATCTCTTTTGACAGCTCGGCGAGCGCCTGGCGCGTTTCAGACAGGGCCGCGTCGGCGGCGGCAAAATGCGCTTTTTTATCCGGTGCACAAAGATGCCACTGGCGGTCGTGATACAGATCCACGCGAATCTTGCTCGCGGGCGAAGTGAGCGCGACGGCAAGGCAGTCATCAAACACGGACAATCGGGCGGACGCAATGTTAAGCGGCGCATCGGCGCCGTCTTTCAGTTCGAACACTTCCAGGGCCATGGTTCCCCGGTTCAGCGGCCAGGCGTTCGCGGCCAGGCAGGCCACGGCGCGGCCGTAATTTTTCCACAGCATTCGTGAGGCCACGATCCAATTGACGGCCGTAATAACGATAGCCAGGCTCAAAATCCATTTTAGTGGTCGGATCCAACACTTTGTCCTGGCGCAACAACCAGGGGTGTCACCGCATGTTGCCGCGGTTTGCTTTTTGTCTTGCATTGCCATGTT
>Ga0265297_10011681_pt1 | contig 10700 bp, 10 predicted proteins | sample Munlanlwell13791_FD_192502 | JGI IMG/M metagenome (GOLD analysis project Ga0265297, IMG submission 192502) | Leachate microbial communities from a municipal landfill in Southern Ontario, Canada - Leachate well 137-91 | ecosystem: Engineered > Solid waste > Landfill > Unclassified | place...
GATTTGGGCCACAAAATAGTTTTAATTATTGGTGATTTTACTGCTCAAATAGGTGACCCGTCTGATAAATTAGGGAAAAGACCAATGTTGGATTCAAGGACAATTAAAAAGAATCTTAAGGATTATAAAAAATCTCTAGGTAAAATTATTGACCTAAGAAAAACTAGTTTTAAATACAACAATAAGTGGTTGGCCAAAATGGGGTTACGCGAACTATCTGAACTAGCCGAAAGTTTTACTGTTCAACAAATGTTGGCCCGTCGAAATTTTAGAGATCGCTATGAAAAAAACGAAGAAATTTCTTTGCGTGAGTTTTTATACCCGATTATGCAAGGCTATGATTCGGTTAAGGTTAAAGCTGATATTGAAATTGGTGGCTTTGATCAACTTTTCAATCTTAAAGCCGGAAGAATTGTTCAGCGTCATTTTGGGCAAGAAGAGCAAGATGTTTTAACTTGCCAAATGCTTGAAGGAACAGATGGTCGAAAAATGTCCACCAGCTGGGGTAATGTGGTTAACATTACAGATGAGCCAAACGAGATGTTTGGTAAAATTATGTCTTTAAGAGACGAGTTGATTGTTAAATATTTTTTACTTTGCACAGAATTGTCTTTAAAAGAAATTGAATTGATTGAAAAAAAATTAAAAGATGGTCAAAACCCGCGAGATTTAAAAATAAGACTGGCCTGGGAAATTACAAAACTTTATCACGGAGTTCAAATGGCCGATGGAGCCAGGCGGTATTTTATTGAAGCTTTTCAAAAAAAAGAAATCCCAAGAGAAATTAAAACCATTTTTGCCGACAGGGGAAGTCTTTTTTGTGATATTTTGCTTGAAAACAGTTTGGTTAAATCAAAAAGCGATTTTCGGCGTTTGCTAGAAGGGGGTGGACTAAGTAAAGACGATGGTCAAAAAATTAATGATCAAAACGCTGTTTTAGAAAACGAGATTGTTTTACGCGTCGGCAAAAAGAATTTTCTAAAAATTAAACCAAATTAAAAAAACAAAGAAACAACAAAAGAGAGGACGCTAAATGGTGCCCTCTCTTTTGTTTAGTTTTAAATCAAGAATTATTATTCTCCTTCGTCCTCAAGGTCTTCTATCTCATCATCGCCGAGATCCATTTCTTCGTCTAAATCTTTTTCTGGATCAAAGTTGGCAGCGTCTCCGTCTAAGGCTACTCCATCTTGATCTTTTAATGTGTCGTCGTCCATTTTAAAACTCTAAATTAATAATAAAAAACCACCAGCGACCTTTATTGTTTTAAGTCCTTAATTTTTTATCATAAGCAAAGAAAAAAGCAATACCTAAAAAGAAAAACTGTGGATAATAGATTTAAAAAAGAAAGTACTTAATTTAAGTTTTGGAAATTAGCCATTGCTAGGTGAGTTAAAGAGATGGCGATAGCATCATATTCGTCGTCAAATTTAGCGGTATTTGGCACAGAAATTTGTTTTTTAACCAAATCAATAACTTGTTTTTTTGTCGCCCCGCCGTAGCCAGCAACACATGATTTGACCTGCATTGGGTTGTATTCAAAAATAGGCAAGCCGAACTCGGCGCAAATAAACATAATTAAACCGCGGACCTCGGCCACCTTGCTGGCGGTTTTTTGATTGACGGAGAAATAAAGTGTTTCAATGGCGACGGCGTCTGGGGGTTCTTTTTTAAGCCAAGTGCGTAATTCTTGTCCAATGAAAAGAAAGCGTTCGGATATGGATTGTTGGCGGTTGGAAATTAAACAAGTGGAAAAAATTAGCTTGGGACCGGTCGGTGTTTTTTCCACAACCGCCAAACCGAGTCGGTCATAACCCGGGTCAATTCCGAGAATTTTAAGATTCTTGGCTGGCATTATGATAAATATTTTTTATATCTTCGTGTTCGTCCAAGTTTTCTAAAAGCTCAGTCAGTTTTTCCTGGTCGACTTGATTTAGAGCCACAGGGTTTTGTGCGCGCCAATCTTCGCCATTTTTAACAAACGCCCATTGAGTAGAACCTTGCGGACTCAAACTGATTCCATGTTGAGACAAAAGATGTTTGATCTCTGGAGTGGTGCGGTTTTTGTTATCGGTTAAGCCGACAATCAAAAGTGCGATGCCGCCCGGACCATAGGCTTCATAAATAACCTCCTCAAACGATTCAGCTCCGCCCCCCAGACCTTTTTCTACCGCGCGTTCAATGTTGTCGGCCGGCATGTTTGCTTCTTTGGCACGAAGAATGGCCGCTTTTAAGCTTGGCGACTCACGGTTTCCGGCTGATTTTTTAGCTTCGACCGTGATTGATTTGACCAACATCGAAAAAAGTTTGCTTCGTTTGGCATCCTCGGCTCCTTTTTTGTGTTTAATTTGTGTCCATTTATTATGTCCAGACATAATTAATTTAAAATTTAAAATTAAACCTAAAGCAATTTCCCCTGTCTTTCGACCGGGTAATCAAAACCCAAATGCGCGTAGGCTTTGTCGGTGGCGACGCGACCGCGTTGGGTGCGTTCCCAAAAGCCAAGTTGAATCAAGTATGGCTCGTAAACATCTTCAATCGTTGCTTCTTCTTCTGAGAGAGCGGTGGCCAAGGTGCCGACGCCGACCGGCCCACCATTGAATTTTTCAATAATCACCTCGATAATTTTTCGGTCTGGTTCGTTTAGCCCCAAATCGTCAATACCCATCAAGCTCAAGGCTTCGTGGATAGTCTTTTTATCCAAGGGTTTTTTGGCAATCTGTGCGTAATCGCGACAACGTTTTAATAGATGGTTGGCGATTCTGGGTGTGAAGCGACTGCGGCGGGCGATTTCCAGCGCGCCTTCATTATCCAGATTTATGCCTAGAATTTGAGCTGAACGCTTGATAATTTCACCAATCTCTTCATGGGTGTAAAATTCCAACTTGAAAGTTCCGCCGGAGAAACGCGAACGTAAGGGCGAGGAAATCGAAGCAACCCTAGTTGTGGCCGCGAGCAAGGTAAACGGCGGCAGATCGATTTGGATCACACGCGCGCCTGGCCCTTTGCCAATGATGATATTTAAATGTCCGGACTCCATTGCTGGGTAGAGAACCTCCTCAATCATTTTATTTAAGCGATGAATTTCGTCAATAAACAAAATATCTCCAGCTGAAAGATTGGTCAAAATGGAAGCGAGGTCGCCAACTTTCTCAATCGCTGGACCGGATGTGATTTTGATTTGAGCTCCCATTTCTTTGGCGATTAAATGGGCTAGTGTGGTTTTGCCGAGACCGGGCGGACCATAAAAAAGCAGATGTTCCGGCGGGTGATTGCGTTCCTTGGCCGCCATCAAAAGGATCTGTAGGTTGTCTTTAATGTTTTTTTGACCAACATAATCAGACCAAGCCGATGGGCGTAAAGAGCGGTCTAAATAAAGGTCTTCTTGGGGAGCTAAGTCGGGATTCATTTTAATATAGGATTAGGGCTTGACATTAAAATCGTTTTATGCTAACATATTACCAGACGCTAAAACATGACAATTTTAGGAGGTTTTAGGCAGTCTTTTTTGTTTTGATCAAGCTTACAAACCTCCAAGCAATCTAGATCTGTTTTTCAGATCTAACGGGTTTTTTCAAGGGGACGTTTTGGTTCTCACCTTAGCAGTGAGGTCTACTGAAACTATCCTCGAGGGATTACCTAACTTTAGATGCACATCCAAAGGGATTGCTTGGAGGTTTGTAGTCTTGATCTCTCTCATTTATTAGATTGGCAAAGGTCTGTCTAAATAATTTCTTCGTATAAATCAACCACTCGGGACAATTCTTCCAGGGTTGTTTCACCGTTTATAACTTTCAGAATTCCGTCTTGTCGCATATCCAGAATTTTTTGGGGTTTAGCGGCAATTTTTATTTCTTTTTCGCTGGGGTTGGAGATGGCAGTTGCCGCAATCGCGTCATCCATAACAATTGCTTCAAAAACACCTTCACGGCCTTTATAGCCGATGCCGTTACATTTTTCACAGCCACCAGGTTCGTAAACTTTGTTATTTTCAGTCAATTCCCCTCGCCAATTTTCAGGGACTAGCTCTGGTCTTTTTTCTAAAATACTCTTGAGAACATTCTGGATCAACCCTTGATCTAAATCATTTAAAGAGACTTCTTTTCGGCAAAACGGACAGAGTTTTCGCAATAAACGTTGGGCGATGGATAGGGTGAGGGATGAGGTAATAATCTTCGGATTAACCCCGAGATCAATTAATCGTGGGATCGCCCCTTGGGCGTTGTTGGTGTGAAGGGTAGAAAAAACCAAATGTCCGGTCAGAGACGACTGCACGGCCGTTTTGGCTGTTTCGCTGTCCCGAATTTCTCCAATCATTATTACGTCTGGATCTTGGCGAAGGGCGCTTCTTAAACCTGACAAGAAAGTGTAACCTTGTTTGCTGTTGACTTGGGTTTGGTTGATGCCTTCCAAGTGGTATTCAATCGGATCTTCAATTGTGATAATTTTGGTTTCGGTGGAATTTACTTCCCTCAAGAAAGCGTAAAGAGTCGTTGTTTTACCAGAACCAGTTGGACCAGTGAGTAAAACCAAGCCATTTGGTTTGTGGATTTCACGATTGAAAATCTCAAAAAGTTTCGGTTCAACGCCAAGTTTGTCGAAAGTCAACTCAATCGTTTTTGGATTTAGGATACGCATCACAACCGATTCGCCATAAGCGCTAGGGATAACCGAAGAGCGGATTTCAACTTCAAGATTGTCCAGAGAAATAGAAAATCGGCCGTCTTGAGAAGCTTGTTTGACGTTTAGTTTCATGCCGGAAATTAGCTTGAGACGGGAAATTATCTGGTTGTGAATCTTGGGAGAAAATTCGGCGGCATCTTGTAAAACACCATCCAGCCGATACCTTAGGCGGATAGAATCTTTTTCGGGTTCAAGATGAATATCAGAGGCTTCGGTTACCAAACCACCAGCCAAAATAACTTCCAAAATACCAGAAATGCCTCCATGGGTTAGGGCTAAGTCGCTTTCTTTGTCAATTTCGGTTTTGATGTCGGCGAGAGTTTTACATTGCTCGGTCAAATGGAGAATGTCTTCGTTGGAAATTTCAATCATTCCAGCCTTAGTTTTTTCAGACAAAGAAACTTCTTTATAGCGTTGCCAAGTGTTTTCAAGTCCAATCTCAGAAACCAAAAAAATTTCAACCTTAAAATTTTTATTTTTAAGATCTTCAATTGTCGCGAGGGTCTCGGGTTTGTTTGGAGAAAGAATAGCCAAACTGATAGTTTTGTTGACCACCTTGAAAGCGGCCACTTTAGCTTTTCGGGCATCATCTTCTGGGATTAATCGCAAGGCGTCGGTATTTATTGGGGTTTTTGAAAGATCAAGATAGGGGAGTCCATAGCGACCAGAAAGAGTTTGCGCCAATTCTTCAGCTTCCTTTTCGTGCAAGTCTTTAATCTGTTTGTTTGTTTGACTGTTTGGGTCAATCATCTTTTATATTTTACCTTTTTGCTTATTGAAAAACAATTCAAAAATTTTTCCGTATGTCTAATTACATTCCTAGCACCAAAAAGAGATAACGCAAACAAAAAACTGTGGGTAACTTTTGATAAAAATAAAAAAAGAAAAAATAAAGCGTTAAATGAAACAAAAAAGAGAAGAATTTTGGGAAAAAATCGAGACGTAATTTTAAGCTATTGAACCATTACGAGGGCTTGACAAAATTACTCAATGGGTGTATAATGTAAAATAGAGTTGAAAATCAAGAAAGGGCTCCAAATCCCGCTTAAGCGGGGGAGGTTAAAAGAATGAAACGGTTTTTTTCACTCGTTCTTTGTTTTTTTGTTGTGGCCTTGGTGACGGGTTGTGCGACGACGGCGCCCCAAACACGGGTGGTTTATGTCGAGAAGCCCGTACCGGTGGTCGTGGCTCAAACGCCAGTCTCGGCTCCGACCCAAGTGGTCATGGCGAGGCAGGCTTCGCCGGTGCCGACCAAAGTTGTGGTGGTTGAACAACGGCCACAGGTGTCTTGGTGGCAGATGCTCCCTCGGGTCGATTTGCGAATCGACTCAAGGCGAAGTGAAAGTTGCCGCAATAGCACGAGTCGGAGTAGTCACTCCAGCTCGAGCCGTCGGAGTGGGAGTGGAAGTCATTCCAATTCCCATTCGAACTCTCGGTCGTCTCGTTCCGACAACCGGAGCCGAAACGATAACCGGGTTCGTTTGGATATCGATGATATCTTTAGTGGACTCGCTGGACGGAGGCGATGAGCCTCGTCTAGATCAAAGGCGCGCAAGCGAAAGCTTGCGCGCCTCTTCTGTTTTTTGCCTTTTAATTTTTCAATCTATACAATAAGAATTATGAAAAAAATGTCAAAAAGTCTGGCTGAAACAGAAATTTTGGCTGAAATTTTTTTGAAAAAACTAAAACCGGGCAAACAGGCTACGATTGTAGCCTTGGAAGGAGATTTGGGCTCTGGCAAGACGGCTTTTACCCAAGCAGTGGCAAAAATCTTGGGAATTGAGTCAAAAATCACCAGCCCAACCTTTGTCATTGAGAAGAAATATCGGATTCCTGCGAAAAACTCAGCCCAAAATGCCACCTTTTCTAGTTATGAACAACTTATCCACATTGATGCCTATCGCTTGAATCAGGGTGGCGATCTTTTGTCTTTAGGTTGGGCCAAAATCGTCAAAAACCCCAAGAACCTGGTTTTTTTAGAGTGGCCGAAGATTGTCTCGGGTATTTTACCATCTGGATGTCGGGTTGTTTCTTTGAAATTTGTCGATGAAAGGACTCGCGAAATTAGTTTTGATTAAGCCCACCCCCCTTTTTCCTTTTGGATAATGAGCTATACTTAAAACAGTGGAAAAGAAGAAAAAACTGGTCCTTTTTGACGCTCATGCGATTATCCATCGCGCTTATCACGCCCTGCCCGATTTTTCATCTAGTCAAGGAGAGCCGACCGGTGGTTTGTATGGTGTGGCTACAATGCTAATGAGAATTATTGGAGATTTTAAGCCCGATTATTTGGTTGCTTGTTTTGATCGAGCGGAAACTACTTTTCGCAAACAAGTTTACGAAAATTACAAGGCTGGTCGACCAAAAGCGGAAGACGAATTGATTGCTCAATTGGTTCGCGCGCGCGATATTTTTACCGCGTTTGGTATTCCTATATATGACGCGGCTGGTTTTGAGGCCGATGATGTTATTGGGACCATCGTTGAAAAATTAAAAAGTCGGCAAGATCTTCAGGTCATTATTGCCTCTGGGGATATGGATACTTTGCAGTTGGTTAAAAACGAGTCGGTTGTGGTTTACACTTTACGCAAAGGTTTGACCGACACAGTTACTTATGATGAAAAAACGGTTCGTGAGCGTTACCGTTTCGCGCCGTCCCTAGTTCCGGACTTTAAGGGTTTAAAAGGGGATCCTTCGGACAATATTATTGGCGTGGTCGGCATCGGTGACAAAATCGCAACAACCTTAATCCAAGAATTTGGTTCGATTGAAGAAATATATACAAAATTAAAAAAAGACGAGTCTTTATTTTTAGAAAAAGGGATTAAAAAGAGAATCATTGAGCTTTTAAAAAGCAACGAAGAAGAAGCTCTTTTTTCTAAAACCTTAGCCACCATTCGTCGTGATGCGCCGATTAATTTTTCTTTGCCAGACAAGCCTTGGTCAGAAACTTTCTCGATTGAGCTAGTTGAAAAGATTTTCAACGAATTAGAATTCCGAAGTTTGATTGGTCGAGCAAAAAAACTTCGGACAGACGTCCCGTTAGAGGAGGCGGAGAGGAAAAAGGTCTTGGAAAAAGAAATTTCACCGGAAGAAGTAAGAAGGGTTGGAATTATGGTCTGGCTTTTAAACTCGGATTTAACCGTGCCCAAGCTGGAAGATATCTTAAGATTTACCGGTCAGTCCGATTTGTCTTCTGCGGAAAAATTTGTTTTAACCAAGCTTGAAAAAGATGGTTTGCTTAAAATTTGGAAAGAAATTGAAGAACCATTAATCCCCATTATTAAAGAGGCCGAAAGCCGTGGTTTGAAAATTGACCTTGATTATCTCCAAAAGCTTTCGAAAGATTATCATGGCAAATTGACTAAAATTGAAAATGAAATTTATGAATTGATCGGCGAAAATTTTAATCTTAACTCGCCAAAACAACTCGGCCAAGTTTTATTTGACAAACTCAACCTTTCGGCTAAGGGTTTAAAAAAGACAGCCGGGGGCGCTCGCTCAACAAGAGAAACAGAATTGCTTAAACTTAAAAGCGAGCATCCGGTCGTTGAAAAAATTTTAGCTTATCGTGAGTTGCAAAAACTTCTTTCAACTTATATCGACAATCTTCCGTCAATGTTAGATGCGGAAAATGTTTTACATACTACCTTAAATCAAAATGGCACAACGACCGGACGAATGTCTTCGAACAATCCCAATTTGCAAAATATTCCAGCTCGTGACGGCTTAGGGGCGGCGGTTCGAGGAGCTTTTGTGGCAAGAGAGGGTTATAAACTTCTGTCGTTTGATTATTCTCAAATTGAATTAAGAGTCTTGGCAATTTTGTCGGGAGATCAGAAATTAAAAGAAATTTTTTTGACTGGTCGCGATATCCATTCTTCAGTGGCGGCCCAGGTTTTTGGAGTTTTGGAACCCGAGATTTCCAAAGAAATGCGTCGTCGCGCCAAGGTTATTAATTTTGGCATTATTTATGGAATGGGAGTGAACGCTTTGCGTGTTAATTTGGGAGTGAGCCGTCAAGAGGCCGAACAGTTTTTGAAAAATTATTTTGAAAAATTTCCTACCATCAAAAAATACTTTGAAGAGGTGATAAATAAAGCCAAAAAGGATGGTTATACCGAAACTTTTTTTGGACGTCGGCGATATCTGCCGGCTCTAAAATCACGTTTGCCGCAGATTCTAGCTTCGGCCGAAAGGATGGCAATGAACGCGCCTCTTCAAGGAACAGCTTCTGATATCATTAAATTGGCGATGATAAAAGCCGAAAGAGATTTGAAGGATGCCAAGTTGTCCGATCAATCATCTTTGTTGCTTCAAATTCACGATGAATTAATTTACGAAGCCAAAGAGGAGGTAGCGGAAGAAGTGAGAAAAGTTGTTAAGAAATCGATGGAAGACGTGGTTGAGATGCCGGTTCCGTTGTTGGTTAGTTCTGACATTGGTGAAACTTGGTTGGAACTGTGATTTTTTGCTGGTTTGGAGTTTCTGTTTTCCACATTTTTAAACTCTTGCCTAATTAGGATTGATGCCTTATGATGAAGTAGCAATACCTTATTTGCACAAAAACAAAGGTCGAATTAGGTAATTCAAGAACGTACATACTAAATGAAAAATTATGTCATTGTCGCAATTATAATCATTTTGATTATCGTTGCCGTTGTTTGGTTTAAATCTCAAGCCCCAGAAACGACTATCCCAATGGAGGGAGAAGAAGTAACTACTCCAATTGAAGGAGCTGGAGATGAATTGGTGGCTCCTGTCGCCCCTCAAGAAGGCGAAGTTGCTCCAGTTGAATCAACTGAAGTTGCCGAGTAAACTTAAACAAAAATAAAATCGCCCGATGCTTTTTAGTGTCGGGCGGTTTTGTTTTTTTGAAAAAAAATTTTAAAATAAGAAATATAAAATAAATTTTTAAATTTATGTTGGAAATAATTGGTAATGAGATAATTTTAAATTTGGTTTTGGCCGTCGTCCTTGGTGTTTGTTTGGGATTTGAGAGAAATTTGGCGGGGAAGGTGGCGGGCATGAGGACTTTTGCCTTGGTTAGTCTTGGCGCGGCATTGTTTGCGATTGTTTCGCAGTTGGTTATGGAAAAAAGTGTTGGAGTTATAAATTTTGACCCGTTAAGAATGGCATCGCAGGTGATTGTTGGCATCGGTTTTCTTGGGGCTGGGTTGATTATGTCTCGGGCGGGAAAGGTAACAGGACTGACAACGGCAGCTGGAATGTGGGTGGCGGCCGGCGTTGGTTTGGCTTGCGGTTTCGGCCTGTATCTTTTGGCCTTTTTGGCGACTGGTTTGACTATTTTTGTTTTTGCCTTTCTTTGGATAATTGAACGTGATTATATCGGTGACTTGCAAGAAAAAATAAACAATAAAAATCAAAATCAAGAAAACGACGAATAGCTCAAGATTTTGAAGAATAAATCTTTCTAGTTAGATGGAAAACCAAAAAGAAAAAACAGAAAAATTGCGCCAAATTAAGACGGAGTTATTGTCTTTGAAGAAATCGCCACTTTATCAATTCCGCGTAGACAATAAATTTTTCCCAGTGATTGGTGAAGATAATCACGAGGCAAAAATTATGTTTGTCGGGGAAGCTCCGGGACGCAACGAGGCCAAAACCGGTCGGCCGTTTTGCGGCGCCGCGGGGAAAATTTTAGATGAATTGTTGGCGAACGTTGGAATTAACCGGCCGGATGTTTACGTGACAAATATTGTCAAAGATCGTCCGCCGCAAAATCGTGACCCCTTGCCCGAGGAGATTGTCTGTTACGGACCGTTCCTTGATCGGCAAATTGAGATTCTCCAACCGAAAGTTATCGCCACTCTTGGGCGTTTTTCAATGCGGTATATTTTGGAAAAATTTGGTTTGCCCGAGGCGATTAAGCCCATCGGGGAATTGCATGGAAAAATTTTTGGTGGCGAGACGGATTATGGTCAAATTACGATAATTCCTTTTTATCATCCGGCGGCGGCTATCTATGACAGAAGTTTGCTTGAGACCTTAAAAAAAGA
>Ga0265297_10011682_pt1 | contig 10700 bp, 8 predicted proteins | sample Munlanlwell13791_FD_192502 | JGI IMG/M metagenome (GOLD analysis project Ga0265297, IMG submission 192502) | Leachate microbial communities from a municipal landfill in Southern Ontario, Canada - Leachate well 137-91 | ecosystem: Engineered > Solid waste > Landfill > Unclassified | place...
AGGAGGTGACCGTCACCATCTTCCGGCGCGTAGTTCTTGATGCACAAGCGCAGTCCATACGATGGCACCGCGCGATCCTGACGGCCGTTGGAACCGGGAAGAAACTCACCGGTGTTGTTGAAGAAGAACACCTGCCCGGCGTGTGGTTCCTGCGGCGAACGGGCCTCGCGTCCGACCCGATACGGCACTCCTGCCCAGGCCGCGATGTCCGCCTCGTGCGTGGCGTCCACGATCACCGGCGCGCGCAGCACCAGCCGGTCGCCCGCGTCGGTTTGTGTGACGACGCCGACAACGCGGTTGCCGTTCTTCAGCGCTTCCGTGGCGAAGCGGCGACAGTAAATCTTCAGGTTTGCGTGACGTGCCGCCATCGCCTTCCAGATGGCGTCCGCGACGTGCGGCTCCCAGCGGCCTCCCAACCGCGGCTCGTTGGCTTGGAACGAGCGTCCGTCCATGTGATTCGGCGCCTTCTTCCACGGCTTGAAGAATGGGTCCGCATCCATTTGTGGCGCGTAGTGTTTCTGGACCGCGCGGCGGAACTCTTCGAAAACGCCGCTGAGCGATTCGTAGGAGTAGCAGTCAATGTTCGAGATGCCGTTGGCGAGCATCCCGCCAAGCACCGGCGTGTCCTCGACCAGCGCAACCTTCACGCCCATTCGCGCCGCGCCCAACGCCGCGCCAATGCCGCCGGAACTGCCGCCGATGACGACGACGTCGTAGGTTTCGTCACTGCGGACCCCGCTCGCCGCCACCAGCAACAACGCGAGTATGCCTGCGAACCGTGAGAATTGTCTTCGGTTGTTCATCGCTTTTGCCTCCATTCCAATACCTGTCCATCCTTCAACAGCCGTTCGCGCAGCTTCGCATATTCCACCTGCTGCACCGGCGCGCTGGCGTCCAGCGCCATGCATGCGGCGGTCGCGGCGGACTGGCCGAGAATCATGAACACAGGTTCCATGCGGATGGAGCCGAACGCGATGTGCGAGCTGGAGACGCACACGGGCACCAGAAGGTTGTCGGCCTGACCGCGTTTAGGCACGAGCGACCCGTAGGCAATTTCATAGGGACCCTTGGTGGAAACCCCGATGTCGCCCTCATTCTGCACGTATCCCTCGGGCGTGATGTAACGCTGCACGTTGTGCGAGTCGATGGTGTAGCTGCCCATGCCGACCGATTCCGGCGTCGGGCGCTTCTTCGTCAGTTCGTTCTCGGTCATCACGAAGCTGCCGATCATCCGGCGCGCCTCGCGGACGTAGATCTGGTGGGACCAGCCGCCGTTGTCCTTGAACTCGTCCTTCGGCAGGCCCCAGCGTTGCATGGCCTCCTGCACATCCTTCGGCACGCGCGGGTCGTTGGCGATGAACCAGAGCCAGCCTTTCTGGTAAGTCTCGTGCTCGCGGATGATCTCTCGCCGGCGCTCGTAAGAACCGTCGGGATAATCGTAGTTGCGGCCGATATTGTCCGTGCTCATCGGCCCGTGGTTGTTCGTGTCCGTCTTGTGGTTCGGGATCGGGTCGAATTTCTCGAACGTCTCGCGCCAGCCCGTTTCAAAGATGCGCAACAACAGCGCGTATTGTTTCGGGTCGTAACCCTTCGGCTTCGGGAACGCGATGCGGTTTCGCGGATCGTCCGTCAGGCACATTCGGAAACAGTAGGCCTGCACGCGTTTGTCACCGGCGCCAAACACGCCCGGCGGCTCGGCGCTGATGCGGGGCAGCACACCACTCTTCGGATCGCCCGGCACGACATAGGGACTGATGGGAGTCTTCAAGGCACCGAAATGGTGCCGGTGATGCAGCACGCCGGTTTGCACGCCGTTCCATTGCTCGCCATAGACGCTCTGGGCCTCACGTCCGACGTGATAGTCCACGCCCGCTGCGGCCATCAGGTCGCCCTCGTAGGTGGCGTCAATAAACATCTTCCCCGCGTAAGTCTTTCGGCTCAGTGTCGTGATCGAAACAATCCGCGCGCCATCCTTCTTCACGCCCTTGGCGCGGTCCAGCCATTCATTGCGGCGGACGGGGATCTTGAACTCGCGGATGTAATCCTCGAACACCTGCTCGGCGGCGTGCGGCTCGAAGATCCACATCGTGCGCTGCTCGCCGTCAATCGCGGGCGTGCCCTGGCCCTTGTTGCCGTATTCCTCCTTCTTTTGCCACTTCCACCCCGCGGCCGTGTCGTAATGCTTCCAGACGCGGTGGTAGAAATCTCGCGACAGTCCGCCGATGACAGCCTTGTTGCCCGTGTCGGTGAACCCGAGTCCCCCGCTGGAAAGACCGCCGAGGTGCTTGTCGGGGCAGACGATGATGACCGACTTGCCCATCTTCTTCGCCTGCACCGCCGAGATCACGCCCGCCGACGTGCCACCATAGACGACAAGGTCATAGTCCGCGGCGCGAGCCGTGAGATGAATGAGCGAGGCGAGAACCAGAATGACTGAGTATCGAGGGGTTTTCATGCGCTTACTTCGAACCTTCGGCGATCTGTCGCTTCAGCCGGGTGGCAACTTCCTTGAGGAGGTCTTCCGGCAGGTCTTTGTTTTTGATGATCTCCAGCGAGACGAAACCGCGGTAACCGATGCTTTTCACACGCTGGGCGAGCCCGACGAGGTTGGTGTTGTTCGGGTCGAGCACCTCATCGTGGACGTGGAAGTGACGGAGGCGGTCTTTCATGACGACAAGGGTTTCTTCATCCATCGTCGAGGTGTTCCACAACGCGCCGAAGTTGCTCGTCTTCACCTGGCGAATGACTTCCCCTGCCTCCTTCGCAGTTTTGATGATGTCGTGGCCGCACTCGAGAATCGGGCAGGAACCGGAACCCTTGGAGCGCTCGCCGACCTCGTCGAACGCCGCAGCGACCTGCCGCGCGGCCTCGGGCGTGAGGCTGCGAATGCCGCCACCAGCAAACATCCTGACGACGGGCGCGCCCAGGTCCGCCGCAAGTTCGAGATTGGCCTTGGCCGATTCCAGATTCGTCTTCAGGACCTCCGGCTTGGGGCTTGCGAACTGCACCGACGTCGCCACCGAAGAGATTTCCACGCCCGCATCGGCGAAAATCTTCTTCGCCTGCCGCCGGACCTCGGCGGAGGACTTGGAAGAGATGTCGTGTTTGTGTTTCGCGTCCACGCGGATTTCCACGCCGTCGTAGCCAGCCTCCTTGGCGAACTTGACGATCTTCTCGATCGGCCACGTGGGGCACACGAAGGTCATGAAGCTCAGCTTCATCTGCATCTGCCGCGGCGCGGCCAAGGCGAGACGCGGAACGACCAGCGAGACGGCGGTCGCAGAAACGGTCGTGGTGAGGAACTGCCTGCGGGTGAGCTGGGTGATGGATGTCATGGGTTTGTCCCGTGGATGGTTGTTTGTTTGGAAGTGATAGAACTACACCTTTTCCGGCTGCTGGGACAGCGCGCTATTTGGGAGAAACAATCTGGTTCCACTCAAGCACCTGCCCGTCCTTCAGCAGTCGCTGCCGCAGTCTCGCGTAGTCCACCTTTTGAACCGGCACGCCATCGTCAATAGCCATGCAGGCCGCCGTCGCGGCGCTTTGGCTCGTGACCATGAACACCGGCTCCATGCGGATGCTGCTGAAGGCCGTGTGGCTGGCCGAGAGCGCGAAGGCGACGAGGAGATTCTCGCACTCGCTTGCTCGCGGCACGATGGCAGCGTATCCGATGGGATACGGCGGCGCGTTGTCGCGACCAGTCGCGGTCTTGCCTTCGCGGGTGACGACGCCGTCCTTCACAATACGGCGGATTTCATGTGTGTCAGTGCCGTAGGAACCGAGGCCGACGGAGTTCGGCGCGACCTGACGGCCAAACGTGTGATGCTCGGTTATCACGAGATCGCTGATCATGCGGCGGGCCTCGCGGATGTAGATTTGATGCGGCCAGCCGCCGTTGTCGGTGAACTCGTCCTTCGGCAAGCCGAAGCGCTTCATTGCATCGCGCACCTTCGCCGGCACGCGCGGATCGGTGGCGAGGAAGTGCAACAGGCCGCGATGATAATGTTCGTGCTCCCTGGCGATTTGCTCGCGGCGCGTGTAGGTCGCTTCCGGCCATTCCCAGCTTGCGCCTGGCAGGTTGCCGCCAAAGGTGGCGGTGTTGAAATCCCACTTCCCATTCGGCAGCGGATCGTGCTTGGAAAACCAGCGCAGGTCCATGTCGTCGCCGATGGCAAGGCAGCCGGCAATGAAACGCGCCACGATCTCATATCGTTTCGGGTTGTAGTCCGGTGGCGGCGCGATGGAAATGCGGTTGGTTTCGTTTGTCGTGAGACAGAGCCGGAAGCAATATGCCTGCACTCCTGGCGCTGGCTCGCCGGGCGTGCCGGAATCGCCCTCTTGCACAAACGGCAGCAGACCGCTTTTCGGATTGCCCGGCACGACGTAGGGATCCAGCGGCAGGTCGCGGTCCCACACGCCCTGCCCGCCGGGGACACGGCCGGTCGGCCCGGGCTTGAGGTGATTCGTGCGCGGCTTGTATTTGTCGGCGTAATGGATTCCGTTGTAGGTCTCGCCGTACTTCGCGTTGCCCTCGCGCTGGAGCGTGCAGCTCACGCCCGCCTTCGCCATCAGGTCGCCCTCGTAGGTGGCATCAATGAATGCTTTCGCGCGGAACACCGTGCCGTCTTCGGTGAGAATCTCGACGATCCGCGAGTCGCGCTTGTGAACACTTGCCAGCCGCGCGTTGAAACGCACCGTGACGCCGGCCTCCTTCACCATGTCGTTGAAAACCTGTTCCGCCTTGTGCGGTTCGATGGCGTAAGCGCCGCCTGTAGCTGGACCGCCACCCTTGCTCACGAACGGTTTGTCCCAGGCGAGCTTGACGCCAACGGTTGCCGCGAGCCGCGTGAAATACTCCCGCGCGATGCCGCCGACCGACCGCGGGTCGCCGATATCCACCGCACTGAGGCCGCCCGACGTCATGCCGCCAAGATGCCGGCCCGGCTCGGCGATCACGGTGCGCTTGCCCATCCGCGCGGCCTGCACAGCCGCCGCGACGCCGCCCGACGTGCCGCCGTAGACGCACACATCGGCTTCGAGGACCTTCGTGGTTGTTGCGGCAAAAACGCTGTTTGTCCCGGCAAACATCGCGAAGATGAGGAGTCTGATGAGGATGCGTGCTGTGGTTCGGAGGCTGTTCATGTTCATGTGTAAATGGCACGAGTGTCCAAGCTCGCGCATGGACCGCGCCTAACCTGTGCGGGGCGGGCCTGAAAACCCGCCTCGCGTGTCAATCTGCCGGACAATCCAGACGCGCGCCCCGCTGCTGTCACTGTGACAGCCGGCGCGCGAAGCAACCTACTTCGCCCGAGCGTTCGCGGCGATGGCCAGCGCCGCCTTGCAACGGCTGCGGATATCGTCCCACTTGCCCTCGGTGAGATCTTCCTTTTTGGCGATCCATGTGCCGCCGACTGCCGCGACGGTGTCGAGCTTCAGATAGGCTTCCAGATTGCCCGTGTTCACGCCGCCGGTGGGCATGAACTTCACGCCGGTGTGTTTGTACGGGGCAGAGAACGCTTCGATCATCGCGACGCCGCCGAACGCGCCGGCAGGGAAGAACTTCAGCAGCTTGCAGCCAAGCGACAACCCGGCCTCGATGTCGCTGGGCGTGGCGATGCCGGGGACGAAGGGAAGCCCAATGGCCTGCGCCTGCTTGACGATTTGGGGATTCAGTCCGGGCGCAACGGCAAAAGCCGCGCCACTGGCCTTGGCAGCTTCGAGGTTGGCGGCCGTCAACACGGTGCCCGCGCCGACCAGCAACTGCGGACGCTCCTGCGAAATCTTGCGAATCACATCCGCGGCTGCCGCCGTCCGGAACGTGATCTCCACCACCGGCAGGCCGCCTTGCAGCAGCGCGTCGGCCAGCGGAATGGCAGCTTCAACTTTTTCGATGGCGATGACCGGCACAATGCCCAACTGGGCGATCTTGTTGAAAATGGTTTCGGGTGTCATGGTGTGAATTCCTTTTGAGGCTGGGTGATTCGGGTGTCGGTGTCTACTTCCCGGCGGTTCCTTCTTTCGGGAAACCGACCGACTGGGCGATGATGATCTTTTGTTCCGGCTTGAGTTTCAGCGCCTCGGGCAAACCGCTCCGGTCAAGTTCGTGCACGACGCAAGTGAGTTTGGCCGAAGCGCAGTAGAGGTAGATATTCTGGACGATGAAGCTGGCATCAATCGCAGCGTAGCGCTCCTTGTCTTCGGGCTTGGCCTTGGCCAGCCGCGTCAGGTCCGCCACGAAGAGCAGCGCCACCGGGGCCACCTTCACAAACTTCTGGCTGCCCGTCCGCGCCCGAATGTCTCCTGCGGCGACCGGCACAAGGCGGTTGCCGGCGGCGTCATAGACATAAGTACCGGCTGCCGTCGCGACGTAAATGTCAACCTCCTGCGAATTCATGGCTGAAGGCGCGGTGCGATGCGCGTTCTCAGGTCGGTTGATGCCGAAGCCCGCCCAGAGCAAGTCGGAGAGGATTTGCAGCGGCAGTTCTGCCGGGCTGAATTCGCGCGCCGTCTTCCGGTTCTTCAATGCCTCCATCAACGGCATGCCGCCTTCCATGCGCGGCTTCGGCAGCGGGATCGGTTGAAGGTCCTGCGCCGAACCCGGCAGCGACGCGACAAACAGGCCGGCGAGCAATAAAAGTGTTTTGGAGAGCATCTTCGTTTTCCTAACCGAAACGGCGGTTCAAGTCGAACGCATTTTGCTGGCGCGTCGTCACAGCCGCGACACCCAGTTCGTTTCTGTTTCCGTTTTTGCCACAGTTGGTTACACTGGCTGGCGTGAAAACAAACGAAGTCCGCCGCGCGGTGGACGACAGCATATCCATCTGAGCCATTCAGACGACATGCTCTTCAACACCTGGCCATTTCTGATCTTCCTGTTGGTCGTACTGCCGGTGTTTTTCGCGTTGGGTAAAACACGACTGTGGCCACTGTGGATGTTGGCGGCTTCCTATTTCTTCTACGGCTGGTGGAATCCCTACTATCTTACGCTCGTTCTCTACACGACGACGCTCGTTTACTTTGTGGTCTCGCTGATGGACCGTTGCCCTGAAGAAAGACAGAAAACGGATGTGCTCGCGCGGCTGACGCGGCTGCGGTTTGACGATGGAGTGATGAAAGCTGCGTTTGTTGCGTCCGCTTTGGCGGTGCTGGGGTTCGCGGTTGTGGCGCTGGCTGGACCGGGGACGCTGCGGCCGATGATGGTGGCGCTTGGCGTGATCGCGCTGCTGATGGCGACAGGCGCGCTGTTCAGCAGCCGCGGCGTCTGGCTGGCCGTGGGCGCCATCAACACACTCGCGCCGCTGCTGTTCTTCAAATACGCGCGTTTCGTGGTGGAGAACTTGAATGCAGTTTTATCATGGCTCCACGTGCCGGCGAAACTGGCGGAGCCAGCGACGCTAATGCCGTTCGGCTTCGACTATTTGCTGCCGATCGGCATCTCGTTCTTCACCTTCCAGTCGCTGAGTTACATCATTGATGTTTATCTCGGCAAGGCGGAGCGTGAACGGAATTTTCTCCGGTTTGCGAACTTCGTCTGCTTCTTCCCGATCTTGATGTCGGGGCCGATCGAGCGCGCGGGGCATCTGTTGCCACAGTTCCGCCAGTTCCCCGCGGCGCGCCTGCAAAACTTCACCGATGGCGCTTCGCTGTTTCTCGTGGGCTTGTTCAAAAAACTGGTGTTGGCCAACTATCTCGCTCTTTACGTGGACCGCGTCTATGAGAACCCGCAGGCGTTCGGCGCGCCTGCACTGGTGCTGGCGACCGTCGCATTTGCCTGGCAGCTTTATTTCGACTTTGGCGGCTACACCGACATGGCGCGCGGCGTCGCGAAGCTCATGGGGTTCGATCTGGTCCTGAACTTCAACCACCCGTATCTGGCGACCGGCATCGGCGATTTCTGGCGTCGCTGGCACATCTCTTTTTCACGGTGGATTCTGGATTACATCTTCATGCCGCTCCAGATGCAATGGCGCGAGTGGCGCGCGCTCTGCACCGCGACCGCGCTGGTCGTCACGTTTCTGGTTTCCGGCATCTGGCATGGCGCGGCGTGGACGTTTGTGATCTGGGGCGCGCTTCACGGCCTTGGCCTCGCGCTCACCTATGAACTGGAGCGCTCCGCCTTCTATCGCAAGCGCGTGCCCAAAGCCGTCAAGCAGGTCTGCGTGTTCGCCTTCGTGTGCTTCACGTGGATCTTCTTCCGCGCGAACTCGCTTCCTGACGCGCTCATGATTGTTCGGCGCATCTTCACCGCAGCCTGGCAGGACCCGCAGATTCCGGCGTTGATGCTTGCGTCGGTGGCATTGGTCTGGCTCTACCAGTGCCTGTTTGAGTCGAAATTCCGCAGCGTTTTGCAAACCCGCTTCGTCCGCGTCGGGCTGGCGGTGCTCATGGTGCTTGGCTTGCTCCTCTGCTCGTCAGGCGGCGGCACGTTCATCTACTTCCAGTTCTGACATGGGAACCGAATCACCAACTTCGAAGCCAGACGCCGCGTTGAACGCGGAGACGCCTTTCGGCTCAAACGAAATGCGGCTCGACGCGCGCCAGTGGCTCATCGTGCTTGCTATCGTGACGGTGGTGATGTTGTTGATACCCTCGCTTTGGGGACGCATCGAGCGCTTCAATCCCGGCCCCGATTATCGGATTCCTTACTCGCTCAGCAAGGACTACTGGCTCTACGGCCGCCGGTTGTATCAGGTGTGTGATCCAAACCGCGTCATCATGCTGGGTGATTCCGTTGTCTGGGGCGAATACGTTCTGCCGGATGGCACCTTGTCGCACTTCCTGAATCGCGAAGCCGGGGAGCCCAACCGGTTCATCAACGCGGGTGTCAACGGGATGTTCCCGCTGGCGATGGAGGGATTGCTCGAGCGCTACGGCCAGTCATTGCGCCAGCAGCGGGTGATTCTCCACTGCAACGTGCTCTGGATGACCAGTCCCAAGACGGACCTCAGCGCCGACGAGGAAGAGCCGTTCAACCATTCCCGCCTCGTGCCGCAGTTTTCGCCGCGCATCCCATGCTACAGAGCCGATGCCAACGAGCAGCTGAGCGCGCTGGTGGAGCAGAGAGTCGGTTTTGTATCCTGGGTGAACCATCTGCAAAATGTTTACTTTGGGCAGAAAGGCATCTTGAACTGGACGATGGAGAACGACGGCGGCAGTCCGCCGCGCTGCCCGAATCTCTGGCGAAATCCCCTGACACAAATCAAGCTGGTCGTTCCATCCGGCGTGCGCGACGATGCCAAACGCGGCCCCAAGAGTCCGCGGCACAAGCCGTGGTCTGCGAGCGGCGCGAGCAAGACTCGCTTTGATTGGGTTGCGCTGGAATCTTCCCTCCAGTGGGGCGCCTTCCAGCGATTGACCGGGATTCTGCGCGAACGTGGCAACGACGTGCTGGTTGTCCTGGGGCCGTTCAATGAGCACTTGATGACCGAGGAGAGCCAGCGTGCCTATCGCAAACACCGCGACGGAATCACGGCGTGGCTGTCGCAAAATCAAGTTCCCCATCTCGTGCCGGAATTGTTGCCGAGCGCACTGTATGCCGACGCCAGCCATCCGCTGACCGAAGGCTACGAATTGCTTGCCAAACGCATCTACAGCGACGAGAACTTCCGTAAGTGGTTGCAGAGAAAATGAAACAGCGGTTCCAGTGGTTCGTTGTTCTCCTTGGCTTGTGTTGTCAGTGGATGATGCAAGGCAGGGCTGCAGAAGGGGCAACAAGGACGGGCTTCGTTTACGACGACGTCTATCTCAATCATCACACCGGCGCGGGACATCCTGAACGTGCGGAGCGGCTGACCGCCATCGTGTCGAAGTTAAAGAGCGACGGCTTGCTTGCCAGCTTGGTCCCGCTTCGGCCTGCGGCAGCCTCTTCGAACTGGATCACGACGATTCACGCGCCGGGATACGTCGAGAGAGTCAAAAACGACTGCCGGGATGGCACCGGCTACGTGGACACCCCGGATGCGCCGGCTTCAACCCATTCTTATGATGTAGCTCTCATGGCTGCGGGAGGCTTGCTCGTTGCCGTCGATGCCGTGATGGAGGGAAAAGTCAGGAATGCCTTCTGCGCTGTGCGGCCGCCCGGTCATCATGCCCTCAAGAATCGGGCGATGGGTTTTTGCCTTTTCAACAACGTCGCCATCGCGGCGCGGTATATCCAGAAGAAACACAGGCTTGCCAGGGTGCTGATCGTGGATTGGGACGTGCATCACGGCAATGGCACCCAGGCAGCGTTCTACGAAGACCCGACCGTGTTCTATTTTTCGGTTCACCTGTCGCCTTTCTATCCCGGCACTGGCCACGCGGATGAGAAAGGCGAAGGCAAAGGCGCCGGCTTCACACTGAACGTGCCGCTGCCGGCGGGCTGTGGCGACGCCGATTACAGGGAAGCGTTCGAGGAGAAACTCAAGCCGGCGGCGGATGCTTTCAAGCCGGACTTCGTGCTCATCTCTGCGGGCTTCGACGCGGCCCAAGGCGATCTTTTAGGCCGGATGAAAGTCACACCGGAGGGATTCGCCGCACTGACGCGCATCGTCAAAGACATCGCGGAGAAACACTGCGGCGGACGGCTGGTCTCAACGCTTGAAGGCGGCTACAACCTGGACGCGCTGGCCGCGTCGGTCGAGGCCCACCTGCGTGTGTTAATGGGATCGAAGGCTGCGAAGAACTGACGCCCGCGCTCAGCCGAGTTTGCTTTCGATGCT
>Ga0265297_10011683_pt1 | contig 10699 bp, 4 predicted proteins | sample Munlanlwell13791_FD_192502 | JGI IMG/M metagenome (GOLD analysis project Ga0265297, IMG submission 192502) | Leachate microbial communities from a municipal landfill in Southern Ontario, Canada - Leachate well 137-91 | ecosystem: Engineered > Solid waste > Landfill > Unclassified | place...
GCCGACCACCGCCGCATGGCCTATTCAGAATCCTCCATCCGCGTCCTCAAGGGCCTGGAACCCGTCAAGGAACGTCCGGGCATGTACACCCGGACCGATTCGCCGACCCACATCATCCAGGAAGTCATCGACAACGCCGCCGACGAGGCCCTGGGCGGGTTTGCCGGCAAGATTACGGTCATCCTGCATGGCGACGGCTCGGTCTCGGTCGAGGACGACGGCCGCGGCATCCCGGTCGGCATCCACCCGGCCGAGGGCGTGCCCACGGTGGAGGTGGTGTTCACCCGCCTGCATGCCGGCGGCAAGTTCGACAAGAAGGCCGGCGGCGCCTATGCCTTCTCGGGCGGCCTGCACGGGGTCGGGGTGTCGGTGACCAATGCACTGTCCTCGCGCCTGGAGGTGTTCGTCAAGCGCGAGGGCCAGTTGCACCGCATGGTGTTCAGCGAAGGCAACGTGATCGAGCCGCTGATCCTGGTCGGCAGCGTCGGCGCCCGCACTACCGGCACCCTGGTCAGGGCCTGGCCGAACGGCAAGTACTTCGACAGCCCGAAGATCAAGCGCAACGAACTGGAACGCCTGCTGCGCGCCAAGGCTGTGCTGCTGCCGGGCGTCAAGGTGATCCTGAAGGATGAAGAGTCGGGCGAGGAGAAGGTATGGCAATACGCCGACGGTCTGGTCTCCTACCTGAACGAAAGCCTGCCGGAAGGCGGCGAGGGCAGCTATGTCAGCCCGGTGTTCGCCGGCGAGCGCTATGCCGGGGCCGAGGATGCCGCCGGTTTCGCCGAGGGCGAGGGCGCGGCCTGGGCGCTGGCCTGGTGCGAGGCGGGTGGCGCGGGCGAGTCTTACGTCAACCTGATCCCGACCCCGCTCGGCGGCACCCATGAGGCCGGCCTGCGCGCCGGTCTGTTCGAGTCGCTGAAGGAATTCGTCAGCCATCACGGTCTGCTGCCGGGCAAGGTGAACCTGCAGGCCGAGGATGTCTGGAAGCATGTCCGCTACGTCCTCTCGGGCCGGATACTCGACCCCCAGTTCCAAGGCCAGACCAAGGAACGTCTGAGCAGCCGCGACGCCATGCGCCTGGTCGCGTCCCGGATCAAGGATCCCCTCGACGGCTGGCTGAACGGCCACATCGAGGCCGGCAAAAAGATCGCCGAACTGGCGATCAAGACCGCCCTGGCCCGGCAGAAGGCCGGCAAGGTGGTGGAGAAGAAGAAACAGTCCGGCGCCGCGGTGCTGCCGGGCAAGCTGACCGATTGCGAGTCGGACGACATCACTCGCAACGAGGTCTTCCTGGTCGAGGGCGATTCCGCCGGCGGCTCCGCCAAGCAGGGCCGCGAGCGCGAGTACCAGGCCATCCTGCCCCTGCGCGGCAAGGTGCTGAACACCTGGGAAGTGGCGCGCGGCGAGATCTTCGCCAACAACGAGGTGCACGACATCGCCGTCGCCCTGGGCCTGGATCCGCACGATCCGGATGCGCCCGATTCGGTGCTCGACAACCTGCGCTACGGCAAGGTGGTCATCATGGCCGACGCCGACGTCGACGGCAGCCATATCCAGACCCTGCTGCTGACCCTGTTCCTCCGACACTTCCCCAAGCTGATCGAGCTTGGTCACGTCTATATCGCCCAGCCGCCGCTGTTCAGCATCAAGGTCGCGGCCCAGGGCAAGAGCCGGCCGGAGCGCCGCCTGTATGCCCTGGACGAGGGCGAACGCGACCAGATCCTGGAACGCCTGGCCGAGGACGGTATCCGGGAGTCGAACATCCACACCGGCCGCTTCAAGGGTCTGGGCGAGATGAACCCCGAGGAGTTGCGCGAGACCACCATGCACCCGGACACCCGCCGGCTGCTGCCAGTCACCCTGCCGCGTTCGGAACTGGCCGAGGTGCGCCGGATGTTCACCCTGTTGATGGGCAAGGGCGAGGCCGCCGGCCGCCGGGCCTGGATGGAAGCCAACGGCAATCTGGTGGAGACGGACGTATGAGCAGGGAGCAGGGGCCCCGCTTGCGGGGATGCGAGCGGCCGCGAATGCGTCCCAGCCGCCGACGTGTAACGGTTGATTCAGTGAAGATGATGGAAGAGGCGGACGCATGAACCACGACGACGAGACCCCGGACCTGTTCGACGCCGCCACGGCCGTGGCGGCCGATCTGCCGCCCGAGCCGCCGTCCTCCGAACCCATGTACAGCGTCGACGGCGATGGCGGCGTGCCGCTGCACCTGTTCGCCGAGCGGGCCTACCTGACCTATGCCATGTCCACCGTGCTGGACCGCGCGCTGCCCTTCGTCGAGGACGGCCAGAAGCCGGTGCAGCGGCGCATCCTGTACGCCATGCGCGAGCTGGGCAACCGCTCCGACGCGCCGTTCAAGAAGTCGGCCCGCATCGTCGGCGACGTCATCGGCAAATTCCACCCGCACGGCGACAGCGCGGTCTACGAGGCCGCGGTGCGCATGGCGCAGGACTTCACCCTGCGCTACCCGCTGATCGAGGGCCAGGGCAACTTCGGCTCCCGCGACGGAGATTCGCCGGCCGCCATGCGCTACACCGAAGTGCGCCTGTCCAAGTTCGCCGAGGACGTCCTGCTGTCCGAGAACGACCGCGGCACGGTGGATTTCCGGGAGAACTACGACGGCACCCTGAACGAACCGGCCTTGCTGCCGGCCCGCCTGCCGGTGCTGCTGCTCAACGGCGTGTCCGGCATCGCGGTCGGCATGGCCACCGAGATCGCCCCGCACAACCTGCGCGAGGTGGCCGAGGCCTGCATCGCGCTGATCAACGGCCACAAGGACGAGTCGGTCTACAGCGCCATCCCGGGCCCCGACTTCCCGGGCGGCGGCCAGATCATTTCCGCCCCGGAGGACATCCGCAAGGCCTACGAGAGCGGCCGCGGCAGCCTGCGCGTGCGCGCCCGCTGGAGCGTGGAACCGCTGGCGCGCGGGCAGTACCGCATCGCCGTCACCGAACTGCCGCCGGGCACCAGCACGGCCAAGGTGCTGGGCGAGATCGAGGAACTGATCAACCCGAAGCCCAAGGCAGGCAAGAAGTCGCTCTCGGCCGAGCAGCAGAACCTCAAGAACGCCGTGCTGGCGGTGCTCGACACCTTCCGCGACGACTCCGACAAGGCCCACCCGGTGCGCATCGTGCTGGAACCGCGTACCCGCACGGTGACCCCGGACGAGATGATGAACCTGCTCTTGGCCAACACCTCGCTGGAGGGCAACAGCAGCCTCAACATGACCATGATCGGCCGCGACGGCCGGCCGCAGCAGAAGAACCTGCCCCAGGCCCTGCGCGAGTGGTGCGCCTTCCGCATGGAAGTGGTGGAGCGCCGCCTGAAGTTCCGCTTCGACGAGGTGGCCAGGCGCCTGCATATTCTGGAAGGCCGCATGATCGCCTTTCTGCGCATCGACGAGGTCATCAAGGTGATCCGCGAGGCGGACGCGCCCAAGGCCGAGCTGATGGTGGTGTTCGGGCTGACCGAGGTACAGGCCGAGGATATTCTCGAGATCCGCCTGCGCCAATTGGCCCGCCTCGAAGGCATCAAGATCGAACGCGAGCTGAAGGATCTCCAGGAGGAACGCGACGGCCTGCAGCAACTGCTCGACAGCGAGGGTGGCCGCCGCCGCCTGATCGTGCGCGAGATTCGCGAGGACCTGAAGAAGTACGGCGACGACCGCCGCACCCTGATCGAGGCCGCCGAGAAGGTTACCGCCGCCAAGGTGGATACGGTAGCCGACGAGCCGGTCACCGTGATCCTGTCGAAGAACGGCTTCATCCGCAGCCGCGCCGGCCACGGCGTCGACCGGGCGCTGCTGACCTGGAAGGACGGCGACGGCGAGCTGGCGGTGATCGAGACCCGCTCGGTGCATCCGGTGATCCTGTTCGATCCGGCCGGCCGGACCTATAGCGTGCGTCCGGTCGACCTGCCGGGCGGCAAGGGCGACGGCGTGCCGGTGTCCTCGCTGGTGGAGCTACAGCACGGCAAGGTGGTGGCCATGCTGTCGGGCCCGCTGGAGACGAAAATACTATTGGCGACCACCGCGGGAGTTGGTTTCATTGGCCGCTTGGCCGACATGGTGTCGCGCCAGCGTGCCGGCAAGGCCTACATGAGCGTGGACGAGGGCGCCGAACTGCTGCCACCGAGCGTGGTCCCCACGGGTGCCCGGTTCATCGCCGCGCTCGCCGACGAGCCGCGCCTGCTCTGGTTCCCGATCGAGGAGATGAAGGAATTGTCGGGCGGCAAGGGGGTGATCCTGATCGCCCTGGAGGCCAAGGAAAGGCTACTTGCAGCGCTGGCCACGGCGGATTGCGTGACGATTTCAGGCGTCAGTCGTGGCGACAGGACGGCCGATTTTCAAGTCTGCGAGAAAACCGCCGATAATTACGCCGGCAAACGCGCCCGCAAAGGCAAACCGTTGTCGATAAAGTTCAAGCGCGTGCTGGGCATGCGCTAGTCTGCTCCGTGGTCGAGTGAAGTACCTTAAGAGAGACGCATGACAGAAGAAACGATAGCCCAGGCGCCGGCCTGGGAGACGCCCCGCGAAGCGGGGCGCATGCATGATCCGCTGTTGGAGTGCCTGATGGCGCTGGCGCGCATGCATGGGGTGCCGCGCACGCGCGATGCCCTGGTCGCCGGCCTGCCCCTGGCCGATCGCCAACTTACTCCCTCCATTTTCGATCGGGCCGCGCGCCGGGCCGGCCTGGCCAGCAAGATCATGCGGCGCAGTCTCGACTCCCTGACCGGTTCGCTCCTGCCGGTGGTGTTGCTGTTGAATGAGCGCGAGGCCTGCCTGCTGGTCGGCTGGGAGGCCGATGGCGCGGCGCGGGTGATCTTCCCCGAACTGAGCGAGGCCGCGACCCTCCTGAGCCGGGAGGAACTGGCAGCCCGCTACAGTGGCACCACTATCTTCTGCCGGCCCCGCTTCCGCTTCGACAAGCGTACCCCGGCGGTGCGCGAGGTACGCCATCGGCACTGGTTCTGGGGCGCGATATTGGAGAACTTGCCGGTCTACAAGGACATCCTGTTTGCCGCCTTCCTGATCAACTCCTTCGCCATTGCGCTGCCCATGTTCACCATGAACGTGTACGACCGGGTGGTGCCCAACAATGCGACCGAGACCATGTGGGTGCTGGCGGTCGGCCTGGGCATCGTGATGGCGGCGGATGTGACCTTGCGGATGATGCGCGGTTACCTGATCGACCGGGCCGGCAGCCGGGTCGACGTCGACCTGTCGGCCCGGATCATGGAGCGGGTGCTGGGCATCCGCATGGAGAGCCGGCCGGTGTCGGCTGGTGCCTTCGCGGCCAACCTGAGATCCTTCGAGACGGTGCGCGATTTCATCGCCTCGGCCACGGTGACCACCCTGATCGACCTGCCGTTTGCCTTCCTGTTCGTGTTTGCCATCGCCTGGATCGATTGGGTGATGATCCTGCCGCTGCTGGCAGGGATGGTGCTGGTGATCGGTTATTCCCTGCTGGTACAGAGCCGCATGCACGAACTGGCCGAGACCACCTACCGGGCCGGGGCCATGCGCAATGCCAACCTGGTGGAGAGCCTGGTCGGGCTGGAAACGATCAAGGCCATCGGCGCCGAGAGCGTCATGCAGCGCAAATGGGAACAGAGCGCCACCTTCCTGGCCCGCACCACCACCCAGTTGCGTCTGCTGGCCGCGACCACGATCAACGGCGCCATGGGGGTGTCCCAACTGGTCTACCTGTCGGTCATCGTGCTGGGCGTATACCGTATCGGCTCCGCCGAACTGACCATGGGCGGCCTGATCGCCTGCTCGATACTGTCATCCCGAACCATGGCGCCGTTCGGCCAGGTGGCCGGCCTGCTGACCCAGTACCACAATGCCGCGACGGCGCTGAAATCGCTCGACCAGATCATGGCCAACGAGGTCGAGCGCCCGGCCGACGCCAACTTCGTCTCGCGCAGCCATTTCGAGGGCGCGATCGAATTCAACGACGTCAGCTTCGCCTACCCCAACGAGGAGAGCGATGCCCTGCGCCATGTCTCGTTCGAGATCAAGCCGGGCGAGCATCTGGCCCTGATCGGCCGGGTCGGTTCCGGCAAGACCACCCTGCAGAAGCTGATTCTTGGCTTATATCGCTCCACGTCGGGCTCCATCCGGGTCGACGGCGTCGATATCCGTCAGCTCGATCCGGCTGAATTGCGCCGCAATATCGGCTACGTACCCCAGGATGCGACCCTGTTCTACGGCACCCTGCGTGACAATATCGTGCTGGCCACACCCGATGTCGACGATGCCGCCTTGCTGACCGCGGCCGACCTGGGCGGCCTGCTCGACATGGTCAACCGGCATCCGCGCGGCTTCGACATGGTGGTCGGAGAGCGTGGCGAATCCTTGTCCGGCGGCCAACGCCAGGGCGTCGCCATCGCCCGCGCAGTGATCACGGCGCCGCCCATCCTGCTGTTCGACGAGCCCACCGGTTCGATGGACTTCAGCAGCGAGGACGAAGTGAAGCAGAAACTGCGCAATTATGCGGTCGGCAAGACCATGATCCTGGTGACCCATCGAACTTCCCTGCTTGACCTTGTCGACCGCATCATCGTGATCGACCACGGCAAGATCATGGCCGACGGTCCCAAGGCCAGCGTCATCGAGGCGCTGAAACACGGCCGCATCGAGAGGGCGAAATGAACGACGAGCAGAAGCCCGACGAACAAAAGCCCAGGGGCTCGCTGCCCGAATCAATCCCGTTGCCAGGCTGGATGGAGCGCCCGCGCAGCGGACTGGACCGGCTACTGTCGCGTTGGATCCCCCGCGACAACAAGCAGGAACTCGACTGGGTCAGCGACGCCGACTGGGCGCGCATCCAGCAGGAACCGCTGCGGGCGCGTTTCATCCTGCGCTGGATCGGCGGCATCCTCTTCATCTTGCTGCTCTGGGCGGGTTTCGCCCAGATCGACGAGATCACCCGGGGGCAGGGGAAGGTGATCCCGTCGCGCCAGTTGCAGGTCATGCAGGCGGTCGATGGCGGCGTGGTGTCGGAAATCAACGTCCGCGAAGGCCAGATCGTCGAGGCCGGCCAGCAGCTGCTGAAAATCGATCCCACCCGGTTTGTCTCGTCGCTGGGGGAAAACCGCTCACAGTATCTGGCGTTTATGGCCAAGGCGGCCCGTTTGCGGGCCATCGCGCAGGGTTCGGGTTTCGTGGTGCCACCTGAGGTGGCCAAGGAGGCTCCGGACCTGGCCGAGCAGGAACGCTCGCTCTATCTGTCGCGCCAGTCCGAACTCGATGCCCAGATCGGCATTGCCCGCCAGCAACTGGCCCAGCGCACCCAGGAGTTGGTCGAAGTCAAATCCCGCCGGGACCAGGCCGCCCAGGCCTATGACCTGACCGCCAGAGAATTGGCAGTGACCAAGCCTTTGGCCGGTTCCGGTGCGGTTTCGGAAGTGGAATTGCTGCGCCTGGAGCGTGATCTGGGGCGTTTCCGGGGCGACCGCGATCAGGCCGCGGCACAGATCACCCGCATCCAGTCCGCCATTGCCGAGGCACAGAGAAAAATCCAGGAGGTCGACCTGAACTTCCGCAACCAAGCCCGCATCGAGCTGGGCGACACCATGGCCAAGATCAACAGTTTGTCTGAAACCAGTTCAGCCCTGTCCGACAGGGTAAAGCACTCCTCGGTCAAATCGCCAGTCCGGGGGACGGTGAAGCGCTTGCTGGTCAATACGGTGGGTGGCGTGGTTCAGCCCGGCGCCGACATCATCGAGATCGTGCCGCTGGAAGACGCCTTGCTGCTGGAGGTCAAGATACTTCCCAGGGACATCGCCTTCCTGAGGCCCGGACTCAAGGCGACGGTACGCTTTACCGCGTATGACTTTTCGATCTACGGCAGTCTCGAAGCGGTGGTCGACCAGATTGGCGCCGACACCATCACGGACGACAAGGGCAATGCCTTCTACGTCGTTCGGGTACACACCCTGAAATCAAGCCTGGGCAAGAACCTGCCCATCATGCCGGGCATGGTCGCCGAGGTCGATATCCTGACCGGCAAGAAGAGCGTGCTTTCATATCTGCTCAAGCCTATTCTGAGAGCACATACCCATGCATTAACAGAGAGGTGATGACTTTGAAACGGCACATTTTCCTGACTCGCCGAGCACGGGAAGTTGAGCGTTGGCGCGAGGCATTTCCCAATGCCGAGATGGTGTCCTATTCCGATGTCGGCACCATCCTGGTGGGTAGTCCGGGCGAGGCCTTGATCTGGCTGCAACTGCCGAATGGCACGAACGCTACGGGAAGTGTTCCGGACGATGGCCTGCGTAGCGCAGCAGGTACTGATGAACGCCGAAAGGATGAGGACACTGCCGAATTGGTCAATTTGGCGATCCACATCGCCCCGGGTTGCGCCGTCGTCGCCTTGAGCAATCAGGTCAGTCAGGAAGAAGGATTGCTCTGCCTGGAGGCCGGCGCATCGGGATACACGAGCGCCTTGTCCAACCCGGCCGTGCTGCGTCAGATCGCCATGGTGGTTGAGAACGGTGGCCTCTGGGTCGGGCCCGAATTGATGGCGCGCCTGCGCACCTCGCTGGCCCACTTGCAGCCGCACCAGGTTCGCATGATCGAAAGCAAGCTGGCTTTGCTGAGCCCACGTGAGCGGGAAGTCGCCCTGGCCGTCGCCGCCGGGGCTGCCAACAAGGAAATCGCCCGGCACATGGGAATTACTGAGCGCACGGTCAAGGCTCATCTATCGGCGATTTTCGAACGTTTGGGCGTACGTGATCGTATGCAGCTGGCGATCCTGGTCAACGGGACCAACTCCTGAGCGTTGATCTGAACTATAAGTGGGCGAGGCCGCAATATTGCGGCTTATTAGCATATCCGCATGTCATAACAAGCTGAAATAACCCTGTACTTCAGTCCAATACTTTTAAATGGTCGGTGGTCCTATAAAGAGTTCACGAAGCATTCCTTCTGAACTGTTTTGTCTAGCAAAGGACACATCATGGCCGCCACACAATCCTCCCAAGCCATTGCCCACGTCGTTTCCGTCAAGGGTGAAGCCTATGCAAAGGCCGCCGACGGATCCATGCGTCTGTTGCATGCCGGTGATCTGATTTATGTTGGAGAAACTCTGGTCACTCCGCAGGGTTCCGAGATTGTGGTGGCGTTCCAGGACGGTCATGAGGCGACCATTCTGGCGGGTGAATCCTTCTATATGGCCCCGGAAGTGGCCCATGACTTCCAGCCCGACCTGAACCAGGCCGCCGTCGGTACGGCAGAAATCGACAAGGTCATCCAGGCCATCAATCAAGGCGGTGATCTAAGCAACATGCTGGAAGAAACCGCGGCGGGTATCGCGGCCGGTGTGGGGGGTGAGAACGGCGGGAACAGTTTTGTGCGGTTGCTGCGTATCTCCGAGGGCGTGACCCCGCTGGAATACCAGTTCACTCCTCCCACTGAAGCGATTATCAACGAGCCGGCGGGGACCGTTGTGGTTCCAGAGGAAGATGGCGTTCCTAGCGGGGCGAATGATGCAACTGTGGTGGATGAGGATGGCAGCCCATTGCTTCCTGGGGCCAATCCTGATGTGGGAGGTGACGCCCCGTCATCGCTTGTTGATTCGCTTGGTTATGACTTTGGTCCCGATGGCCCTGGTTCCTTTATTTGGGACCCCGCAGCGGTTGTCACTAACGGTGGCTTGACCGAGCTGACATCTGGTGGTGCAAAGGTCAACTTCTATTTGGAGAGCGGCGGCAAGGTTGTCGGTAGTACGGCAAATTCAGTGGACGACGTGTCTCCCGAGAACACCGTATTTGTTCTGGAGGTGACAAATATTGCCAACGGTACTTATAACCTCACACTCTTCAAGCCCTTGGATCATGCGCCGGGAGGGGGTGAAAACAGCCTCGATATCCAGTTTGGCTACACCATTGTTGATGGTAACGGCACGCCAGCGGCCGGGACTCTCACGATTACGGTTAATGATGACACCCCAATTATTGATTTGAGTTCAGTAAGAGATGACCAGATCAGCCTGACGACGCAGGATGCGGACACCGACACGGTGCCGAGCGGGACGGGCACGGACACGGCGACGGCGAGCTTTGCGGCGGCGATGTTGGCGGCGGTGACGCCGACCTACGGTGCTGACGGAGCCGGCAGCACGGTGCTGAGCGGCTACGCGCTGACGGTGAAGGCGAGCGATTCCGGGCTGACCAGCCATGGCGACACGATTTACCTGTACGCGCAGACGGACGGCAGCGTGGTGGGTTCGACCGCCTCGACGGCTGGAGAAGTGACTACGGGCAACAGCATCTTTGCGATCAGCGTTTCGAACGCGACGGGTGATGCGGGCACGGTGACCCTGACGCAATACCAACAGATCGATCATCTGCCGGAAGACGCGGACGCCACGAATGACAACGCCTACCTGGCGCTGGCCAATGGCAAAGTGGAACTGAGTGCGACGGCGACGGTGACCGACTTTGACAACGACCAGGTGACCGACACGGTGACGGTGGACCTGGGCGGCAACATTGGCTTTGATGACGACGTGCCGAGCGTGGACGTTGGCGCGGTGACCGAGAGCAGCATCACGGTGACGACGCAGGATGCGGACACCGACACGGTGCCGAGCGGGACGGGCACGGACACGGCGACGGCGAGCTTTGCGGCGGCGATGTTGGCGGCGGTGACGCCGACCTACGGTGCTGACGGAGCCGGCAG
>Ga0265297_10011684_pt1 | contig 10699 bp, 8 predicted proteins | sample Munlanlwell13791_FD_192502 | JGI IMG/M metagenome (GOLD analysis project Ga0265297, IMG submission 192502) | Leachate microbial communities from a municipal landfill in Southern Ontario, Canada - Leachate well 137-91 | ecosystem: Engineered > Solid waste > Landfill > Unclassified | place...
TATTACGGCCAGAGTAAAAAGCGGGTCAAGGTTATACTGGCTGCTGTATTTCTGGACGATCTCTTTGAAACCATAGGGATAATAAAGATAATATAGATAATCGATACGAGGTTCGTCTAACCCGGATTTCAACTGCTTAAAATTTTTATGGATAATCCTGATGGAACTTGAATAATCTTTTGATTTCATGAATAGTGTGGCTATTTCAAGGATTCTGGCGGGATTTTTCTCTATCTCTCTGCTTCCTGCTTCTATTTCGAGCGATGCACTGTTAAAAAATTCGAGTTTAAGAAATTCGATAGCCTTGTTTATATGATTTACCTCGCCGTTTTCGATATGGCCGTCTTCCTCCAGTATGGAATATATATCCGGGAGCATATATGCGATTCCAGGATTTTCCGGATTTAGTCCCGTGTTTATTTCTCCGACCTTTACTTCCCTATTCATTTCCCCAAGCATTTTAGCGGAAGCAAAGGTATAATAAGAATAAGACTTTAAATCTACGATTTTTTGATACAAACCCGCTGCCGTATTGTTGTCACCGAGCTTCTGATAACATTTGGCCTGCCAGAACAGTCCCTTTTCCTCCAGCGGAGTGTTTTTATAGGATAAGGCGTAGCCCGAAAAGGTGGTTTTAGCAGAGTTATAATTTGCCGACCTGTACTGTATCAAACCGAGTTCCCATAATGCGTCGGACAGTTTGTCTCCATTTGGATATTCATTCGGTACTCTCTGGAAATAAATGGCGGCACTGGCAAAATCATCCTTCAATGAGTATATCCTGCCTGTCCTGTACAGGGCATCATCACTGTAATTGCTTGCCGGAAAAGTCTGTATAAGTTTCTGATAATATGAGATGGCATCTGAATCCTGGTCCAGATTGGTAAGGGCCCTCCCCAGGAAATACAGACTATCGTCTGCTACGGAACCTGATGAGTACTTTTTATAGGATTGAAGCAGGAAGTCTCTTGCTTTACTGTATTCACCCATATTGAAATAACACATCCCTTTTTCATACAGTACCCTGCTGTAAAGATCCTGAGACAGGCTGTTCACGTAATCTCCCTGCAGTATCCTGTCAAATTCATCAAGGGCGGTGCTGTAATTGAAAGAGCCGGAAAGAATCTTTCCCCTTGAATAAATTTCGAATGCCGTGGGAACAAATGTTTCGATAGAGCCTTCTTCCGCAAGCCGGTTCAGATTCTCAAGGGCAATTTCCGAATATTCATGAAGCGGGTATTTTAACCATATTTCTTTATAGTTCCCGGCAGCAAGATCTTTTTTCCCATTTCTTTCCTGGCAGGCGGCCAGCTGATATAGAGAGTAAGGTACATACGTGGAGTCAGGGAAGCCGCTAAGAAAATTCGTATACTCACTTTCGGCAGTTATGTAATCTTCCTTGATATAGAATACATCAGCATATTCCAGATTGGCGGTTTCCGCCCAGATGCTGTCAGGATAATTTTTTATTATCTTTAGATAATACTCTTCTGCCTGATAATACTTTTCCTGTGAAAGGAGGATTTTTGCCATATAATAATAAATATGATCCTGCAGCAGCCTGTAGTCATCTTTTATTTTATTTAAATAAAATTCTGCAATGAGGTAAGAACCTTTATCAAAATAATCCATGGCCTGAGTAAAAAATAACCTTAATTCCGTAATATCCATAGCATCTGTGCCTGTACCGGCTGTCCCGGTTTTTTGCTTATCGGTTTCGGTGCCTTCCTGAGGAGAAATATCGCTTTCCCTATCTTCGTTTTCGGTTCCATCGATATTATTCACATCCTGCTCTTCGCTATCCGAATCCTGATTCGCTGTTTCTTCTGCGGATTCTGTTTCGTAAGTCTCAGTATCCCTGTCTTCACATCCCTGTGCGGCAAAAATTACCGGAAAAACCAGAACCGCGGATATAAATAAAATAATAACTTTTACAATTTTACTTTTCATCAAATTAAATAATGGTTAAAAACTAAGGAAATTTTACCTTACAATATTCTTATTGTAAATCGGGCAGACAGCCAGGTCATGGTGACAAGAATATTAAAATAGTATAATTTATAACAAATACTAATTTTAAAAAGCGGTAATAAAAAATAATTTTTATCCCCGGAGAATATGGAAGGAGGATTATTATTTGAATATTTTTAAAAGAAAAAGAAAGGTCGGCATAGCATTGAGCGGGGGAGCGGCAAGGGCACTTTCTCATATCGGGGTCCTGGAAATACTGGAAATACTCGGGGTCAAATTTGATGCGATGGCAGGTACAAGCATGGGTGCGATAATCGGGGCATTTTATTGTTCCGGGATAAGTCTTGAAGAGATAAAATCATTCGTAAAGTCCATGAACTGGAGGAGTTTCATGCTTTTCTCCGATCTTGCAGTGTCACAAAACGGTATTATTAATGGCCGAAGGGTCGAGGACGTATTGAAAAAATTCCTCGGAGATAAAACATTCGACGATTGTAAAATACCTTTTTGCTGTGTTGCAGCGGATCTGATCAAAGGGGAAAAAGTGATATTATCCAGAGGAAAATTAGTCAATGCGGTCAGAGCGTCCATTTCTATCCCCGGCTTTTTTTCTGCCGTATGCATGGACAACCGTATTCTCGTAGACGGAGGATTGATAGAACCGCTGCCCACCGAATCTATAAAAACAAAGGATGTTAATTTCATCATAGCTTCGTCTATTCGGTTTGATAAAGACAGGGAAAAATATAATAAATTTTTCCTGGAGAATAAAGGAGATTTCAGAGCAACCGGGGAAATTCCGCCCATTGAAATAAAGAATGATGTTGAAACAGGGAGGCGAAGATTTCGTGATCAAAAAAAGATATCCCGGTTGAAGAAGAAAGGTGCGGTAAAACTCACGGTCAACAATATAATTGATACCAGTTTTAATATTATGAATCGTGAAATTACCAAAAACTATCTTAAACTCGCAGATCTGGTGATAGAACCCGAAGTGGGAGATTTCGGTTTTTTTGACCTGATGCATGGGAACCAGATTATTCAAAGAGGCATGGAAGCTGCCAGGGCGAAGATTCCCGAAATCAAGAGAAGATTGAATCTATAGTATTATTTCAAGCTCGATCTCGCCCCTTATGGGTATTCCGTAGTTGCCGATAAGCGGTATTGATCGTTTTAATTTTCTGGATAATTTTATTGCATCGGGGTAAATATTCTTCAAAGTGAAGTTTCTCTTCTGGTAGAATTTCAAAGCATCGACATTATCATTTGTTGTCAGCAGCCATACCCTTTTTAATTTTTGCTTTCTGGCCAGGGTCATAATTGTATCGACCAAAGAAGAACCTATACCTTTATTTTCCCTGAAGCTGTTAAGTGAAACAATTTCCAGCTCTTTATCCGTTATTTTATAAGTAATAAGTCCGACTTTTTCATTATTAGAAGTGGCGATAAAACCGTCCAGATCATTAAAACTATGAATGAAACCCTTTGTTATTATTATGTCCCCACCCCAGAATTCATTAAAAATGGACTTTATCCATTGTCTGTCGCTATTTTCTATTGTCCTGATAATTATTTCTGTATTCATTTTTTTAACACTATGGATTGTTTTGTTGCTTATTATATAATAAAAAGATAAAAGATTTCATACCGGACCAATATTTATTAATTATAAAGGAGCGGCAATATGAATAAAATTCGCCTTGGAATAATAGGACCCGGTCTGATCTGGGAAGCGGCACACAAGCCGGTTTTAAAAAAATTAGAAGATAAATTTGAAGTAGCTGCATTCTGCGCCACAAGCGAAAAAAGCAAAAACAAGATAAATAAAGAATACCCGGTAATGCCTTTTTATAAGGATTATAAAGCACTGCTCAGCGAGCCGTTTATAGACGCTGTGGTAATACTCACTCCCATACCGTTAAATCCGGTAATTGCCAGCGCTGCTCTCGCGGCGGGTAAAGACGTATTCATGGAAAAGCCTATGGCTACAAATGTAAAAGACGCAGAAGAGCTGGTCAAAAGAGAAAAAGAGACAGGGAAGCGGGTTTTCATTCTGGAACAGTATGTTTATAAAAATTTTACCGGTGAAATACTGAAAATAATGAATTCGGGCAGGCCTGGAGATATCCTTGTGTTTGAAAAAATCTATCACGATTACATAGGACACATAGAAGGCACAGAGGGTTACGGGAATACGGAGTGGAGGATCAATCCGAAATATCCCCTTGGAATGCTTATGGACGGCGGTATCCATGAAATTGCAGCACTTTCTAAAATTTTTGGTAAGCCCCGGACTGTTTATGCGGCAGGAATCAAATACAGGCAGGATGGATATGGGGATTATGATTACCAGTCCATGGTTTTCGGATACGGGAACAATTCAATAGGTATTTTCAGTAATTCATATTACCTTGACGGGAAAAGGAACTATTTTATCATAAGAGGAACAAAGGGACTTATATTCTTTGAAGAGGGATCGGAAATCACAGTAGAGGAAAATAATGGCAGGAAAGATATCATAAAATTGAAGAAGGAAGATCCTACCTATAATATGTGGAAAGATTTCAGTAATTGCCTGGAATCAAACTCAAAACCCTATTATACAACCGGAAAAGCTCTGGATGACATTCAGATCCTTGAGGCAGTCAAAAAATCTCTGGAAAATGGGACCAGAATAAATGTCGACCTCACAACTTAAAAATAAGGCGCGCAATATAAAAATAAATCAAAAGTCCCAGCGCATCGATTATTGTTGTTAGAAGGGGGCTGCTTATTATTGCCGGATCCAATCTTGCTCTTGTAAGGATTATAGGAAGTATCGCGCCTATAAGATTAGCTACTATTATTATGCTGAGAGTAGAAAGCCCAAGGGTCACCGCCAGCGGAATACCATCCTTGAAAATGACGCTTCTAAGGAAAAAAACAGCTCCAACAGATATACCCAGAAGAAGGCCCACCAGCAGCTCCTTTTTTACAACGGAAAACCATTTTCGCAGAGTGAGGTCACCGGTCGATATTGCACGGATAATAAGTGTTGCCGATTGTGTCGAAGTATTGCCTCCGGTATCTATCAGGACCGGTATAAAGAAGGCAAGAGCGATAACCGATTCCAGAGTGAGCTGGAAACGTGCAACTATCGTAGAAGAGATGAATCCGGCAACGAGAAGTATCGCGAGCCATACGACTCTTTTTGAATAAAGCATCCAGGGTGATGCCGTAGTATAGTTTATACCGACCGGGGAAACGGCGGCACCTTTGTGAAAATCCTCGGTTGTTTCTTCTTCCAATACATCCAGGACGTCATCGATTGTTACTATACCTATCAATACTCCCTCTTTATCAATTACCGGCAGTGCTACGAGATTATAATTTTTCATTTTTTTTGCCGCTTCTTCCTGATCCTTCTCTGCGGATATGGAAATAAATTTATGATCCATGATAGACTCCACATTCTCTCCGGGATTTCCCAGGATAAATTTCCTTATGGGCAGGCTATCAACGAGATGCCATCTATCATCAACGACATAGATCATGTCTACAGTTTCGGCATCCTTTCCGAGTTCTCTAATATGCTCCAGAGCTTTTTTTATGGTCCAGGTTGGTCTGACGGCTATATATTCCGGGGTCATTATCCTTCCCACGCTGTCCTCCGAATAACAGAGGAGTGTCAGGGCTTCTTTGCGTTCAACCGGCGGAAGAATATTGAGAAGCTTCTGAGTGACATTTCCCGGAAGATCGCCAAAGATTTCGGTTCTGTCATCCGGCGGCAGTTCAAGGATTATCTGCTTTACTTTTTCATTTCCGATATTTCGTAAAATCGATTCCTGTTCATCCACTTCAAGTTCGGAGAAAACTTTAGCGGCTCTTTCTCTGGGGAGAAGGCGGAACAGCAAAAGTTCCGTTTCTTTGCTGGAGTTTTCCAATATATAAGCGATATCCGAAGAGGGAAGATCCGTAAGCTTCTTTATTATTTCTTTCCAGTCCTTTTTTTCGATAAGCTCGTTGATTTTTTCAACCATATCATATTCTTCATAACTTAACATTTCGGATTCCTCCTCCCGGCATACTCAAGAATAATAAATATAATATTTGATTAAAATTATTAAGAAATCTTAAAATGTATCTTTTTTTGAAGATATTTTCTTTATAAAGATTAGATAGCGGAATTATAGGATCGCTTGATAAGAAATAAGATATTCTATACATCGAAACCCCCATTCTAAACTTTTTTCAAAATGGAGGTTAAAAAGCTATATCAGAAAATCAGCTAAAACATGAGCACAGGTGCTTTTTTGTTTACCTCCATTTTTTAAAAAAGGTAAACCGATTAATAAATTTTGCCGTTGGCCGGGTATTTTATCCAAGATATGCCCTCTTGATATTTATAATAAAGTACCGAAAATCTCACTAATTATAATCCTATTTTTTCTTATTTCAATATAAAAAAATTAAAAAATTACTTTCTTCAGCAAATATGAATTTTTCATTTCAATTGTGGTAAAATATCCATTGCAAAAGGAGGATAAGATGAAAAAATTAAAAATATCATGGATATCGTTACTTATAATTGCAGCACTTGCGGTCTTTTTAATATCCGGATGCGGTAAAGAAGGTGAACCTGAAGAAATCTCATCTGACACGGAAGTTGAAGCTACGGAATTCCTCGGAACAAAACTCACACCAATCAAGGATCAGCTCAACAATGCTCTATCCGGGACGAAGATCCTGAACAGGGATACATATATTCTGACAGTAGATGGTCTGGTGAATAATGCGCTGGCTCTGACCTATGACGAGTTGTTGGAGTATCCCCAGGAATCATGGCTGATGAATCTTAATTGTGTCGAAGGCTGGAGTTTTACCGCTAAATGGACCGGTCCACAGTTAAATTCGATTCTTGAGGATGCAGGAGTACAGCCTGAAGCAAAGATTGCTATTTTTTATACTGTAGATGTCCCTGAGGAAGGTTATACTTCTCTTAAGCTTGATTATATACGGGACAATAATATCCTGCTTGCTTTTAAATTAAATGATATCACCCTGCCAAATGACAGAGGTTTCCCTTTCCAGGTAGTGGCCAAAGAAAAATTCGGTTATAAATGGGCAAAATGGGTTACCCGTATCGAGCTGTCATCTAACGAAAATTACAAGGGTTTTTGGGAAAAAGCAGGCTATAATAATAATGCAGATGATGACGGGCCCCCATTCGAAGAGACTTCCCAGTAGTATACAAAGTAATCCTGTGTAAAATATTATAAGAATTATATTAAGTATAATGGCTTTAGGCTTCATTTTAGCCGAATGTTAGAATGGATTCTGCTTCATTTGTACTTATAACAATTCCTATTTTCATTAATTATCATCCCGGCTTATTATCTTAATATAAAAGTTTTAAAAATGTAGAGTAATATATTTCTTGACATAACTTTTCTAATAAGTATAATAAGTATGAATAGTATAACTATTTAGAAAGGTAAGATAATATGGAAATAAAAAAAGGCAAATATATGTTTGGAAATGTAAAGGTTGGCGAAAAGGGTCAAATTGTTATTCCCAAAGAAGCAAGAGAGAAATTTAATATTAATCCAGGAGACAGCCTGCTTGTTCTTGGAGATGAAGATAAAGGTATCGCTATTGTAAAAGCTGACATTATGAAAAGCATAGCTATTAAAATTTTAGAAGGAGTAGGAAGTTTTAAAAAAAGGAGAGAAAATGGTTAAAGAAAGAATTGCAGAAACTGATAGTGGAATACAGGATGAGCTGGAGGTTGAAATATATGACAGTTTCTTAAGGGGAATGAGAGACAGGGGCTGGCTGGAGACAAATCTAATTATTGAAACTGGTATAAATAGAGGTCTATCACTTGAAATTGGCCCGGGTCCTGGCTATCTTGGACTTGAGTGGCTAAAGAAAACCGAAGGTACCCGGTTAAAAGGTGTTGAAATCAGTGCCAGTATGATTAAACTGGCTGAAAAAAATGCAGAGGAATATGGATTGAGTGCCAGAGCTAATTATGTTGTGGGAGACGCCAGCAATATGCCATTTAGTGATAATACCTTTGATAGTGTTTTTACAAATGGTTCTCTGCATGAATGGTCTCAGCCTGAAAAGATATTTAATGAAATCTACAGGGTTTTAAAACCACAGGGGATTTATTTTATAAGTGACATGCGAAGGGATATGAACTTTTTTGTAAAGTGGTTTATGAAAGCTATAGCTAAACCAAAAGAAATAAGATCAGGTCTTGTAACATCAATTAATGCCTCTTATACACCAAAAGAGATTCAATCTATTTTAAGTGGCACTGCTTTGAAGATTTCCACAATTAGTTGCAATCCTATGGGAATAATTATAAAAGGAATAAAACAATACAAGGTTAAAATGTAAAGCAATTATCCCTTATGTATCAATAAGGGATAATTGCTTTTGCCATCACTTTCATGGTTCTTGCTAGCCTGTCTGCTGTGGTTTTTCTCCGATAGTCACGATCAGTTCCATGGACTGCCCGTTTCTGCTTACTGAAACTGTTACCTCATCACCGACATTGCGGGTTATGATAAGGGAAAACAGTTCGAGTGGCGTCTCTACTGCCTTTCCGTCAAAGGCGGTTATAATATCTCCGGCTTTGATGCCTGCTTTCTCAGCGGGATAACCGGGTGTGACACTCTGTATGTAAACCCCTTTTATATCTGTAGTATTTTCACCCATTTCGATTCCTATGAAAGGTGTTTTTGCCACGCCGTTTTCGATAAGCTGTTCTGCAATATTTAAAGCAGTATCACCGGGTATTGCAAAACCTATGCCTGCATTTGAACCCGAAGTCGAATATATCATGGAATTTATCCCCATAACCTGGCCGTCGGAATTTACAAGTGCACCGCCGCTGTTCCCGGGATTAATCGCAGCATCTGTCTGGATCAGATCTACCATTGGAAGGCTGCCGCTGGAAACGGCTACATCTCTGCCAATGGCGCTGACAACTCCGACTGTCACCGACTGCTGGAGCCCGAAGGGGCTGCCTACGGCAATTGCCATTTCTCCTACTTTTATACTGTCCATAGGTGTAAATTCAGCAGGGACAAGGCCGGTTGCTTCTATTTTAATAACTGCGATATCAGTATTCTCGTCGGTACCGATTAACCTGGCAGGATATTCTGTTCCATCATTTAGTGTCACTACAAGTTCTTTTGCATTGCCGGCGACATGATTATTGGTGATGATATATCCATCGGAACCATATATCACACCCGATCCTTCGCCTTCACCTTCCATCAGGTTTCCAAAGATATCTCTCTGGTCAACTGTGACCTTGATATTGACAACCGAAGGCTTGACCTTATCGGCGACACTGCTTACAGCATTGTCGAATGCCGATAAAATGTCCGCATCAATTTCTGCCTGCTCCTGTGATTCTGATGACCGGTTCGATTTCTGACCGGACTCCGGGTCGGAGGCCCGGGCCGACCCGGTAGTTTCTGATTGTTCGTCCACCTTTGATCGTGCTTTAGAAGAATTCGCTAACAACGAACATCCCATAAACGAAAAAGTAACCAGTAATGATACCAGGACGGTTAAAATTAAAATTTTTAAACTTATTTTCTTCATTTTAATCCCTCACTTGATTTTCTCTTTTTCAACTTGAATTACCATTGGAAATACTTGCTTTGGCTAAAAATATTCACTGACAAAATATCCGCTGATAATTAAAATTTCTAAGATTAATTATAGAGTTGGAGATTAAATTGAAATTAAAGGAATATTAAACTTTTTTAATATTGGCTGTAGTTTTAATTCCAATGATAGCTGGCTGTAGTTGGCGATATTATGCGAGGGAAGGAATTCTATATCTTGGCTTGAATTATGATTATAGATTAAGCGGCAGCTTTATGATGAACCTGGTTCCCTGATTGAGCTTGCTTTCAACCTCTATTTCACCCTTATGGACCTCTACGATCCATTTGACGATGGAGAGTCCCAGACCGGAACCCTGGCCTCCCCTTGCCCTGTCTGCCTGATAAAATCTATCGAATATAAATGGCAGGTCCTCTCCGGCAATACCGGTTCCGCTATCCTCGACTTTTATTATCGCAAAATTATTTTCCTTCGTTAGAGAAACAGATACTCTGCCGCTTTCTTTGCTGTAATTTATGGCGTTATCGACAAGGTTAATTATGAGTCTGGTTATAAGTGTCTGATCGCCTTTTATCTTTATCTTCTCTCCGGATTTGAAATCTACTGATATTTCTTTTTCCAGTGCGAGATTACCGTATTCTTTCATTATTTCTTCCACGATGACATTCAAATCCAGAACCTCAGAATCAAGCTTATATTTTCCCTCCTCGCTTCTATAAAGCATAAGAAGCTGGGAAATCACATAACTCATCTTCTTGCTTTCCTCAAGTATTTTCTTCAGTGCATCTTTATATTCCTTCGTTCCCTTTGAACCGGATAGTGATTGTTCGGCATGGGCGGAGATTATCGCAAGCGGTGTTCTCAGCTCATGGGATGCATCGGAAGTGAATTGTCTTTCCTTCTTGATGAAGGCCTCCAGTTTATCGAGCATTTCGTTAAAAGTAACGGTGAGCCTTCCGACCTCATCTTCTGTTCTGGGTGTTTTTAATCTTTGTTTCAGGTCACCCTTGCTTATTTTACCGGCTGTCTTTGTTATATCATCGATCGGCCGCAAAGCCCGGTTAGCCAGAAATAAACCTCCGAGAGATGCGAATAA
>Ga0265297_10011685_pt1 | contig 10698 bp, 7 predicted proteins | sample Munlanlwell13791_FD_192502 | JGI IMG/M metagenome (GOLD analysis project Ga0265297, IMG submission 192502) | Leachate microbial communities from a municipal landfill in Southern Ontario, Canada - Leachate well 137-91 | ecosystem: Engineered > Solid waste > Landfill > Unclassified | place...
TCATTTTCTGCTGGCGCATCACCCTGGGCATGATCGACCTGTACGGCAACGGCGATGCTTCCATGTTGCTCAATCTGCAAACCTGGTGGGGCTACGCCCCCATGGTGCCGTCCTTCTTCCTGCTGGGCTGCGCCGCGCTGTACACGGCCTGGGTCGATTTCACCGGAGCGCGCGCATGACTGGCATCGAACAGGGCATGCTGATCGGCGGCCTGATGCTGCTGCTGATGGCCATGCGCATGCACATCGCGATGGCGATGCTGGTCGCCGGTTCCGTCGGCTATGTCTGGATCGCCGGGCCGGCGACGCTGCTGAACTACATGAAGACCGCGGCCTGGGCGCGCTACTCGATCTACGATCTGTCGGTGGTGCCGCTGTTCCTTCTGATGGGGCAGTTCGCCACTCACGGCGGTCTTTCCAAGGCGCTGTTTCGCGCCGGCAACACCCTGATCGGCCACTGGCGCGGCGGCATGGCCATGGCGGCGGTGGGTGCCTGCGCCGGCTTCGGCGCGATCTGCGGCTCCTCGCTGGCGACGGCAGCCACCATGGGCCAGGTCGCGCTGCCCGAACTGCGCAACCACAAGTACTCGGGGCGGCTGGCCACTGCGGCGATTGCGGCCGGCGGAACGCTGGGCATCCTGATCCCGCCCTCGGTGCCGCTGGTGATCTACGCCATCCTGACCGAACAGAACATCGCCAAGCTGTTCGTTTCGGCATTCATCCCGGGACTGATCGCGATGTTCGGCTACATGATGGTGATCGGCATCATGGCCCGCGTCGATCCGACCTCCGCGCCAGCGGGCGATCGCGCCACCTGGAGCGAGAGACTGGCCGCGCTGATGGAAACCTGGCCCGTGCTGCTGATCTTCACCGTCGTGATCGGCGGCATCTACGGCGGCTTCTTCACGCCCACCGAAGCCGCGTCGATCGGCACTCTCGCCACCGGCTACGTCGCCTGGAAATCCGGCGGGCTGCGCAAGCATGGCTTCATCGAATGCCTCTACGGAACCGCGCAGGCGACGGCGATGATCTTTCTGATCCTGCTCGGCGCCGACATCATGAACGTGTTCCTGGCGCTGACCCAGATGCCCGCAGAGTTATCCAAATGGGTGGTAGGCCTCGGCCTCTCGCCGCTCCTGGTTCTTTTCGTGATCCTCTGCATCTACCTGGTGCTCGGCTGCATCATGGACAGCCTGTCGATGATCCTGCTCACGGTGCCGATCTTCTTTCCCATCATCATGGGGCTGGACTACTGGGGTCTTGACCCGGAATCCAAGGCGATCTGGTTCGGCATTCTCTCGCTGATGGCGGTCGAGATCGGCATGATTACGCCGCCGGTGGGACTCAACGTATTCATCATCAGCAGCATGGCCAAGGAAACGAGCATGAAGGAAACCTTCATCGGCATCGTGCCCTTCCTCGCTTCGGATTTCCTGAGGATCGCGCTGCTGGTCTTCATGCCCTCGATCGCGCTGATTGCGCTGAAACTATAGAAAGTCGGCGCTGGCGGGACGGCGCTGGCTGAACCATTCGATCGCCGCGCCGATGCCGGACGGACGTCCCCGGCCGTCGCGCAGCGGGTGGCCGGCACAGAGCGTGCCGCAACACCTCAGGGGCGGATCACCAGCTTGCCGCGCACGCGGCCGGTATCGGAGAGGCGCAGCGCTTCGGGCGCCTGCGCCAGCGGAAATTCCCGTTCGATCCGCACCTGCAGGTCGCCGCGCGCCAGCTTGTCCAGCAGCAGTGCGAGCTGTGCGCCGTCCTCGCGCATGAACCAGTAGCGGTAGGCTACCCCGCGCGAGCGCGCCGCCGCCCGCGGCCGGCGCGAGAGCAGCCAGAACACCGGCGCCAGCCAAGGCTTGCCGACCTCTGCGGCAACTTCCGGCGTCGGCAGGTCGCCGATGCTGACTACGCGGCCGCCGCGCCGGGTGTGGGTGATCGAACGCAGCAGGGTCTCGCCGCCCTGGGTGTCGAGCACGGCGTCGAAGGGTGCGCATACGCGCCTGAAGTCGGCGTCGCGGTAGTCCACGCATTCGTCGGCGCCCAGATCGCGCAGCCAGTCGTGGCTGGCCGCCGAGGCCGTGGTCGTGACATGGGCGCCCAGGCCTTTGGCGAGCTGGATCGCCAGGTGCCCGACACCGCCCGCCCCGGCGTGGATCAGCACCCGTTCGCCGGCGCCGACCTGCAGCACCTCGGTCAGGCATTGCCAGGCCGTCAGCCCCGCCAGCGCCACCGCCGCGGCCTGCGCGAAGCTAACGTCCTCGGGAATCCGCGCCAGGTGCGCCGGCCGCGCCGGCACGAACTCGGCGAAGCCGCCCATGCGCGCCTTGTCCAGCCGTGCCGCCACCCGGTCACCGATCTGAAAACCCTTCACACCTGGTCCGATCGCCGTCACGACCCCGGCGGCATCGTTGCCGAGAATCGCCGGCATGCGATAGGACTGCAAAGCCCGCAGCATGCCCATGCGCGTCTTGTTATCGACTGGATTCACGCTCGCCGCCTGCATGCGGAACAGCAGCTCGCCGGGGCCGGGTTCAGGCGTCGGCAACTCGCCGACCTTGACCACGTCGGCATCGCCGTAGCGTTCGATGTAACAGGCTTGCATGCGTACTCCCCAGGCGGTCAGTTGCGGCCGCAGCGGCGGCCATTCGTCGGCAGGAAGCTGCAATGATAAGGCCCGCGCCGTCCTGCCAGCGCCGACTCCTGACTTGCCGCCTCAGTACGTCTCTACGTGGTACCGCCCCTGCTGCAACAGCTGCGGGCGCAGCGCGCTCCAGTCCAGGCCGTTGGCCTTGCAAAGTCCGGTGAAGGCTTCCTCGACGCCCATTTCCATGCCCTTGAGGCCGCAGAGATAGACGTAGGTGTTTTCGTCGCGCAGCAGATGCGCGACGTCGGCGCCGCGCTCGCGCAGCAGGTCCTGCACGTAGCGCTTGGGTTCGCCGGGCACGCGCGAGAAGCCGAAATTGATGTCGATGAATTCCTTGGGCAGCTTGGTCAGCGGTCCGAAGTAGGGCAGTTCGCCGGGGCTGCGGGCGCCGAAGAAGAGCATCAGCTTGCCCGTGCTTTCGCCGGCGACGAACTTGCGGCGGCGTCGTTCGGTCATGGCGCGCATCGGCGCCGAACCGGTACCGGTGCAGATCATCAGCAGCTTGCTGCCGGGATGGTTGGGCATCAGGAAGCTGGTGCCGTAGGGGCCGACGACGTTGACCTTGTCGCCCTTTTTCAGGTCGCAGAGATAGTTCGAGGCCACGCCGCTGGCGGCCTTGCCCTCGTGGTCCTCGGTGACGCGCTTTACGGTCAGCGAGAGATTGTTGTACCTGGGGCGCTCGCCGTCGCGTGGGCTGGCGACGGAATACAGGCGGACATGGTGCGCCTTGCCGTTGGCATCGAGGCCGGGCGCCAGGATGCCGATGGTCTGGCCTTCGAGCACCGGGAAGGAGGCGTTGCCGAAATCGAGCACGATGTGGCGGATGTCGCTCGAGGCGTCCGCCGCGGTGAGGCGGAAATTGCCGCTGACCGTGGCTACTGCCGGCTCATGGATGCCGTAGAGATTGACGTAGGGATGGGCTGCGGACCACGGCGGCGGTGCGACGCCGCCCTGGCCGGCGGTGGAGGCGGCGGCAATGCGCTCGACGTCGTCGGGCAGCACGGTCGCCGTGTCGCCGGCGCCGACTTCCGGGCTCGCGTCGAGCGCGACCTGGCCGGGCAGGCTGTCCCACAGCAATTGCTCGGCGAGCGGGTAGGCCTTGTCTGCGGGCATGTTGCGCCAACTGTCGATGGCTCCGGTCGGGCAGGGCGAAATGCAGTTGTAGCAGAACTTGCATTTCTCGACGTCCACTACGTAGTTGCGCGAGTCGTGGCTGATCGCGTTGACCGGACAGGTTTCCTCGCAGGTGTTGCAGCGAATGCAGATCTCGGGATCGATCAGATGCTGGCGCAGGATCGTCACCGGCGTTGTCGTAGCCGTGGTCATATTTGCTTCCTTCGGTAGAGCGTCATCAACTGTCGAGAAATCGTAGCGAGCGGGCCGCAGCGGGGTGCGGCCGGAGCGCAGCTACCGGAATGTACCTCTTTGTACATGAGGATAGCCGGGTTTGCCAACTGAGCCGCCCAAGCCCCGATCCGGCCCGCGCAGTAGATTTATCGATAGTTGATTAGTTGAAGCGGACGTAGGCGAAGTCAACCGACTGATTGTTGATGCCGCGCGCGGGCGGCGCAATCCAGTTGGCGAACTTGCCCGGCTCTGCGACTCGGCCCATCAGCGAGCTGACGAAGGCGCGATCCTCGATCGAAGGCAGCCACTGCAGATGATGGTGCGTCCATTCGCCTTCGGAGAGCACTTGGCCGGTGGGGGAAATCTTCGCCGCCGACAGAGGGCCGATCTTGCGATTGAAGGCCTTGTGCGGTGCCGTGAGCGTGAAGGGAATGCCCTGCTTCTGGAGGATCTTGTTCCAGCGCTCGATGCCGGCTACGGCATCGCGCACGTAATCGTCCCGCAGGCGCTCGTTGAGGGCGTTGAGATAGGGCGCCTGGACGGTAAGGAGCTTCCCATCGCCAACTTCGAGCACCGGATACGACGCATCGCTGAGCTGATGGTCGTCATCCTGCTTGGTTTCCTCGTAGCGGCCCTTGAGTCCGGTGTTGTAGAAGGTCGCGGCATTCGATGAAACGTCGGCGCCGAACAGGTCCATGGTCACGCTGAAATGGAAGTTCAGGTAGCGCTGTATGGTCGGCAAGTCGATCACGCCGGCAGCGCGGATCTTCGCCACGTCGTCGGTCTTGAGCTGATTCATCACTTCGCAGGTGCGCTGGATGACGCGGCCGACGCCGGATTCGCCGACGAACATGTGATGCGCCTCTTCGGTCAGCATGAACTTGCAGGTGCGCGCCAGCGGATCGAAGCCGGATTCTGCCAGCGAGCAGAGCTGGTACTTGCCGTCGCGGTCGGTGAAGTAGGTGAACATGAAGAAGGACAGCCAGTCCGGCGTATTCTCGTTGAAGGCGCCGAGGATGCGGGGATTGTCGGCATCGCCCGAACGCCGTTCGAGCAGGGCTTCGGCTTCTTCGCGGCCATCGCGGCCGAAGTAGGCGTGCAGCAGGTAGACCATGGCCCAGAGGTGGCGGCCTTCCTCGACATTCACCTGGAACAGGTTGCGCATGTCGTAGAGCGAGGGGCAGGTGAGGCCGAGATGGCGCTGCTGCTCGACCGAGGCGGGCTCGGTGTCGCCTTGCGTCACGATCAGGCGGCGCAGGTTGGAACGATATTCACCGGGGACTTCCTGCCAGGCGGCCTCGCCCTTGTGGGCGCCGAAATTCACCTTGCGGCCTTCCTCGGCGGGGTTGAGGAAGATGCCCCAGCGGTAGTCGGGCATCTTGACGTAGTCGAAGTGCGCCCAGCCGCCGGGATCGACGCTGACCGCGGTGCGCAGGTAGACGTCGAAGTTCTGCGAATCGTCGGGACCCATGTCCTTCCACCAGTTGATGAACTCCGGCTGCCAGTGCTCGAGGGCGCGCTGCAGGGTCTTGTTTTCCGATAGGCCGACGTTGTTGGGGATTTTCTGGCTGTAATCGATGCTCATGGCATTCTCCTGTGTGTGATTTCGTGGGACAGCGTCAGACGCGTTCCCAGTTGAACTTGGCTTTGTTGCCGCTGCCGAAGACCTTCAGTGCGCCGGCTTCGCCGACCGCGTTGGGACGAATGAAAATCCAGTTCTGCCAGGCCGAGAGCCGGCCGAAGACGCGGGTTTCCATGGTCTCGCCGGGGCCGAAGCGAAGATTGGCCTCCATCGCCGTCAGCGCGTCAGGAGAGAGGCTGGCGCGCTCCTCCAGGACGAGGCGGATCTCGTCTTCCCAGTCGAGGTCGTCCGGCGTGGCGGTGACGAGACCCAGCGCGGATGCGTCGGCGGCGCCCAGCGGTTTGCCGGTCGCGGCCCGGGCTGCGGCAATCGGCGCCTCTTCCTCATAAAAGCGGGCGGCAATGCGATAGCGCCCATTGACCATCGGATAGCTGTCGAAATTCATTTCGGATAGCGTGATCCTTGGTTCCGCTTTTTCGTCGTTGGGCAGCGAGAGCATGTAGCTGCGGTCCGCGGCAAACAGCAGTTCGGCCAGCGTGCCGGCGAAACAGCTGCCCTGGTCGACCAGCGCGATCAGGGTGCGTGAGGTGACATCGAGGCGCGCCAGCGTCCGCCGCAGCATGCCGGTCACTTCGCGGACGAACCAGTGCTGCCCGTGCTTTGCCAGCGCGGCGTCGGCATCGAGGACGGAGCGGGCATTGCCGGTAGCCTTCAATACCCAGGTGCCGATTTCGAGGTCGTTGGTGCGCAGCATCAGGATCGCGTCGTCGAGTTCGCGCGCCATCAGCAGCGGCCACCACGACGCGCCTGCCGCGACAATTCCGTCGATGCTGTCAGCCACAGCCGCGGATGGGGCGGCGACTGTGAGCGTGGCGCGACGTGCCTTGCGGTCGATGATCACATCGACGGTTTCGTAGTGATAGCCGGCCTCGTCGATGGTGCGCTTGAGCGCGGGCAGGGCGATTCCCTTGGCATCGGCGGGGCGGTCGCTCAGCGCGGCGAGTTGCGTGGCGCGCTGCTGCACCTTCTCGGCGAATTGCTGGGGTTTGGCGTAGTCGTCGATCAGGCGCCATTCCTTGGCACGCTGCGCCCGCACGCCTTCGGTCAGCGTGCAGAACATGTCGGCATGGTCGCGCCTGACGTGGCGCTTGTCGGTGACGCGGGTGAGGCCGCCGGTTCCGGGCAGCACGCCGAGCAGCGGAACCTCCGGCAGGCTCACGGCGGAGGACCGGTCGTCGATCAGGATGATTTCGTCGCAGGCGAGTGCCAGTTCATAGCCGCCGCCGGCGGTGGTGCCGTTGCAGGCGGCGATGAACTTGAGCCCGGAATGGCGGCTGGAATCTTCGATGCCGTTGCGCGTCTCGTTGGTGAATTTGCAGAAATTCACCTTCCACGCATGAGTCGAAACACCCAGCATGAAGATGTTGGCGCCGGAGCAGAAGATGCGTTCCTTTGCGCTGGTGACAACGACGCTGCGGACTTCGGGATGCTCGAAGCGGATGCGCTGCAGCGCGTCGTAGAGTTCGATGTCGACACCCAGGTCGTAGGAGTTCAGCTTCAGCTTGTAGCCGGGCTTGAGGCCTGCGTCTTCATTGATGTCGAGATGCAGCGTGGCGACCGGGCCGTCGCAGCTCAGGCGCCAGTGCTTGTATCGGTCGGGATGGGTGTCATAGATGATGGTCTGCCGGGGGGCTTCTGGATAAGTCATTCGCTTCTCCGTGTTGTGTAGTGGTTTACTTCAGTGCTGTCAGAGCCTGGCGCAACTGCATGAGGCAATCTTCCGGTCTCCGGCCGGTGGTATCGAGTGTGAAGTCCGCCTTCGAGTAGAGGGGCTCGCGCGCGACAAGGATGCGGCGCATGTCTTCCATGGCTTCGGTATTGCCTTCCATGGGACGGAAATCGCCTTGGGCGACAACGCGCGACATGTGTTCTTCCGGGGTCGCCTTGACCCAGACGGTGTAGCAGTTCATCAACAGCAGATTGAAGGTTTCAGCCTCGGAAACGATGCCGCCGCCGACGGTGATGACCGCGCTCTCATGCTCGGCGATGAAGCTTTCCAGGCAGCCCCGTTCCAGGCGTCGATAGCCGGGCTGGCCGTAGAGCATGAATATCTCGTTGAGGCTCATGCCGGCCTCGGCCTCGATCGCGCTGTTTAGCTCGACGAAGGGCAGGGACAGTTCGCTCGCCAGCGCACGGCCGAGCGTCGACTTGCCCGCGCCGCGCAGTCCCACGAGGGCGATGCGCTTGCGGCGCGAAGCGTCTTCGTTTCCGAAATCGCGCATCAGACGCAGCAGCGCTTCCTCGAGCCGGCCGGGCGAGAGCTGTTCGAGGAAGCGGGAGATCAGCCGGTATTCGGGAGAACTGTGCTGCGGTTCCAGAAGTTCGATCAGGGAAACGCCAAGTGCATGAGCCACGTGGCGCAGCACCATGATGGAGGGATTGGTCTCGCCGCTTTCCACCTGTGCCAGATAGCGCTCCGAAACATCGGAGTTCAGCGCCAGGCTCTTGCGCGACATGCCGCGCCGTGCGCGTGCTTCACGGACCCGGAGGCCTAGCGCCTGGATGAACTCGGCATCGGCTGCTTCGTCGATGAAGGGCAATGACGCCGGCTGGTCGGCTTTTGGAGGTGATTCCATCGTGATCGGGCGTGGGCTTGAAAGTAATTGGGCTAACGAATAGGCACTATAGTACATGATCGAGATCAAGAAGTGAAATATTTTTTTAAGCCTAAACCAAAAATGGGTATTTATGACTTGTAACCTATTGAACAAAGGCTATAAACAGGTGGCAGGCAGGTTCAGGAAAAATAATGCATGGCCCTATTGACGAGGGCGTTTTTTTATCCCATACTCCGCTCAGAATGTGCAGTATGGTTCAGCAGAGGAACAATAGTTCCAAGTTCCACTAACCTAACGAATTCCGCGTCCAGAGCACAGCGGTGCAACGGACAGCTAACGAGGAGGCAGCAATGGCTGATGGTATGTTCGACCAGTTCAAGAACTGGTATGAGAAGCGCCACGACTACGCGCGAGATTGGAAGGCGCGTACCGGTGGTCAAGTGGTCGCCACGATGTGTACCTATACGGCGGAGGAATTGCTGATCGCTTGCGGCATGCTCCCCGTCCGCGTGCTCGGCGCCCACGAACCGCAGAATGTCACCGAGCCGCACATCTTCGGCATGTTCTGCCCGTTCTGCCGCGATTCCCTGGCACAGGGCCTGCTCGGTCGCTACGATTACTGTCAGGGCGTTACCCTGACGCAATCCTGCATCCAGTATCGGCAGACCTTCAGTTCCTGGCGCAGCAATGTCCCTACCGTGGAATGGGATTACTACGTGGCGATGCCGAACGACGTACAGTCGCCGCATGCACGCAAGGCGCACTACGCCGAGCTCCAGTCCTTTCGCACCTTCCTGCAGGCGCTGACCGGCAAGCCACTGACCGACGACATGCTGCGCGAAGCGCTCGCCGTGGTCGACGAGAACCGCCGCCTGCTGCGCGAACTGTTCGAATACCGCAAGGTCGCCAATCCGCAGGTCACCGGTGTCGAAGCGCTCTATGCGTCGATCACCGCCCAGTTCGTGGACAAGCGCGAGCACAACGAGCAACTGAAGAAAGTGCTGGCGGCCTTGCCCACGCGCAATCTGAACCGCCCCGAAGGCGTGCGCTTCATGACCATCGGTTCCGAGAACGACGACCTCGCCTTCATGGCCATGGTCGAATCGGTCGGCTCGACCATCGTCATCGACGACCAGTGCTCCGGCACCCGCTACTTCTGGAACGAATCGAAGCCCGAGGACGACGTGATCAAGGCGATTGCCGACCGTTATTGCGATCGCCCGGCTTGCCCGACCAAGGACTATCCGGTTCATACGCGCTTCGATCATGTGCTCGGCCTGGCCAAGGAGTTCAACGCGCGCGCCGCGGTCTTCCTGCAGCAGAAGTTCTGCGATCCGCACGAGGGCGACTACCCCGACCTGAAACAGCATCTCGAGGACAACGGGATCCCGACGCTGTTCCTCGAATTCGACATCACCAACCCCATCGGCCCCTTCCGTATCCGTATCGAGGCATTCCTCGAAACGATGAGCGACGAAGAGCTGTTCTAACACTGACGGGAGATAAGAGAACAATGAGTGCACAGAACAAATATCCGACCGAATCCCTGAAGCTGTGGGGCAAGGCGAAGCAGCTGCGCGAGCAGTATTACCAGAACTATGCGCGGGCCAAGGACAACGGCGGTTTGCGCTGGTCCGGCTCCGCCTGGGCGCTGGATGCGGTGCCGGCAGGCCTCGGAGACGATGTCTATTCGCTGACCGGCGAGCCTTACGCGGCTGCCGTGGCGCACGACAAGAAGTTTGCCAAGGAATGCATGGACGCTGCCGAATCGGTCGGTTTTGCCCGCGATCTTTGCTCCTACATGCGCATTTACTGGGGCGGGATGCATCTCGACAAGTACCTGTATGGCGGCAAGTTCCCCAAGCCCGACTTCATTTTCCAGACGCAGATCTGCTGCTCGCACTCGAAGTGGTACCAGCATGTCGCCAAGGAAGAGAAAGTGCCGCAGTTCTATGTCGACGTCGGCGTCGGCCCTTACAAGGACATGAATGCCGCGCGTCTCGACTACGTCAGCAACCAGATCCACGACGGCATCGAGTTCCTGGAGAAATCAACGGGTCGCACGTTCGACGACGAAAAATTCCTCAAGGCAGTCAAGAACGAGATGCGCTCGACCAGCCGCTGGGCCGACATCTGCGCCCTGAACAAGGTCAAGCCGGCGCCGCTCGACGAAAAGACCATGTACTCGCTGTACGTCCTGGCTACCCTGTCGAAGTCCTCGCAGTGGTGCGCCGATTTCTACGACGAACTCTACGAAGAAGTGAAGGATCGCGTCGCCCGCGGCATCGCGGCGGTGCCCAACGAGCGTTGCCGCATGATGTCGGATACGCAGCCGCCCTGGTCTTTCCTCAAGATCTTCCGCTACCTCGAGAGTTTTGGCGCGGTTTCGATCGGTTCGCTCTACACCTTTGCCCTCGAAGGCATCTGGGAAGACAAGCCGGACGGCAGCTGGGGCGGCCGGTCGCTGCCCTGGGAGAAGGGTATCGAGATGAATACTCGCGACCA